>OJFL01001146.1_pt1 | contig 10722 bp, 10 predicted proteins | sample 1594131 | NCBI WGS metagenome assembly OJFL01 (sample SAMN05416782, study PRJEB24817) | seawater metagenome | isolation source: Sea water | place: Canada:Atlantic | collected 2013-07 | reverse complement strand
CTACACACTGCATATCGTCGGCAGCGTCAGATGTGTATAAGAGACAGGTTTGAAGTAAGTAGAAGTAATGTAAGAGAAGCAATTCAAAAGTTAGAATTTTATGGTTTATTAAAATCAAGACCCCAAAGTGGAACTTTTGTTGCAAATATTGGAGGTACTGCTCTAAATGGAATGATTGAAGATATTTTAAGATTAGATGAACCTGATTTTAAATCATTAGTAGAAACAAGAATTCTTTTAGAATTAAAAACATCAAGATTAGCGGCTATAAGAAGAACTAAAGAAGATCTAGTTCAGTTAGAAGAAGCCCTTCAAGCTTATAAAACAAAAGTTTTAAATGGCGATGATGCTGTTCAAGAAGATTTATTGTTTCATTTAGCTATTGCTAAAGCAAGTGGTAATAGTACAATGAATACTTTTATGTTGATAATTACACCAGAAATTATCACAAATTTTGAAAAATACCATGTTTGTGATAAAGGTCTAGCACAAGAGGGTATTGCAGAACATGAGGAAATTTATGATGCAATTTTAAAACAAGACCCTCAATTGGCAAAAGAGAAAATGAAAGTTCACTTTAAAACTTTATATCAATATTGTTATAATGTTTAAAGTTTGATTACAGAAAAATGCACGCTTTTTCTGTAATTATAAATTAATTAAATCTGAAGGAAAAATAAATTAACTAATCTTTTTGCAACAGCAATCTCATTAGTTTTTTAGTAATTAATTGCAAGTTAACTATTTGTAAAATGTACTACTGTACATTTTAAAAAATAAACTATAAATGAAATTAAAAGGACTTAGATGGTGGGTTGTAGGTTTAATAGCCACAGCTACAGTAATAAATTATATAGATAGACAAGCTCTTGGAGTTTTATGGCCAGATATAGCTGCAGACCTATATCCTAATGAAGATTCAGATGGGAGAAAAGAAATTTACAGTTGGATAACAGGTAGTTTTATTTTCTTTTATGCTATTGGTCAAGCACTATTTGGTAAAATATTTGATTGGATTGGAACCAGATTAGGTTTTGCAATTTCAATAGGTGTTTGGTCTATAGCTACAGCATTGCATGCATTTGCCAGTGGAGCTTGGTCTTTTGCAATATTTAGATCAATACTTGGTCTAGCAGAGGCAGGTAATTGGCCTGGAGCTGCCAAAGGAAATGCTGAATGGTTTCCAACCCAAGAAAGAGCATTTGCTCAAGGATTATTTAATTCAGGAGCTGCTATTGGAGGTATTATTGCTATTCCGGCAATTGGATTGATGACTATCTTTTTTAGTTGGAAAATAATTTTTATTGTAATAGGTTTAATTGGTTTACTATGGTTAATACCTTGGTTTATTATAGTAAAAGCACCACCAAAATATCATCCAAACATAACAGAAGAAGAATGTAACTATATTTTAAACGGTCAAAAAATAGTTAATGATAAGAATTCATTAGAAGATAATAATGATGATGAATACAATCCCTCAACTGGAGAATTAATTAAGCATAGAGAAAGTTGGGGAGTAGTAATTGCTTCAGCAGCTATAGATCCTATTTGGTGGCTTTTTGTTGTTTGGATACCCATTTATTTAAATGGTGTTTATGATATGGATGTAAAAACGATAGCTATCTACGGTTGGGTTCCTTATGTTGGAGCTATGTTAGGAGCATGGTTTGGAGGTTTATTAGCTCAAAATAGAATTAAGTCGGGCTGGAATGTAAATAAAACTCGTAAATGGGTCATATCACTTGGTTGTATAATAATGTTTCCATCTTTCTTTTTACTAATGAATCCAGGATCACCAACAAATGCTGTAATTATTATGGCATTTATACTATTTGGTTTTCAAACTGCAATAGGTAATGTTCAAACCTTACCAAGCGATTTGTTTGGTAAAAATACTGTTGGAACATTAGCCGGTATAGCCGGTATGGCTGCAAAATTTGGAGCTTTTGGATTAACAATTTTAGTACCAATTATAACAGCTGGAGAAAATTATACACCTGCTTTTTATGTTGGAGCAGCATTAACAATATTGGCATTATTTGCAATATGGTTTTTAATTCCAAAAATTGAGCCATTAAAACCATTAGCAAAAAACTAAAAAAACTAAACTATTTAAAATATATAATAAAATAAATATGAGTATAAATAAAGGAAAAATTGCAATAGTAACAGGAGCAACTGGAGGTATAGGATTTGAAGTAGCTAAAAGACTTGGTAAAGACGGTTTTACGGTTATTTTAAATGGTATCTTTCACGAAGATGGAGCAAAGAGAGTAGCAGAATTAAAATCAGAGGGAATAAATGCAGAATATTATGGTTTTGATGTCACTGACGAAAATGCTGTAACTTCAAACATAAAAGCTATTGGAAATAAATATGGTAAAATAGATGTACTTGTAAACAATGCTGGAGGTTTAGGTGGTAGATCTCGTTTTGAAGAAATGACTACTGAATTTTACAGAAAAGTAATGGCTTTAAACCTTGATTCAGTATTTTTTGCATCAAGAGCAGCAATACCTTTTCTTAAAAAAGGTGAAAATTCAACTATTATAAACTATACATCTAACGCAGGCTGGAATGCAGGTGGTCCAGGAGCGGGGATCTATGGAACCTCAAAAGCTGGAGTTCATACCATTACAAGAGCTTTAGCAAAAGATTTAGCAGAATATGGTATTAGAGTAAATGCAGTTTCACCAGGTACAATAGATACACCGTTTCATGCACAAATTAAATCTACAAAACCAGAAGTTTTTGCTTCTTGGGCAAAAAATATTATGTTAGGTAGATTAGGCCAACCAGAGGATGTTGCTGGAGTTGTTTCATTTTTAGCGAGTAAAGATGCCGCGTTTTTAACTGCAGAAACAATTCAAGTAGGTGGTGGTCAAGCATTAGGAATTTAAATTAAAATACATTTACTTTAAATTAGATAAGAACATAAAATGGGTAAAGTAGTAACATTTGGAGAAATTATGTTAAGATTGTCTCCACAAGGTTTTTTAAGATTTTCACAGGCTAATAATTTTGATGTAGTATATGGTGGTGGAGAATCTAACGTAGCAGTATCGTTAGCAAACTATGGTGTTGATGTAGATTTTGTAACACGTTTACCAAAGAATGATATTGGCACATGTGCAATGATGGAAATGAGAAAACGAGGGGTAGGAGTTGATAAAATTGTATATGGAGGTAATCGTTTAGGAATTTACTTTTTAGAAACAGGAGCAGTTTCTCGGGGATCGAAAGTAGTTTATGACAGAGCTCACTCTGCAATTGCAGAAATAAAATCGGGAATGATCAATTGGGATACTGTTTTTGACGGTGTTGAATGGTTTCATTGGACAGGCATTACACCTGCTATTTCAAAAGGAGCTGCAGATGTGTGCTTGGAGGCTGTTAAAGCAGCAAGTGCAAAAGGAATTACTGTATCTACAGATTTGAATTATAGAGCAAAACTTTGGACCTATTGTGATGATTCGCATCGAGAAAAAATAATGACTGAATTAACATCTTATTGTGATGTTGTTTTAGGTAATGAAGAAGATGCCGAAAAACACTTTGGAATTCATCCAGAAGGGTTAGATGTTCACAAACATGGGCATGATGTGAAAGCAGAAGCTTTTTTATCAGTTTGTAAACAAATGATGGATAAATTTCCAAGAGCCAAAAAAGTTATTACAACTTTAAGAGGTTCTATATCTGCTTCTCATAATACATGGGCAGGCGTTTTATACGATGGTAAAAAAATGTATGAAACACGTCAATATCAAATTACAGATATTGTAGATAGAGTAGGTGGAGGAGATTCTTTTATGGGTGGCTTAATCTATGGATTATTAACATACCCTGAAGATGATCAAAACGCATTAGACTTTGCTGTTGCAGCATCTTGTTTAAAGCATACAATTAAAGGAGACGCAAACTTAGTTACAGTTTCTGAAGTTGAAAAATTAATGGGAGGTGATGCCTCTGGACGTGTAGCAAGATAAAGATATGGCTAAATTCACAAGATTAGAAGTAGCTAAAGTGATGAAAGATACAGGAATGGTTCCTTTATTTTATCATCAAGATTTAGAAGTAAGTAAAAAAGTAATTACAGCTTGTTATAAAGGTGGGGCAAGACTGTTAGAATTTACTGCCCGTGGAGATTTTGCTCATGAAGTATTTGGTGAATTAGTCAAATATGTTACCAAAGAATTACCACAAATGATAATGGGAGCAGGGTCAGTAACCGATGCTGCATCTGCCTCAAGATTCATGGCCTTAGGAGCAAACTTTATTGTAACACCAGTTTTAAGAGAAGATATTGCTTTGGTCTGTAATAGAAGAAAAGTACTTTGGTCTCCAGGTTGTGGTTCTTTAACTGAAATTGCAAGAGCTGAAGAATTAGGGTGTGAAATTGTAAAGTTGTTTCCTGGTGGTATTTATGGACCAGAATTTGTAAAAGCTGTTCGAGGCCCTCAACCGTGGACAAGTATAATGCCAACAGGTGGTGTTGCTCCTACAAAAGAAAATTTAGAAGGTTGGTTTAAAGCAGGAGTTACTTGTGTTGGAATGGGATCAAAATTAATAGCAAAAGAAACTAATGGTAGTTTTGATTATGATAAAATTCAAGACAAAACCAAAGAAGCTCTAGATATTATCAAAGGATTAAAAATATAATATTTTGAAATCATCTAAATTCTTAATACCTATTTCCAATTTATATAGTTTTTTTCGATAATTTCAATAACTACTACTAATTATTATTATAAAATTGGTTGAACCAAACTCATTACATCTATAAATAAAAGATTTTAAATAGTAGAAATATGCTAAAAAAAGCCATTCAATTTATGATTGTTAGTGCTTTTGCATTTGCACTATTAAATGCTTTTGTAAAAAATTTAAAAGGGTTTAGCGTTTATCAAATTGTTTTATTTAGAGCTGTTGGTACACTTTTTTTTACAATACCTTTAATTGTTAAGGCTAAAATTCCACTTTTAGGAACTCATAAAAAATTATTGCTTTCTAGAGCACTTTGTGGAGTTATTTCTCTAACATGTTTTTTTGAATCTTTAAATTATTTAGATGTTGGAACAGCAGTTTCACTAAGATATACCTCACCAATTTTTGCAGCAATTTTTGCAGTTTTATTTTTAAAAGAGAAGATAAAACCCCTGCAGTGGCTGTTGTTTATTTTAGCTTTTTTAGGGGTTTTAATAATTAAAGGTTTTGGAACTAATGTAGACTCTATTGGTTTGTTATTAGTTTTATTTTCAGCCTTTTTTCTGGGTTTAATATTAGTAATAATAAGAAAAATAGGAGCTACAGAACATCCTTTAGTAATTATAAACTACTTTATGGTTTTTGCTTTTCTTTTTGGGGGAGTAATGTCTGTTAACTCATGGAAAACCCCAAATCTAAAAGAATTCATTTTACTATTAAGTTTAGGTGTTTTTGGATATGTTGGTCAGCTATTTATGACCAAAGCATTTCAAACCAATGAAACCAATACAATTGCACCTTTAAAATATCTTGAAGTAATTTTTACACTACTTATTGGTGTTTTTTGGTTTCAAGAAATCTATAACCTGTATACTTTATTAGGGATATCTCTTATTCTATTAGGGTTGGTGTATAATCTTTATTTAAAAAGTAACCTACCATGATAAAGTATATTTTAGTTTTTATGATTCCCTTTTCAGCATATAGTCAAGTCACTTTAGATGCTAATGGACCTGGAAATACTTATGAGGAAATTACAAATGTATTAGCTCCTGGTTTTGATCCTGTAGAAGAGCCAGATTGTAGTCATACAGACTTTGGAAGACATATAGACGAGATATTCGATTCAGAATTAAATACAAATGTGTTTCGTTTTTTTATGCATGTAACTCCAGATAATGATAGGTGTATAAATACAGATAGACAGCGAAATGAAATTAAAACTTATGATAAATCTCCTGATAATTTACTAGGAGTAGAAGGTGAGGAGGTAATTTATAAATGGAAATTTAAACTTGATGCTGATATGCAACTTTCATCTAGTTTTTCTCACGTTCATCAGTTGAAGTCTGTTGGTGGTGACTATGCAAGTATGCCAATGTATACCTTAACATTAAGAAAATCTACACCCGATAGATTGGAATTAAGATACGCAGAAACAACATCACAAACTACACTCAAACAGACAGATTTAGGCCCTCTTAAAGGCACTTGGTTAGAAGTTAAAGAGACAATTACTTATGGCACATTAGGAGCATATTCTATAGAAATCAAAAAGGTAGTTGATAATTCACTTTTGTTTGAATATTCAAATAATGATATTATAAATTGGAGAGTTGGAGCTGATTTTGTAAGACCAAAATGGGGAATTTATAGAAGTTTAAACGCTAGCCAAGATTTAAGAGATGAGGAAGTTTTATTTGCAAACTTTAGTATTGAAGAACTAAATTCCTTAACAGTAAATGATCATCAAATTGGACCAGATGGTATTAAAATATATCCAAATCCAGTTACGGGTTTTATAACGATTACTCAAACAAAACAAAACCGCTATAACTCATTTATTATCTATAATGATTTAGGACAAGAAATTCTAGCTAAAACACTCAATAAAAAAGAATTTGATATTTCATTTTTGGCCAAAGGAATTTATACAATTGTATTTAAAAATAAAGAGAATGAAGTTGCTGTAAAAAAAATAATTAAAATATAAATACAATGGTTTCAGTTTGATATTATATCAATTTCATTAAAAATGACTCTTAGAAAATTGTAAACTACAGAAAGTGCCCAACACCAATACTATCAGAACACTTACCCGCTTTAGTTCTGATTTAACTATTCTTATAAAAAATTATTCCCAAGAATAAAAAATTATTCTTGGGAATAAAAAGTGGAGACGCCGAGAATAACTGGTGGTTTTTCTCTAACCTCCCGCTTAGGAAATGCCCTGGCACTGTCCTTGCAGTCCAGAGGTCTTAAAACTAAAAATCTGCTCAAGCGCAAGCTTGGCAGATTTTTTTGTGTTCATCCCTGGTTGCGCCAGGTCACTTCATCGTGGAGCCAAGAGGAGTGAAGTCGAACTGTTTTGGTGAGGATATATTAGTATCCAATTACTTTCTGTGAATTTCTAAGCAATAGATATTTAAATTATTAAAATAACTTTTAATTTATATTTTTTTATATTGCTTATAGTTTTAAAATTTTAAAAAATGAAAAAATATTTATTGTTTTTGTTAATACCGTATTTTGTATTAGCTCAAAACACAAATGATTATATAAGAAGTTCTATTCATCTTCACCTAATTGATGACTTTGAGTTTGAGAATGGAGATTACGTATTAAAGTCTTATCAAAAATTTTATAATTTTCACTTTCCTGAGAATTATAATAATCATTCTATTGATGTAAACAAAGTAACTTTAGACAATTGGAAATTAACTGAAAAAGAATTGGTTGCAAATAACATGAAGAGTTCTGGTCTTTTTAAGGGGTTAGAAAACTCACTTAATGAAAAAACATCAGGATTTATAGATATAAGAACCGATCCGGCTTTAGTTAAATTACAGCTTGATAAATATATATCCAAAAAAAAAAATAGCTCATAAGTTAGTTAAGAAATGGTTCAATGTTAAAGATGATGGGTTATTTAATACTAGTTATATCACAATGAAAACCATTCAGAATGAGACAGTAAAATCTGCAGCTTTAAACGCTGCTCAAGATCTAGAAACTGATGTTACAAACAAACTCATCTCTAATACCTTCGTTGTTTTTACTAAATTAAAATACATAGATAATAAGGTGTTAGCAGAAGCTCTAAGAAAATTAGCGCTTTCAAAAATTAAGAAGATGAAAGATGGGATATTAAAAGAACTAGCTGTAGAATCTGCAGAAGCTTTGTATTTAAGTACTTCTTTGATACGGTTCATAGTTACTGAAATAGTAGGCACAATATAACTAAAAACATCTCATTTTTCGTTTACTTTTTAACTAAATCTACTAGCCGGGTAGCGGTTTATAAATTCTGAAGCAAATTTGTCTTTATTGGTAATGTTCATTGTTCATTTTTAGGGGGGTTAACGGTCTCGGATATGAATAGTTGCGTGGTTTAAGCACTGAATTTAGCAAGTAAACACTAACTAGCAATTAATTATTCACGGTGTTGGCAGTAGTTTTTTATATTCATACTGTTTCAGGAGTTAATTGCTATTATGTTGTAGATTTTGTGATTTCATGTAAATGCAATATTTTGGATGGGTCTAGTAAATATAGAGTTGTATGAGTATCGGAACATCTAGACTTAAACTCCCATTTCTTTTGCATTGTACCCTTTCTTTTATAGTCAGACCACGCAGAACTAAATAAGCTAAAACCTGTATTTTCCCATGTCCATGTCCCCCAAACAGGTAATTTTTTATTAGGATGTTTAAAAAACACGTTCAATACTCTATCAGCCTTACAAGTATTATTATAACCTTTTCTGTATTCTATTGAAATGTAAAGTAATTCATTAAAGTCATTGAAATGATGCCAAAAATTTTCATATTTTTTCACATTTGGGTGCCATTTCTTAAATTTAAAAATGCAATCATAAACCTTACCATTAGGTGTAGACATAACATTACAGGTTGTTATTGGTTGATTATTTATATGTTGGTCTAAAGCTTGTTTTAATCTAATTATATCTGGGTCATTATCACTGAAAAAACTTACAAAAGATGTTTCTAAATTTTTGTAAGCTATCGTAATTATATTTTTGGTAGTTGATCCGTGCTCTTTATCTGTGTGTTCAAATTCATTATTCATTTTGTAACTATTTTGAATGTAATACTAGTGGTTAATTAATCTCATCGGTCTCGGCTATGAGTGGTCGCGTGGTTTAGCATATAACTTTGCAAGTACACACCAAACTGAAAATCCGCAAGGGTTTTTCAGAAGTAGGCGAGAACAAGCAATTAGATATAGCCATTGTTGGTAGTTGTTTTAATATCCTAATGCTCCACGATATAGTTTTGGTATACTATATAAATCATTCTTATTAATTTGGTTTTCATATTTATTATTTAGTACACCAATTTTAATGAGATTATCTACTATTATTTTAGTGTCTTTTTTGCTGGTACTCCAGTATTTTTTTAACTCCTCAAAGGAAGAACTTATTTTTTTTCCTTTGAGTCTATTAATGAATATTTTCAAATTAGGATATTCCGATAATATAGTTTCAAGCTTAGTTTTAGAAACCTCTTTAAGTGCTTTCCAGAGAGAATCTTCAGTAATCAAATAATCTTTGGAGCCAGAACCACGTAAAAGAATACGCTTAACTTCTTGCTTAAAAGCTGAATTAATTAAATGAATCAGTTCTCTTGGAGAAGTATTTCCTTTACCATCTTTAATTTTATCAATAATCCACTTGAAGTTGATTACTCCGTTTTTTTCTGTTTCCTTTTGAAAGATTTTATCGAAAAATAGTTGCTTTTGTTCAATGGTAACAAGACTCTCTTTCTTGATGCCAACATAGTTTAGAAGATAATCATTTTGGATTAATCTAGAAATAATTAAGTGGAAAAGGGAGGCCTCGTCCCAAGAAATGAGTTCTTTTTTTGTTAAATGGCTCGATTCACGAAAACCATTATCTATAATCCTATTCCAAATATCATCTCTAAAAAAAATCAAAAGTCTTATATTAGAATATCCCATCAAATCAATGTATACTTGAAATAATGTTTTCAGAGCATTTGCCTCGAGTTGAAAATTATCTTGGAAAACAGCATCTAATCGATCTATCGCTACCCAAATTTTAAAACCATTTTTTTCTAAAGATAAATTTAAACATTCAAATAAATAGTCAACTGAAACTATTCCTATATCAGCCATTTTAGTTGAAGGTTCGTTCAATGATATTTTTATTCCAGCATTATTTATAGTTCCAGTAGTTTCACTAAACGATAAATTTGCTTCTATACTAGCGCTTCTAACAAAATCTCTTGCCATTTTAACCAATGCAGTGAGTGATGTCCTTCTTGCTAAAAGATTTGAATCTTGTAGTTTTTCAATTACAATTTTCATATGACTATCATTATAACTGAATTCTTGAAGTTTTTGGGTAATAACAAGAATGAAATACAATTTCCAAATATGTCTAAATTCAGCTTGACCAGTAGGAGGAGTTATGTTTAAATCCTTAAAAGCTACAGCACCTCTTGGGTTTTCCGCAAAGGCCAAAATTCCGTTATTCTCAAAAATTTCATCGGTTTGATTTGATAAGAAATTATAAATCGCACTTTTTCCTGAACCTTTACAGCCAAAAACTATATCAATATCTTCATTTAAAATTTGATCCCATAAATAAGTCTTTTGGAAATATTTAGTTAATCCTTCTTTTTCATTTTCAGCAATTCTTGCGCCAACATTAGTTCTCCTAATAACTTCTATTTTTTCCATATTTACATTTAATAACTACCAACTCCCTTTTATAAGAAGTATTACTTGTATTAACAGCTCTAAATCACCAGAGCCCACAAATTATTTTAAATTCTAAATATCAAAAAATAACAAGCGCTAAACAATCCCCATAAATGGTGAAAATAAAACCTCCCTGTTTTTTTAGAACTCCTTTATTTCTAAGGTATTAATCCTCTACAGACCAACTATACACCAAAGAAGCATCGCCACTAAAGTCTTTTTTTCTATCAATTTCATAAAGGTCTTCAAACTCAGGCCCAAACCGTTCAA
>OJFL01001145.1_pt1 | contig 10729 bp, 7 predicted proteins | sample 1594131 | NCBI WGS metagenome assembly OJFL01 (sample SAMN05416782, study PRJEB24817) | seawater metagenome | isolation source: Sea water | place: Canada:Atlantic | collected 2013-07 | reverse complement strand
GATTTTAGGGGCTTAGCTTAAGAATAAAAGAGCGGTCTATTTTGACCGCTTACCTGCAGACATTCCGTCCTAGATTTTCAATTATCTCCGCAGCCCTTTATTACCAGTGTTTGTAGAGGCTCGTCAATTTTCAATCAACACCTCTTCTTCCGTAATTGGACGGATTAATTCATCCATATCAAGTATATCCTGACCGAAGTTAAAACTGTAGGTACCATTGAGATTGATGTTTGTCCAAGCGACCGGCGACACCTGTTGTGTCAGTGTTAGCATATCGATTTGCCCCGTATGCTCGAAGTGAACAAGTAATTTACTGAGCACGAGTGAGTTAAAGTAGATGATGGCATTGGTCAGCAATCGTGCACAATCGTTCCATAACTCAATTTCATAATCAGTCGAGCCTCGGAATCGATTCCCATTAACCGAAGCAATTGCTCTTCTCAGCTGATGATAAGCTTCACCTCTATTCAAAGCACGTTGCACATGTTTTCTAAGTTTCTCATCGCCCATGTAGTTCAAGATATAAAGGGCTTTAACCAACCGATTGTATTCGGTGATGGCCTTCAATAAAGGGTGATCTTTGGGGTAACCTGATAGTTTGCGCACCAATACAGCTTGTGTGGTTGTCTTGCGCTGCAGAGAGATCATGATCCGTTGTGCGACATCCCATTGGCTCTCGACTGTGGCGATATCAATGGGCGTTTTCATCACTAACTGTTCATTGTGAATGCTAAACTGGTCATCAATGACGCTACCAACATTTGCATAGCGAGGAGCAAACGCATAGCCAGATAAGTCTAGCAGAGCGAAATTCATATGGTTAGCCCCGTGAGTATCCGTTGATAATACATCCGGCTTGATGTCTGAGGTATTGCTGAACAACAGGTCGTAGATAAAGTGAGATTCATGCTCATTAGCGCCAATCATTTTTGCGTTGATGGCGGCATGATTTGCTACCAACGTGACCGCAGACACGCCCTTGTTAGTGCCGAAGTATTTGGAGGCATAACGGGTTTTAAATGTCTCTAGCCGACTTTCGAACTTTTGGCCATCAGCACTTGCGTGCAATAAATTCTCTTGGATCTGGTAGTGTTTAAAGATAGGTAATCGTGCAATCGCATTACAGATAGCATCATTGGCGTCAACTAACGTCTCGCGCCTGAGGTAATTGGCTTGAATGGAACGCAGCTGATTATACTGCCTATCGGAGATATCTCTTACCAGCCCAATGTATTGTTTCTCTCCCTTCTCCACCGACTCAGTTAGCGATAACTCCATTTGAAAAACGTCGCCATTTTTTCTTCTAGCCGGGAGTTGCCGACCTACACCTATAATCTTAGCCTCACCCGTTGCTTTGTAGTGTTGCATGTAACTATCGTGTTTCATGGCATAGGGCTGTGGCATTAACATGGCAACATTCGCGCCTATTGGCTCACTCTTATCATAACCGAACAGCCTAACTGCTACCTCGTTGCACTGCCGTATTTGGCCTTCGCTGTTAATAGTGATGACTGCATCGTTCAAGTTATTCAAAATATTTTCGAGTGTTTCGGTATGTTCCTTAAGGCGAGTAGATATCAGCCTTGCTTCTGTTACATCTTCAAATGTGCCATAAACTCGCACCACTTTGCCCTGTTGGTCTACCTCAGAGTTTCCGGTAGTTCGCACCCACTTCGCATTGCCACTGGCGTCGGTAAAAGCAAGCTCTAAATCATAAGCCTCAAGATTGGTTGTAAGGTCGTGAAATGCGCGCTTAATTTTTTCCTGCGATTGAGGCGCATAAAAGCTCATGGCTTCATTTGGCGTGAGTGATTGATTCTTTGACACTCCGTAAATACGGTAAATTTCATCAGACCAAAATACGCCTTTGGCGTGATAGTGAAACTCCCATGCCCCAATTTTTGCGATAGATTGAATGTCGTTTAACAGTCCTAGCTGTGCCGTCGTTTGTTTATTTAGGAAGCACTTTTGAAGGTAAACACTCAATTGCTCTGCAACGGTTTCAAATAGCTTTTTTTTCAGTGGCTCAACATCGGCTGAAGCTGCAAAGCACCCTGTAAGCATACCTACAGTACCAGCGTTTTCATTGGAAATGGGCGCATTCATACTCACCTCTATCTCGTTAGGCAAGTTAGTGCAGATTATTGATGAAGAATGAATATGGTTCGGGTCTTTTGCTTCCCTTTCAGCTGCGTCGTTATGTGAATTATTTATGGTAAATGTAATTGTTTGCTCAATGGCACGAGAACTAGCCATTTATAATGTCGAGATCTTATGGTTGCCAACTACACCAATAAATAGGGCTTCAGCACCTAGTATTTTTAGCAGAGTATCAAGTTTTTTCCTGAAGATAAACTGCCTCATCGGAAACCAATACCGTGAATGCATCACTGTCAAATTTTATTTTATATTTAAACATTAATATCCCTAGCTAAAACACTCTGCACCAATAGGACTGAAGATACACCGCTATTCTCGGAACGAGAGTGGTAAAGAAGCCAGTGACTCTGAGCGTTTTGTAATTTGGTCCGATTGTTCCGACACATTGCAAGCTAACACAAGGTTATTATCCGCTTCGTGATTAACGTTAACAACATTTCTACTAATTTCTTCTGCTACCACACTTTGCTCTTCGGCTGCAGTTGAAATTTGTGTTGCGTAGTCTGCTATTGTAGCGACGTCATCATAAACCTTATTGATAATATTGACGGTTCCCTGAGTGTCTAACAAACACTGCTCTGCCGCTTGCTTACCCTGTTGCATTTTTCCAGCCCACGCAAGTAACGTTTCCCTAATACCTGCCATGGAATGATGGATTTGTTCTGTGGCATCGTGGGTGCGCGTTGATAGCGCTCGCACTTCCTCTGCAACAACAGAAAATCCTCTACCATGCTCTCCCGCTCTGGCAGCCTCAATAGCTGCATTTAAGGCTAATAAATTCGTTTGATCTGCAATACCTTGAATTTCTTTCGTCACGCTGCCAATTTTTTCTGCTTCATCAGCTAATACCTTTGACGCCTGAGCAGATGCAGAGACCTCATCTGATAAAACCGTAACGGCATCCATAGTATTTTTCATTGAGTCTGTTGCTTTGCTGCACTCCGCATGTACAGCATCAACACGCTCTGATGTACTGGCAGTATTTGATGCCACATCGCGAATAGTCGTAGACATTTCTTCAATTGCCGCAGCCAACTGATGAAGCTCTCGAGTTTGCCGCTCTACGCCCTTTTGCGTTTCTGAAGAGGCACGCTTTAAAGTCACCGCACTCTCTAATAGCATTTTTGCGCCATCACTGGCTCTGACCAGAATCGTTTGCGCTCGACCTTGATGTAACAACTCCCTAAAATGTATGACATCAATAAGCGATGAGCCACTGTAAACATGCCTGGAAACGCTATCGTATTCATGGCACATCTTTTTGAGTATGCTTGGTGTTCTGATGAGCTCGGCATAAAAACAAAAGAATGTCGCAATAGGGAAAATAAGGGCAAAATACGGTGATTTAAAAGACAAAAGCAAAGCAATCAATGACAACAGTATAAAACCACATAGCCGAAACTGATGAGAAGACCACATGGGTTCTTTAATACGTTCGCCATTGTTTAGGCGAGCGTAAAGTGATTCCGCGCGCGTTTTAACTGAAAGGGAAAGTGTCGTCCTTACCGACTGAAACCCAGCCAGTTCACCTGATTCAAAAACAGGTGTAACAAACGCATCAACCCAATAATATCTTCCATCTTTGCACCTGTTCTTTACTGCACCACGCCACGACTTTCCTGCTTGTAACTTTGACCACATGTCAGCAAATGCTGCTTTTGGCATATCTGGATGACGGACTATGTTATGGTTTTTGCCAATAAGTTCATCGCTGGTAAAACCAGCAACTCGACAAAATTCACTGTTAACATATTTGATGACCCCTCGCATATCAGTGACTGAAACTAACTCTTCCTCATCAGAAAAAGTCACTTCTTCATCGATGATAGCTTGATTACGGCGAGACATAGTTGACCCCGAGAAAATTAAAAACACTTAATATTTCAAAGTATATTCAAAACGTTAAATTAAAGCTATCTCTTGACTTGAGGTAGCACGAGTGCTCAATTTTCACTTAGTGCAGCCAAACTAACTGTTAATACCTGTTTCAGATAGTCTGTGATGCGATGTGCACGTTTTTGTTTACACGGAATGCTATTTTTTCCGCTTGTATCGGCTGGCATCATATTGATTGCAATTTTCCAGCAGTTGAAAGTATGTATGCTGCATTATCATTTGTCAGCGTGGACACCTTCTTGACGATCTCATTAAATATGCGGATACGGCGTTATGCCAAGCAAAAAAAGCAGGAAAGGGAACAGTAAAACAGGCAACAATGATATTGATTGGGCGATGTATCGCTATCGTCATTTAGTCGAGAATGAAATGTTGAAAATCAAGAAGTATCGAGCCGTAGCGACCCGATATGATAAGTTAACCAGAAACTACCACAGTGTTTTGGCATTGGCTTTGCGCTTATGTGGTTACCGATGTGGGTTGATGAGAACATGAACAACAAAAATCAACACGACCTAGGAATCGGTGAATCATCTTCCCTAAGATTTTCCCGTATCAACAAACAGGGAAATAAAGTTTTGCTTGAGGCGATATGCGTTCCTGTCAGCAATGGTGGAAACATACTGAAAATATTTAAAATTGCAAATGATGTGACAGCAGCGAGGCAAGCGGAAACAAAACTGTCTAACGTTCAACGCTCTTTAGATAAATCCATGGTGATGATTCGATTTTTTGTCACCGGCGTTATCGGAGAAGTGAACGAAAATTTCTCAATGTGGGGCTATGATGGGCTATACACTTTAAGCTTCTTCATTGTCCACTAATACCACTCGATTTCTCCCTTCTCTTTTCCCTTTATACAAGCCATCATCAAGTCGTACATAGAAATCCTCGACGGATGAATCGTTCATTGAATAAGAAGCAACCGCCAGCGTTACTGTAATATGGGTGACGCCCGAGCGGGTCGAAATGGCGGTATATTCCACCAACTCCCGAACACGTTCGGCTAAACAGTAGCCTTCACTGAGGGTTGTACCCGGTAGAATTATCATGAACTCCTCGCCGCCCATTCTGGCGAAAACGTCATCTGAACGAAGCACTTCTTTCACTGTTTGTGCAAGAAGCGTTAACGCTCTGTCGCCTACGGCATGACCGTATGTGTCATTAACTTTCTTAAAATAATCAATATCAAAGCTAATAACTGCGCATTCTTCATTGTCATTCAAACGGCCATGATTGGCGTTGAACAGCTTTTTCAAGAAGGCCATAGCATAGCGGCGATTAAAAATTTGTGTGAGGGCATCGGTGTTAGACTGTTCTCTCAATCTTATTTCTAGCGCTTTTCGCTCTGTAATATCTTGCACCGTGCCAATTAACACCGAGCTATCAGCATTGTCACGCTGCGGAACAACATGAGCATACTCATGTACCCAGCGTATTGTGCCATCAGGTCGAACAATTCTATGCTCTACATCTTGTATGCCTGTTAACTTTGCTTGCTCTTCACTCGCCTGCACTCTCTTTCTATCATCTGGATGAACGGCATCATAAAACGCCTTGGTCGAAGGCTGAAAACTATCGGGCTCAAACCCAAAAATCTCAAAAATCTGTGGAGACCAAAATAAATCGCCTGTTTCAGTATTCGCCTCCCAGTGACCAAGCTGCGCGAGCGTTTGTGCTTGTTTAAGCCTACGCTGACTTTCTTCTAATTTGAGCGACACCTTTTTTGTGTCTGTCGAATCTACGATTAGCCCATACCATCGCGTTTTATTGTTGAGGCGTTCCGGCCTAGCATAGCCAGAGACCCAGCGAGTTTGGCCATGTAACTCAACACGATACTCTGCGACCCAAGGCTCTAGATTTTGTGCTGACTGCAATATACTCTTTTCAACATATTCCACATCGGCTGGGTGTATTGCTGCAAACACTTCATCAACCTGCTCCATTGCCTCTTCCGGCGTAACCCCATAAATATCAGCAATTCCAGGACTGGCATAAGGGAAGGCCATTTGCCCATCATCGTCCATTTCAAACTCATAGATTACACCGGGTACAGAACTCGCTATTTTATTTAAGCGTTGTGCAGCAATGTCCTCTCGTTTTTCTTGCGTAATGTCGATATGTGAGCCCACTATCCACTCGGGCAAGCCTTCAGGGTTGCGAGTCACTACCCTGCCATGGTCCCTTACCCAAATCCAGGTACCATCTCTGTGTTTCATTCTAACTTCACAGTGATAAAAGGGAGTGTGGCCGTCAAAATGCGCATTCAACAGGCGCTCCGACTCAGCTAAATCATCGGGATGGGCAAAGTTAAGCCATGTGTCTATGTTGGTTGGGGAAATCTCGTCTAATGTATAGCCGATAATCTGCGCCCAGCGCTCATTAAAGCGCGTCTCTCCAGTTTGCACATTCCATTCCCATGTACCAATGTTTGTTCCATCAATTATCTGTCGTAAACGCGCAACCTCCATGTGCAATTCGTTTAGCTTGTTTTTTCTTCCACTTTCTTTCACCGCTGTCTTTTTTTGTATTTAGAATAAAAAGATGCCCTTTGGAAGCACCAAATCCATTAAGGCCGCAAAGCTCAAGCGGCAAAATATCTATCATCAACCTCACCCAACGCCATATATGCAATCTATATACATTCGCCGCAGGTACGCAGACCTACCAGCTGCCATTTTTTGACTGGTTCCTCGTAGTACCTTACGTGGGCTTGATTAGTATTAAATTTCTAATTCGTCGATGCTGCACGGCTTTCCAAACAAGTATCCTTGATAAGCATTACAGCCCATGCTCTGTAACAGTGCGCGCTGCGCCTGTGTTTCAACACCTTCAGCGATAACCTCTAACTTCAATGATTGCGAGAGTGTTATCACTGATTGTGCAATAGCTCTGTCATTGTCATCAACCAAGATATCTCGCACAAAGGCCTGGTCTATTTTTAATTGATTTAGCGGTAGTTGCTTTAAATAAAATAACGATGAATAACCAGTCCCAAAATCATCTATAGAAAACATCACTCCGTGTTGCTGCAGTGCAGACATTTTAGTTTTGATATCAGCTATATCGCTGACCAGCATGCTCTCCGTCAACTCTAATTTTAGGCGACGAGGGTTGGCGCCGGTATGGTGAAGCGCGTCAAGCACTGTCTGCACGAAATTGTTTTTATTAAACTGGATAGCACTGATATTAACGGCTATGGTAAGTGCTTCTTTAGCGGACTCCTTTGCCCAGCTAGCTAGCGTTTGGCACGCTTGCTGTAGAACCCATTGACCTATTGGAACGATAAGGCCGGTATCTTCTGCGATGGGAATAAATTGCGCTGGTGAAATCATTCCCTTCATAGGATGACACCAGCGCAGCAACACTTCTACGCCAATGGCATGGCCATAGTCGTCAGTCTGCTTTTGATAATACAGTTCAAATTGCTCGTTTGAAATTGCGGCGTATAACTCCTGAATTATCTCCGCTTTTGTATTTACATCAGCCTGCATTTTCGGGTTGAAAAAACATACGCGATTTCGTCCTGCTGCTTTGGCCTTATACATCGCCATATCGGCTTGTTTTAATAAGTCGCCAAGAACGTCGGCGCTTCGATTGAAAATAGTAATGCCGATACTGGCTGAACACTGATACGTGATGGCCTCGATATCATATTGCTGCCCAATTTTTGTTAACAGTTTTACAGCGAGCGCTTCACTTTGTGACGCAGCCACCTCTTCGGTGTCACTTAATTCTGTGACGAGGATGACGAATTCATCACCACTCAGTCTCGATACCGTACCCCCATGCCCGACGGTTTGCGCCAGCCTTTGGGCTACCTCACACAGTAACAAATCACCTTTGTCATGCCCTGCGCTGTCATTAAAATCCTTAAAGTTATCTAAATCGAGAAACAGTAATGCTGCATGGGCGCCTGTGCGGCTGCAATTGGATTGCGCTTGATACAAACGGTCCAACAACAAGCGACGGTTTGGAAGGGATGTTAGGGGGTCGTAAAAAGCGAGCTGGTGTATTTTGTCTTCGCGCTTTTTACGCTCTGATATGTCACGCACTATGCCGATGAAGTTAATTTCATCATCTAGAGATACTTCAACCACGCCCAGTTCAATAGGAAATGCCGACCCATCTTTTCGCTGTGCGTCTAGCTCGCGAATTTGTCCCGTAATATTACTGATACCGCGACTAAGATAGTTTGATAAATACGTATCATGGTGTTCGCGATGCGGCGAGCCCATCAGCATATTGACATTTTGACCAATAAGCTCGCGATGTGAGTACCCAAAAATGCTTTGCGCAGCCTGATTAGCAGTCAGCATTATGCCGCTTGAATCAATGGTGATGATGCCATCAAGTAAGTTGTCTACTACAGCGCTCATTTTAGACGATGTCTCTTTGAGCTGACTTTCTGCTTGCAACTGCTCATCAATACTAAAATGCGTACCTAATAACCATTCAACCTCGCCATTTGGTGCATTTGACGCCACCTTTCCTCTCGTGTTTATCCATTTCCACTGGCCGTTTTTGTGTTTCATTCGAATATTGACATCGTAATGCGATGTTAAACCCAGTGCGTATTCATCAATTTGCTGCGCGGCATAAACCAAGTCGTCTGGATGAGTCAGGCACTCCCATGTGTGCCTGTTGATGGGCATGAGCTCATATAACTCATAGCCGAGTAAGGTTGCCCATTTCTCATTAACAATGAGTTGGCCATCCAGTAAATTTAAACGCCATACTCCTATATTATTGGTATCAATAACCGCATCAAGTAAGTGCTGGTTATCGTTGATGATGTCATCTTTGTGCTTCTCATTCGTGATATTGCGCACAATCACTAGCACTTCACTGTTATTTAACTTTTGATACCTTGCTTCGAAAGATTGCTTCAGTTTATTGAGGGTATACTGGTGTTGAAGTAACGTATTACTATTAAACGCCTTTTCAACGTAACGATTCATTTGGTTAGCCAATTCGACAGGTAACACATCGAAGAGCTTTTGCCCCAAAACCTCATCTTTTGGCTTGAGCAAATCAGGATGTTCATTACACAGGGTAAACCGAAGGTGTGTGTCAATAACAAAGACCATATCCGGTAACGATTCAATAATTGAGGCCGTACGCAGATTGCTCGCCACAAGGCGCTGCTCAAGATGCTCAATATCGATTTTAGCTATTTCATGTTCAACCAAATCAGCAAACCCGCGTAATTGCTGCTTTTCTCGTTGTGAAAATTCTCGCTCTTTTGAGTCGATAATGCATAAGGTACCTATGGGCTGCCCGCCAGGTTCACGCAGTGGCGCACCCGCATAAAAACGAATATTTGGCTTTTGTAGTACTAAGGGGTTGTCAGAGAAACGCGCATCCTTGGTAGCATTCTGTACTACCAATACGTCATGTTGTAATATCGCGTGCCCGCAGAACGATATTGAACGACTTGTCTGGCAATCATCAATACCCACTTTTGATTTGAACCATTGCCTGTCGCTATCGACAAAGGAAACCAAGCAGATGTCAACATTAAATACAGACGCAGCTAATCGAGTAATTCGATCAAACCGTTCTTCCGGTGGTGAGTCGAGTAACGCAGTGCGCTTTAACGCAAGTAATCTTGAAGCTTCGTCTGCAGGGAAATCTGGTGAATTCATGCGCATCTCCGTATATACAGTTTATGAATGTAAACCGTAAATAGCCATTTGTCATCATAACCATCAATTGACGAACTTTGATGAAGAATACGACGGCCTGATTCAATAGTGCGGCGAAGATTTTTACCCCAGACAAATTAATTGATGCGAGCGAGGACCTTCATGACAGCATAGAACGCAGACTGGTTTGCTTCGCACGTATTTGTAATTCGCCCGGTTTTTTTCAAAAACAAAATCATAGTCTCAGGGGTTGTTCGTAATTGCTCCCATCTAAATCTCGATTATTGATAGCATATGAGCATTAACCGTCCTGAGGCAATAAAATATTACCGATAAAAACTCAATACAAGCATCAAATAAATATCTCGGCTCTATACACGTAGCCGCAATTTCATTGGCATGCGCTGATAAATCGCCCTTGCCATGATTTATTCCATTCATGATGCTTACGCAGTTTAAATATACGCTTGTAAAACCGCGAGATTTGCGCAGGACTTACCGTGAAGCGTTTTAAGGTTGGCTTATCATAGTATTCACTTGCGATAAACCAAAGATCAGATTCAGTATCACCAAATGACGCATTCAAACAGATGGGTTTGATCTTGAAGTATCCTAATAAAGCAATAAAGAAACATCGATGTGAAATATTGCGGATACGAGCAGCCGCGTCTGCTTCAATACTATTTAACGAAAAGTTTTGCCGTCTTTGTTCGTCATCAAGGGTGGGAATTCCATATAAATCGTCTAATTCTGAAGCTAATAATATCTGTCTGCGTTCATCAAATGCCATGAACATGTCCTAATTTTCATTAAAACATGATGATATGAAATTTGATGATGCTCTGTAAGCCTTGTATTTAAAGCTCTACAGAGATAATTGAAAATTTAAGACGGAATGTCCAAACTACCCCAACTCAGCACAAATCGGCACAAGTAAGCGTTATGCGTAACCACTTTCATATATGAATACATCGAGTAGGGTGAGGCTTGCGCCTCATCCCTCTCACAGAACCGTACGTACGGGC
>OJFL01001137.1_pt1 | contig 10835 bp, 13 predicted proteins | sample 1594131 | NCBI WGS metagenome assembly OJFL01 (sample SAMN05416782, study PRJEB24817) | seawater metagenome | isolation source: Sea water | place: Canada:Atlantic | collected 2013-07 | reverse complement strand
CGAGATTTCTGCCTGTCTCGTGGGCTCGGAGATGTGTATAAGAGACAGAATTTAAGACGACCGCGTCTGGCGCGACCGTCAGTTTTTACTAACTCAAATTGCATGTAAGAACTTTCCCGTCTTAGCTCACATTTTTTTAGTTCTTGCTATTTTTGCTTTTAGCAACAACAAAAAGTGCGCTTGGTAAAAACCTGCGCCCGATATAAAAGCTTTAATATCTACACTTACTACCGCTTAATAAGATTGAAGCTTGTTATAGCTCGACGCTTATTACAGACCGAGCGCTGGACAATAAAAATAATTGCGCGAGATTATACCAGCAATTTGTATGAGATCATGCCTTGTATCTATATTTCTACTGAAGTGAACGAATAAGAAGGAACTTTTCGCTATTCGCCTTTTTCTATAAACATGGAATCACCGTAGCTAAAGAACCTGTACTCCTTCTCAATAGCCTCTTGATAGGCTTTCATAACGTGGTCTTTGGTGGCAAAGGCACTGATAAGCATCATGAGCGTAGATTCTGGCAAGTGAAAGTTGGTAAACATGGCGTCAACCACCTTAAACTCAAAGCCAGGATATATAAAAATTTCGGTGTCGTCGTAGAAAGGCCCGATAACATCATCTTCTTTGCGCTCGGTGCTGAATTTTGCCGCAGACTCTAGTGAACGTACCGACGTTGTGCCTACCGCAATAACCCTTTTACCGGCGGCTTTTGTTTGTAGCACTGCATCTACAACTTCCTGAGGCACCTCTGCATACTCTGCGTGCATTTTGTGTTCTGTTATGTCGTCCACACGCACGGGTTGGAAAGTACCTGCACCTACATGCAAAGTAACAAACACCAAATTAACGCCCTTTTCTTTCAGTGCATTCAGTATTTCGTCGTCGAAGTGAAGACCCGCTGTTGGCGCTGCAACAGCACCCGGCTTCTCGTTGTACACCGTTTGGTAGCGCTCTTTATCTGAGCTTTCATCGGGCCTGTCTATGTAAGGTGGTAGCGGCATATGACCGTGAGCTTCGAGTAACTCAAGCACAGTTTCATCATGGTCGAATTGCAGAATAAACAGCGCATCATCTCGACCTGTAACCGTCACGTTTACTTTATCTTCTAGCACCAGCTTAGTACCGGGCTTAGGCGCTTTACTTGCTCTCACATGAGCAAGGGCACAATTGTTACCTGTAATGCGCTCAATCAGTACCTCTACCTGTCCACCCGTTTCTTTTTTGCCCAGCAAGCGCGCTGGAATGACACGAGTATTATTGAAAACCAACAAATCACCGGGTTCAACAAGATCAATCATGTCGGCAAACATTGAGTGCGCCACATCTCCCGTTTTACCGTCTAGACGCAGAAGCCTACTTGCAGCTCGTTGTTCAGTAGGATATTTTGCTATTAGTTTTTCGGGAAGTTCAAAGCTAAAATCAGAAAGTTTCATAACGTTACGGCGTACTCTATTAGAATTTAAAAATGTATAAGATTGGATAATTCATTATAAAATCACATACCTAACAACATTGCTCAAAATTAGCGCAATCAATCTTAATCGGTTAAGATGCTTGCCAGATAGTGATGACGTTCTCCCTGACAATTCTTTATCTTTTTTATTCCCTTTTGATACCCAGCATTGCTGGGTATTTTTTTATCTGCTGTCTTTATCTACTGCGAAATCTGCCGCGTGATCTACCGAGAGAACTACTCGCGTTCTCAACAAGCGTGCTCTTAAGCTTATAGTGTTAGTTCATTGCTTTGCTGCATAGTTTACCTAACTTACGCGCTAAGGTCAGTAAGCATCAAGGTCAGTCAGGATCTCTTCTAAAACCGAGGCATCTATTGGCCTAGCTTTTAACACTAAAAGTATTTGAAGCAGTAAATCTGCTCCCATTATTCCCTTATTCACTTTATTCCTTAAATTATCCGCGCTTTGCTCTATACCAATGGCAGCAAGACGCTGGCTCAAATCTTGATACTTCACACCGCGTACTGACATTTCTGATTTAACAACCCGTGCAACGGTTTGTCTCCACGCATTTTTTGCACTCAGTTCGCTCTCCAAAACCACCTCCACCACTAAACCACACCACTAGATTGCACCCATATGTGAATCATATTTTACAAAAACACACTTTTTTACACTTATGAAGTGTTTTTGTTATTGACGATTATGGCACAAAGGATCTACACTTCAAGTCAAGATGTTGGCGTATGTGAAAAATACTGGTTACAGTAGCAATTGCTAAAGGCGTATTAACCTAGCAACTGACATTGATTCACATACGACATTATCGCTTCAATCATTTAAGGAGAACACTATGAGTTGGGAACTGGAAAGCATCGAAACCTTATTAAAAGAGGTAGATGACTTTGTGGTAACACGAGAAGAGAACTGCTTACTCATTGCAAATCAAGACGGCATAGACGCTTGGCTAGCAATAAGCGGTGAACAAATAATAGTAGAAAGCCTATTATTTTCCGCCTCTGAAGTTAAAGACAAAGCCGCTCTTGACCATGAAATTCTGTCATCTCATATGGTGTTTCCACTCACCACGGTAGGTATTTCTACAATAGGTGGAGATGAATACTACACCGCTTTTGGCGCATTAAGTGCACAGTCTAAAAGCGAAAGTATCATTATTGAAGTTGAAACCTTGTTTCAGAATGTCGCATCGTTTTTAGATGCTTACGAAATTCACCTTAACTAAAATTTTCTTTTAAGGAGAAGCATATGTCAGTGTGGAAAAAATTAATTACCGCTGTGAAAGGTGGCGCTACCGAAGCCGCTCAGTCTGTCGCCGATAGCCAGGCTATTCGAATTCTGGAGCAAGAAATTAGAGAAGCAAAAGAGGAATTACGCAAGTCTGATCACGCTCGCACGCAAATTCTTGCTAAGTGTAAGCTTTCGCAACAAAAGGTAGAGAGCTTCAATGCATCTATTGCTGAATACGAAGCACACGCGCGAAAAGCGGTGGATAGTGATCGTCAGTTAGCGCTAGATTGTGCACAAAAAGTATCAGAGTTGAGCGAAGAGCGAGCGCAAGAGCAATCGTACTTAGATCAGTTCAAACAGTCGGAGAAACAACTGGCGCACAATATTCAGCAGGCAAAAGCGAATCTTCGTCGCTTAGAGCAGCAGGTTGATATGGTGAAAGCGACAGAAAGCGTGCAAAAGGCTCAAGTGGCCGTGTCATCTAGACACATGGGTGCGAACAGCAAAATGAAGACAGCGACGGAATCTTTGTCTCGCATTCAGGACAAACAGAAACTGCGCAATGCCGAACTTCAGGCCGCAGAAGAGCTGGCAAGCGAAGAGTCTAGCAGCGACCTTGAAAAGCGTCTTGCCGAAGCTGGCATTAAAGGCGGCAAAACGTCTGCCGACGATGAGCTTGCTAGAATTTTAGGTAAGTAGTAATAACAAATCAAAGGGGAGCTTAGCAGCTCCCCTTTTTTGCTAGTAAAAAACACTTAGTGGGCGTGACTCTTAACACACGCCTTGTCTAGACGGCACAAAGACCGCTGCGACAATCTAAAGCAACGTTCAACATCCCCTAGACAAATCAAAGGCTTCAGGGCACAGTAGCAGCACGCATAACAGGGGTTGTTTCGTTTATGTCTCCATGGATAAAACTGCGCAAAATCATGCTGCAATATTTTGCAGAATCTCGCTGGTACACCATATTAGGTGCTACAGCATTTTATGCCGTCAGCAGCTATTGGCTGCTGTATGCTGCAAATGAAAACGAACTCATCGGCAATGTCGATTTTCTTTACTGGCTAGCCGTTACTGCCTCAACCGTAGGTTATGGCGATCTTTCGCCCGTAACCTCAGCGGGTAAACTAATTGTCGCCATTTACGTTATTCCACTAGGCTTGAGTATTTTTGCCATGGTAATTGGCAGAATGGCTGCCTGGGTGTCTGAACAATGGAGAAAAGGATTATTGGGTATGACTAACTTAGCTGTAGAAAATCATATATTGGTCATTGGCTGGAACGAGCAGCGCACCATGCTATTGCTTAACTTACTGCTTCAAGAACGCGACGCCATGGTGCCGCGGCCAGACATTGTGCTTTGCGTTAAAGCTGATATTAGCAACCCTATGCCAGGCATAGTGGAGTTCGTCAAAGTTGACTCCTTCAATAAAGACGAAGACATGGACCGAGCCTGCGTTGCATCAGCCGCCACGATTTTGATTGATAACCCGCAAGATGATGTAACCATGACCACGGCGCTGTACTGCTCTAGACGTAACCCAGACGCCCATCAAGTAGCTTACTTCGAAGACGAAAGCTTAGTGGGCTTATTACAAGATCATTGTCCGAAGGTTGAGTGCACGCCAAGCGTAGCGGTAGAAATGTTAGCAAAAGCAGCTTTTGACCCTGGCTCGAGTATGCTGCATCACGACTTATTAAGTGTTGATGAAGGTCAAGCTCAGTTCTCAGTAAAAATACCGGCCTCAAGCCCAACCATTTCGGTGGCAAAGCTGTTCATTAATTTAAAGCGCAAACACGACGCAATATTTATTGGCTATGCCCCAGGTGGGCAGGTAAAAGATATGGTGGTCAACCCTCCCCTTGATGAAAAACTCAACCCGGGAGACACCTTGTTTTATATTGCAGTTAGCCGCATTAATGCCATTGACTGGTTAACATTAGACGCAGATTAAGAGGCTTGCTATGTTCGGTAAACTATTTAAAAAAGCACAACCCGAAGCGCCCAAAACACCAGAAGTCATGGGCTTGTATTTAGGCGGTTCGTTTGAACTCGACAACCTGAAAATGACTCTGTTAGAACCGTCGCTAACCATTGAAAGCGCCGCGCGCTCTCACCTCATACAGGCCGTTGGCGAGGCGCCTCTTGATACTGGCGGTACCATTTTACGATTTTACACCGACGACGATGCTTTTTTGCAGGTGATCCTCGACGGTGGCATGAGTGAAAATCACATTACTGATGTGAAATTATGGCACTTTTACGACACTCAAACTATTGGTAGCGATGCGCAGTGGAACAAATGCCTATTGGATATTATTAGTCAGCCTACCTATGAAATTGACGGCACTGTTTTTACAAGGGTGTGGGGAGCAATTGGCGACGAGTCTCCGCCCGTTGCCGTAACAGAGACCACCTATGAAGAAGATGGTGACATTAGTAAAACAGACCAGTTTATGATGCTTTACGAGCGCCCAATAGATAACGATCGCGTTGAAACACTGCTTGTTGTGGGTGAGGAAAAACAAGTGGGTAATAATTTAGACAGATGCTTGGTTATTTCAACCGGCATTGACATTGAACCAGCAGATTTAACGATTAACGGATAGGAACAGAATTATGATGGATACAATCATGCAATCGCTCGCGGGCTTAGACAATTTCGCATTGTACTTTGGCCTTTCTATTGTGTTCTTGTTTATTTTTAAACTTGTTTACGCATTAGTTACTCCTCACGACGAATGGAAGTTGGTAAAAGAAGAGAAAAATACCGCAGCTGCGATAGGTTATGGCGGCGCGATTATCGGTTTTGCGATTGCGCTAGGTAGCGCTGCATCTAACTCTGTTGCGGTAGTAGATTTTGCCATTTGGGCCATAGTGGCCGTTATTGCTCAGTCGTTGGCGTTTGGTATTTTGCGCTTTAGTTTTATGCCCAAAATCGCTGAGCGCATTAACAACAACGAGGTGTCGGCAGGCATTATGCTAGCCAGTATGTCTATTGCTGTAGGCCTACTCAATGCGGCATGCATGACCTATTAAGGGGGCAGCAATGACAGACTCAATCGATAAAAAATTTACACAACGCAGTAATGTGATTAAGGCCGACAATCAAATCACGTCGGCTCAGCCTTCTGAAAACCCTAAGCCCATGGCCACAACAAAGCGCAGTAAATACATAAACTTAAATCGCATGCGTAAGGCGTTTAGTGTGAAGCCACTTACCCTAGGTGTGGCCAGTGTTTTACTTTCTGCATGCGGTGCCGAGCGTGAAGAAGCAAAAATTTATACTTCCATAGACGATTGTAAGCAGGATTATCCAGACGCACTCGAAAAGTGTGAAGCTGCATATCAAACAGCCGTTGATGAGGCCATGCGCACCAGCCCACGATTCAACTCAGAATACGATTGTGAGTATGAATTCGGGCCCAACCAGTGCAGAAGTGTAAATACCAATAGCGGCAGTTTTTTTATGCCATTTATGGCTGGTTATATGGTGAGTTCGCTACTTTCACCTAATCGGTATTACTCACAGCCACTTTATACCTCATCCTCCTATAACTCCCCTTTTCGCTCTCGCTGGATAACGGCAGACGGTTACGTGTTCGACGGGGATATTCGCAAACGCAACTATCGAGTCAGAAAAGAAACCCTTAAGCCTAAGCCAACAGTGAACCGCACAATGAAAAGAGGCGGCTTTGGAAGTAGCGTACGCGCTAAATCATCGTGGGGCAGTAGCAGCCGCAAAGGCGGATGGGGCGGCTAGCATGTTTAGAATGCCATGCCAGCCAAGGAAGGGCTGGCAGCAGCTTGCTTCTGAGTTTGGCTTTAATTTCCACACCATGTACGGTGAGCCCTACTGGGATGAAAGCGCCTACTATCAATTTTCTATTGAGCAAATTGAAAAAGGCATAGAAGATCCTACAGCCGAACTTCACCAAATGTGCTTGGCTGTTGTAGAGGAAGTGGTAAATAGCGAAGCCCTACTCCAACGCTTTGCTATTCCTCAACAACACTGGGAGCTGGTTCGCTCTAGCTGGTTTAATGCCGATCCTAGCTTATATTCTCGCTTAGATTTAGTTTACAACGGTTCTGGCCCGGCCAAACTACTGGAAAATAACGCCGACACCCCTACCAGCTTGTATGAATCGGGCTTTTGGCAATGGCTGTGGCTCGAACAGAACGTGAATAGCGGGAAGCTGCCAAGGCATGCTGATCAGTTTAACAGCCTACAAGAGAAGCTAGTTCACCGATTCCGTGAAATTACCAAGCATTATAACATTCAGCAAATGCATATGGCTTGCTGCCAAGATACCGACGAAGATCGCGGCACTGTACAATATTTGCAAGACTGCGCCGCTGAAGCCGGGTTGCTGACAGACTTTGTTTTTATTGAAGATATTGGCATTGCTGACACCGGCGTATTTACCGACCTAAACGACTCTCCTATTACCGACTGTTTTAAACTTTATCCTTGGGAATTCATGTTGCGAGAGGAATTTGGTGACGTATTAAGCGACGCCGACGTAAATTGGTTAGAGCCACCGTGGAAATCGGTTCTCTCTAACAAAGCTCTTTTGCCCATGCTGTGGAAAATGTTCGAAGGTCACCCTAACTTACTGCCTGCCTACTTTGGCGATGAAGCCCATAAATCCACCGCTCAGGGTAAATGGATTAAAAAGCCTCTTTACTCACGAGAAGGCGCAAATGTTTCTATTATCCAAGACGGTAAAGAGAGCGAGCTTAGCAGCGGCCCCTACGGCGAAGAGGGGTTTATTATTCAAGCCTTTGAGCCCTTGCCAACTTTTGGGGAAAACTATACGTTGATTGGCAGCTGGTTGGTGGACGACATGCCCGCGGGTATTTCAGTAAGAGAAGATACATCGTCGATTACCCAAGACCTATCTCGCTATTTGCCGCACATTATTTTATAGCGTTATCACCGTTTTAGCATCATAGCTTGAGTATTGCTTACCTAACTCTAGATTCATTAAGCAAGCAAGACACGCTAAAAATTGTAAAAAGGTACGTGGCAACGATAAATAAAAAGGATTCACTATGAAGTCTCTGTCTATGCAGATTCGTATTATTCTCACACTAGGTGCGCTGTTAATTCTTATTGAAGTAGCAAACCTTCTTACGGGCAATTCACTCAATGCATTTGGTGTTGTTCCCCGTTCTCTTGGGCACTTGCCTTTTATTTTTACAGCGCCGTTTCTGCATGGCACGCCCACACATTTAATGGCCAACCTTTTACCCCTTATGCTGTTTATGTGGCTTACTATGCAATGGGGTAAACGCACCTTTATTATTGCTACCCTTTGCGCGCTGCTTATAGGCGGGTTAGGCGTGTGGGTGTTTGGCAGAAGTGCAACTCACATAGGCGCTAGCGGCATGGTATATGGGTATTTCGGCTTTTTAGTACTGGCAGGGTTTCGCAGTAATAAAATTAGATACTTGTTAATTTCTCTTGTGGTAGCGGCGCTTTACGGTGGAATGTTGGTAGGCGTGTTGCCTACTTCAAAATTTATTTCTTTTGAATATCATTTATTTGGCTTTCTAGGCGGGTTATTTGCCGCATGGCACTGGGCACGCAAATAAGTTTCCGTATAATCAAAGCATGAAATTAGACGTTATAGATTAATATGTCAGCAGTACAACAACCTTCACAAAAAAATCAGGGGTTCTTTGGCAACCTAGCCTTCAACATTATTATCCCTGTCGTACTGATGAGCTACGCAAGCTCTGAAGATTATTTAGGACCGGCATGGAGTATTGTTGCCGCGCTGAGCTTTCCTATTGGATATGGACTTTACGATTTAAAGCAGTCGGGTAAGGTAAACGGCTTTTCGATCTTAGGGATAATCAGCGTATTGCTTACCGGTGGTTTCAGCCTTTTAAAACTTCCAGCAGAATACATTGCCATAAAAGAAGCAGCGATACCTGCAGTAATAGGCATTGCGGTATTAGTAACGCAATACAGTGAAAAACCGCTGGTAAAGATGCTTATTCTTAACGACCAAATAATAAATTGGCCGCACTTAAACGAGGTGCTTGATGCCAAAGGCAAGCAGGTTGAATTTAGTAAAAAAGTGGCAGTAAGTTCCTACATTGTTGCCAGCTCTTTCTTTTTGTCTTCGGCACTTAACTATATTCTCGCAAAAATGATTTTGGTTAGCGAACCAGGCACTACAGCCTACACGGAAGAGCTAGGTAGAATGACTGCACTTAGTTACCCAGTTATTGTGATTCCCAGCATGGTGTTGTTAATTGCAGCCTTGTGGTATCTGTTTGCACAGATAAAAAAAGTTACCGGTGAAGAATTAGATAACTTTATTAATCAGTAACAATTAATCAGTAGGGCGGGCACCCTATCTTTAAAACAAGCCATGGCATTTCTTTTGCCGTGGCTTGAACGTTATTTCTATCCCTCATCTCAAGTTATCCCTCATCTCAAGTCACCTCTTTAAAAGCGAATAAGCATTGCACCATAAGCACCATCTAAGCGTATAAGCTTTCGAAATGAGGCGGGCTGAAAAGCGCTGCACCAGTGCTTTGCCTCTATGCTTTTTTATTAAATATCGTTTGACCTCAAATGCACGGGCGGCGCATTCTCCATATGCTAAAAATTGAAAAATTATCTAAAACCTACGATACCGTTAGTACCCCTATTCTTTCTGCGCTAGATCTGGTTGTTGAAAGTGGGCAATCTGTGAGCATTCAGGGGGCGTCTGGCTGCGGTAAATCTACGCTGCTTTCGCTTATTGCCGGCTTTGATAATCCAACCTATGGCAGCATTGCTATCAACGATTACTGTTTGAGGCCTGTAAAAGCCCCTGCCCATGAAATTGATAATAACAAAAGCGCGTCGCAACAAAGTAAATACGTAGACGAATTTCGAAAAAACGAGCTGGGAATTGTATTTCAAAGTTACAACTTATTTGATTGCTTCAATGCGTGGGACAATATTGCGTTTACCGCAAGACTAAAAGGAAACTATAACAAGCACTATCAGACTGAACTTATGCAGCAATTAAATATACTGCAGCTTGCTAAAAAGCCTATCTCGCAGCTCTCCGGCGGCGAGCAGCAACGCTGCGCTATTGCAAGAGCGTTAGTGCACAAACCTTCACTGGTACTGGCGGACGAGCCTACTGGTAACTTAGATGAGGCCACCAGCCAAGCGGTTTCAGATATACTTTTCGACGTGTGCCGTAAAATGAATACCACTTTGCTGGTAGTAACTCATAGCGCTGATGTTGCTCTAAAAGCTGACAATCCACTTTGGCTGCACGCTGGCAAGCTGTATACAGACAAAGCATTAACAACGCCATGGAGCCATAGTCCATAGTCAATAGCCCATAGGAATGATCTTGAAAAGAACATTAGCGCTAACTCTAAAAACCCTATTGGCGATGTCTCGGGTACGGCCGTGGGAGCCATTGCTCATCATGTTCGCCATTATTTTAGCCAACGCTGGGCTTATCACTGTACTGCTTATTAATGAAGGCGCGTCGCAAGGTGAACTTGTAAACGGGCAAAGCTCTCTGTTTAGCGGCAGTGTTGTTACCGCAAGCGAAGGCTATACCCTCACCAAGGCCCACTATGCAAAAGCAAGAATAGACGGAGCCACCCAACTGATTGCCTTCGCTCAAAAAGAGTACCCTTTTTATTGTGAGCAGTCTGATGACAATATCAATAGAACGGACACCAATAGAGCTGATGCCGATAGAGCTAAAGCTTCCGCGCGCTCACTCATCTTACTCGGCATAGACACACAAGCGTTATACAGCTACCCGTTTGATAATACTAAGGGCGAAAATGGTAGAGAGAGCGAAAATGGCAGAGAGGGCAGAGAAAGCACCAAAAATATAGCTTACTCAGGTATCGGCCTGTTTAGCGGAATAGCTAATCAAACTGCCTCCACATTAAAATATGAACAGGTCGCTCCTGCGATAACAGCAGGCGTACACCCTTTAACCATGGCGAAACTGGCCTGCAACAACGTGTTGATTGCAAAAACAGACATCGCGGCGACAACATTAAACCATGCAACACCGCGCTTTCGATTAGGTATAAGTCTGTCTCTTATACACATCTGACGCTGCCGACGATATGCAGTGTGTAGA
>OJFL01001130.1_pt1 | contig 10902 bp, 14 predicted proteins | sample 1594131 | NCBI WGS metagenome assembly OJFL01 (sample SAMN05416782, study PRJEB24817) | seawater metagenome | isolation source: Sea water | place: Canada:Atlantic | collected 2013-07 | reverse complement strand
CGCTATGTGTTTCCCTTTAGACTCTATGGTACTCTGTGACCATTCAACATGGATATATATAAGTTTAGAAATCTCACCAAATAACTAGTCAAATAACCCCTATAAACACTTGCCAAAATAAACCAAAATAGTCCTTGACTTTCCACCGAATCTATGATATTATATTCATATGATTAACAAGGAAACACAAATAAACAACAAAGGACATAATACTATGATGACTACATTGGAACAAGCACAAAAGAAGATGAAAAATATTAGTAAAGAAGAAGCAATGGAACAGTTTTCACAAATATGGGATTTGTCTAAAGGTGATTTAAACTCTACACAATACAGTAAACGTATGAATGCGTTAATGATGGATATGAGTATCGCCCACCCTAGCGTTGATATCCAAGACTTTAAGTATGCAACACACTCTTATATACAAGGTAATCAAGTAGCGATGTTTTCTAACTCTAGTGACAGCTATCATATTACACAAAAAACTAAAGAGCTATTAGAAAGTAAGAATATTGATTTTACCGACAGGCGAAACAAATCAACAAAGAATGGTTATACATTTGAACACCCAGTGCCATGTGCTGTTGTAAGAAATCAAATGGCTAACGCAAATACTATACAAGAGAAGTCAGACATTATGTTGAAAAACAATCATGTTGTAATATTGTCTAGTGAAGAAGATAAGACATTGCCAAGACAGACTATGCCAACAGATTGGGATGGTAATGATGTATGGGCGAGATATGAAGAAAAGGGTCTTAAAGTAATGGACGAGAAAGTGTCTATGAGAGGACCTATTAAAAGATAGTTTCCTTTAAAAAATACTCGAAAAAATTTCACATATAGAAACTAAGCATTAGTGCCATCTTTAAAGGGCCGGCCGACTTACTCGAAAAAAAATTAGTCTCAACAGTTGCCTTAAAGTTGTTATTACATTTATAGATTAGAAAGCTCTCCTGCTTTTTCATAAGGCGCTTTCATATACTGAGCAATCTCTAAGGGTTAAGGTCTATCGTAGAGCCTCTGTGTGTCACGGCGCCAGTAGTATTGGAAGTCTTCGTTCCTTCTATTGTTTCTAACGTATTGCCAGCTACTTCAACGGTATAGTTGCCGCCTACCTTTAAATTGTAATCACCGCCGGCATTCATATTAATCTTCCCTTGTATAGTGTGTATATTCACATCACCTGAGTCTACTTGTATATTAATGGAAGCGCCGGCGCCTATCTGTATATCGTAATGATTGTTAGCTGTGTTACTCTTATTGATATACAACTTATGTCTTCCATCTATTGTAATGTCTGAGTTGCCGGTGATCTGAACTTGTTCTTTGTTGGACAGCAATCTATAGCTCTCTCCCTTGATGATCTCTACCTTATTCCCTTGTGAGTCTATCTCATATGATGTCCCTGTTCTATGTCGTTGATGTATTCTCTCATTAGACAATGTGTCATCATATTCCATTAGATGGCCACTCTCGCTCTCAAAGACATTGTTGTAAGGATAGCTGGCGTTGTATGGGATCGCCGGCTGGTCAAATGTGTCGCCATCAGAAGCAATCACTGAAGAGCCATCGGCATTGGGAAAGGCATTGAAGTCTGCTGTGGCTATACCAGTTATACGTGTAGCTGTTCTTAATGTATTAGCCAAATGAGGTTTGTCAATATTATTCACAGCAAGTCTATTGGTATCAGGCTCGTCCTTATACTTAGGATAGATACCATTGGGATCATAGAAGCCACTCGACTGAGACAACTCCGCTGGCACTCCAGGAAGTGTTCCCATTATGATCATCTCTTGTCTTTCATTCCCATCTCTAAAGTAGCCAAGAACCCAAGAGCCTTCGACTAGACCAGTGGCGCTCTGACCAAGACCAGAGATCCCAGCTGACGTAGAGGGAAGCATAGTATGCGCCCAAGGTAGATCGGCTGTAGGCAATATTGTTTTGTTAGACGTATGATGGCCAAGAGCTCTCACACGTACTCGTCCTACTTTGTTTGGATCGTTCCTATCTTCGACTACACCAGAGAACCATAGAAAGCCTCCTAGTCCTATAAATTTGTCATTAACCATTTTCTTTTTTACCGATATGCCTCTTGTTTTAATACGGTCACCTTACGCTATTTAATACCATTTAATAATACCCTACGCAAGGTGGCGCTTATTGTTTAATTTTGTTAATATACTTATTAAGAGTCGCAAGATGGCCTTTAACTTTAAGTAATAACGGGTCTTTTACGTAGTTCCAAGGGCTTTCTGCGGTCTCTTTGGGACCTTTGAAGAACCTTAGGATATGATTCCGTTCACGTGCCTCCTCATTAGCTGTGGAGTAGTCATCTATGATTGTCTTAATTCTGTCTTTAATATTCATTATTCATTCTCTTTCATTTGTATTTATTCTTACATTCATATGAGTTACGTCTTTCTCATTGCCTGCTACAGTAGTGCCTATCAAAAATTTAGCGACTCTTCTGCGGTTCTCTCAATTCTTCTTATAGATCGTCAATAGCTGAGGCTCTATAAGGGCCTCCGTCTTGAGCTTCATTATTTGTAAAGAGTTCTATACTCTCTTGTGGTAATGATACGTTAAAACTATCTTTAATTAACTCTAACGCTAGTGTGTGGCGCTTATTGAGTGTTGAAACATGGTGTCTCGCCGCACTTATCAAATAACGACCAGATAGATATTTGTCATTGTCTTTTACGTCATTCTTACTGTTTGGCGCATACTTTGGTAATGTGAAGTTCACTACATCACCTACTCTTAATTCTGTTGTTCCTGGCGCTGTTATCTCTATCATTAGACTATTAGCGGCGATGTGTTGTGATACTCTCTTTTGTAATATGTTTCTACTGTTCGGTAGTTCGTGTGTGTCATGGACTTTACTTGTCTCTGATTGATAGTATATCACACCCTCATTCTTATTGCCAAACGTCTCGCCATTGTCAAAGTTAAACAGTGGCAATATACCATTATCGCTTCTCTTGTCACCATTGCTATCTTGTTCTAAATGATTTTGTTTGTTATACTCTTTATGGTAATCAAAGTCTGATTCACTAAACGTCTTGTTATATAGATCGTGTGTGATTAATCGACTTGCATAGACGCCATTTGCTGTGTTGTTCAATGTGTCGAATTGTTGTAATATTTTAAAGTTCTCTACTGATTGTAATGCATAGACCGGGTCTTCACCAATGTTCTTAATCTTAGGTGAGTAATGAGCCTTGACTGGTCGTGGTGTTCCATCTTTCTTACAAAATAGTCCTTCGTATGATTTAAAATTAAATCCATCGCCATTTTCAAAGAATAGAAATCCACTGTTCTCATAGTGTAATGATTGTGCGTTCTTTCTTAAATTCTCTATCGCCATCGTTGGTTTCAATCTTGGGATAACAAACTTGTGATTGCTCTTTGTATCTTCTATGATCAGGTCTTTCTTTGTCTTTAGATAGTTGTAACAGATGTCTGTAATCATCTGGTCTATGTTGCCTGTGAATGCTTGTGATACTCTTGTTTGATGATTACGAATAGCCTCTATGGATATAAACTTTAGTGTGTATATTTGTGATCTAGGATTGGCGCCACTTCTGTTCTTTAAAGCGTAAACAAACATAGGGTGACCTGTGGCTACTGAAAAGTCAAAGCCTTTATCTGTCCCTGGTGTTCTAAAGAAAAACTCTACTCGTTCAAATCCTGTAATAGGCAATGTCTGTATGGCGTTAGTCGCATCAAGCAACGTCATGTCACCAGATAGAAACTTGCCATCTAAACTTTCGTATATGCTGATCTCTTGGACTAGACTTCTGATTGATAATCGTTTAGGTGTGTCTGATCCATCAAATGATTGATATGATATTAATATGACATCGCTTAATTCAAAAGCGCCTGGTCTATCTACCTTTGTAGGCATTAATTCCTCACTAGTTTATTAAATTCGTCTATAAATGTATTTAAGTATGATGGGTTAAGTAAATTGATTTGTCTTCTCTTGTCTTGTAGTCTTTGTTCAAACTCTCTATTAGACACACTCAGCGCCCCCGTAGCGTCACTGTTCACCTCTATTAGATATGAGTAGTCATCTGGTCCATTTCCTGTTCTCTTACCACTAGATTGTGTCAACTCATAGTGATGTATGCCTTCTGGATTAGTGTACTTCTCTTGTAAAAATGTCTCAAAGTTTTGTTCACTCATTGGCCAGTCATAATAAGCATCTGTTACATTGTTTGTAAGTAATACAACCCAATGATATTCTGCTGAACCAAAGTGTTTAAATGCTGTGTCTTCAGGTCTCTCTCCACTTGGTACATCATACTTGTCATACAAACTCATTTCGTTTATGACTTTCTCTCTAACCTTAACACGAGTCATTAGATCGACAACTATCTTCTGGTTACCATCGCCTTTTAAATCGTAAAATCCTTTTTCTATTTTTCTAAAATACATACTAGTGACCTATCGCTATTGTTTCTTTTGTCATTATTTCCATCTCTGTAAATGTCAAATCCATTTTAGTTAATACTGGCGCAGCGCCTTTGTCGTCACCTTTAAATGTAGTGAACACACCTTCTGGTGAGTAATCTATTGTCATGTCTGTCAATGCACATCTACTGATCTTTGGTATGTACATGTTGGCGCCATCTCTATACATGTATGTTATTTGAAATTGTGCTGGTGCTGTTAGATAACCTTCACCTGCTTTCTCTGGCATCATGTGAAATTTAAACATAGATAAAATCTTTTGTATATCGTCTTTCTCTTTCTCATTCTTTGGAGAAAACTCAAACGGATAATTAAATGTTCTAAATGGTACTCTTTCGAATACGAGTTCTGCGTTTGGATTAATTGATCTACCTAGACCTTTATCTAATGCGCCACCAAATCCTGGTAATGCTATTTCAATAGCAGCCTTTGAGATACCTTCTACAAATGTTTTACCTATATCGCCAAGTTTTCCAGCCAGTCCTTTTAAATCCATTAGACCAGCCATTTGACCAGCAATACCTGTATCAACATTTCCATATCCAACTTTGTATTCAAATTTAGTTCCTTGTGATGGTGTATATAATATTATACTATCTGCTATTCTGTCTTGGTAAGCATTTGTCTTTGTGTCCATACCAGATGATTGTTTTCTTAATATCTTATCTGATAATTGAAATCCTTGTTTCTTTAATCTCTTTCCACGCTCTTGGTTTGTCAATCGTCCCTCACCTACTGTACCCATTGACTCTGGATACACACTTCTCATATCGCCGTCCATACCAGTACCACCATATCGTGTATCTGTATTTTCTATAATGTCAAATATAATGTAATGACCTTCGCCTAGTTGTGCTGTCTCTTGTGGGTAATATAAACTACCATATGAATATGGATTGGCCTCTGGCCCCATGTGTGCCACAGGACTTTTTGATAAGTCTAGTGGTGATTTGTTCGCAAGTTTAGCCGCTAGTTTCTTGGGTTGTCCCAAGGCAGCCATCTTATTAGTGAAACCACTTAATAAGTTACCGGCGATCTTTTGTTTAATTATGTTTGAAACCTTACTTGTAAAACTCATCTAAATATCCTTATGAGTATATTTATAACACAATGAGAAGATCATATAAAGGTTTATATCGTCCTATTAACCCAAACAAATATGTAGGTGATGTCAATAAAATAGTGTATCGTTCTTTATTAGAAAAGAAATTCATGTTACAAATTGACAATAATCCTGATGTTACCTATTGGGCTAGTGAAGAATTAGCGATAAGATATTACAATCCAGTAACAAAGAAATACCATAGATACTTTCCTGACTTCATAGTTCGGACTAGTAAAGGCGCCAAGATACTGATTGAGATTAAACCGTCTCGTCAATGTAAGCCACCAAAACCCCCTAAAAAGAAATCAAGAGCATTCATGCGTGATAGTTTTGAGTATATTAAGAATAGAGCCAAATGGCAAGCAGCAACAAAATATGCTGATGATAATAATGCTACGTTTAAAATAATAACTGAAAAAGATTTAGGTCCGTATTAGACAGCGATATCGCTTGTTCTAAAAATAGTGTTATCATCATTCCTAGAACCTATACTCATAGCTTGAGTTGTATTGTTTTGATTAACAGTCTTAACAGAGTTGTCTATAATAGCATTACTGCTTGATGAGGTTGTAGATGATGTTGGTAAGTATTCGTTATTCACAGGACTAGTTTTCATTCTCTCCATAAATGACATATCCTGATTTGCTGTTGGTGGTATAACAAAAGCATTGTCTTGTGCTTCAGTAGCAGATGTCATATCAAAGTTAGCAGCACCTGGCGCCGCCATCTCTACTTTAGAAAAGTCTGTTGGTTCACTTTGATTTAATTCTTTTCTCTCAACTTTGTCTATCTCTATACCTGGAATTTTGTTTATAAGACCTATCACACCATTGATAGCATCTATAAAAAAGTTTTGTATCTTGTTAAATATAGTTTTAAAACCATCAGCGATCTGACCTGGTATTTCTGCTACATAATCAGCAAACGCACCTAATTTTTCTTTTATTGTGTCCATATTATCCATTAAGAAATCAAATCCTTTTTTAAGAGCGTATAATCCTAATACAACTGCACCAACAATTAGTAAGTATGGTAACATAGCCATTAGTGCGCCAAGTAAACCAGCAGCAAATCCTTTTAACATTTTAGGTAATAGTTTCAATGGTTTCAACATGTTACCAAACATCATACCTAAGTCTTTGATAGCAGTAAATGGTGCAGTCAAGCCTTCTGTAAATGCTGATCCTATGTCTCTTAATCCATCTGGAACATATGTGTCTATTGTGTCATCAAACTTTTCTCTAAATGATTTCTTATCATCACCCTCTTGTATGTTTAATGTTTCAAGTGTTTTTGATCTCTCTTGTGTTTTCTTAATTACTTTGTCGTTAGCCTCAACAAGTTCTTTTCTTTGTGTTATGTCTAACTCGCCACCTTTTTGTTGGACTTTGGAATACTTTTCGATAATCTTTTGACTATCTTTAATTTCTATGTTCTGTTTTTTAAGTAGATTCTTTTGTTCTTCTATCTCTGTCTGTGTCAATATAGATACTTCACCAAACTTATTAACTTGTGCTATAATGTTTTGTGTTCTTAATTGATTGATAGTTTCTTCTGATTCTCTAGCTCGTTCTGTTCTTTCATTTAAAAACTTATTCAAGTCTTTACTGTACATGCTTAGATCAACACCCATTTTATTAACTAGGTGATCAACCTTAGCCAATCCGTCATTAAATCTATCTATTGGTCCAGCAGATAAGTCTTCTGTTATCTCTGTCACCATAGTCTGTATTGATGGTACAACTGTTTTAGAAGCAGCCTCTAGTGATCCTTTAACTTGTGCGAATATAGCTTGACCTATACCAGATACAATTTCAGCAACTTCTTTCTTGCCGCCTTTAAAGTTAAATCTTGTGTCTGGTAAAGCCATTGTTTATTTCTTTTGTATCTTACTTGATTTGCCATTAACATATAATCCAAACCATGCTGCGCCAGCACCAACAACAACAGATACAAAACCTGCTTGTGCGTTGTTAGGATTCTCTAGTGCCATGAACCATGTCATAGTGTTATAAAATACTAATCCGTATAGAGCCATCATAACTCTTGGAACAGTTCGCCAATTTGATAAAAACTGAGGTAATTCTTCTTTAAAGAACCACCATACATTTTTAATTGTTTGTTTTCCTTGTTCTATCATTATTTCTCTCTCCTTCGTTTTTCGTTTTCTTCTTTTATATAGTTGGTTAACATACCAACATATATCTCTTTTTCCCACGGCATTAGATTGTCTAACTCCGTCAATGAATATTTATGATGTTGCATAAGGGCAAAATTGGTTTCATAATAGGCCTGTAGGCTATTGTGGGACAGGCTTATTGAAAAAAATCTTGTAATCCCTTAAATGTCACCTTACTCTTAACACCAGTCTTTGGATTGGTTACCTCAACTTCATGTCGTAATTGTGGCATTGTATCAAAAAACTTTCGTATCTTCAAAAATGCTTGTTGAGATAGACCTTCTAAAAATTCAACTAGTTCTTTCTTTGTACTATCTTTCGCAGGATATGTTTTATCACCCTCATAGATATGATCAATACAACTGGCGACTACACTAAACATAGTATCCACGTTTTCTTTGTTCATATCAAAACCAGCCTTGGTTATACCTAGCGATGGATAGTTCAATACTAATCCTAGTTTTCTTTCTTCGTCTATAACAACTTTGTTATTATGGTCATCATCTACTTGTACTTCAACAGTAGATAAATCTAATTCTACGTCAGCAGCAGTCATCTTGTCGTCTGGACAAATAACTTTGAAGTTAGCAACTTCACCTACTGATTTACTTCTTATTTGTAATAACAAATATTCTATGTCAAACATTGGTAGTGTGTCTATATCAAGTTTGTCAAATGTACAAGTTGTCAATATACCCTTTGTTGCATTTACTATTTCGTTATTGTCTTTTGATTCCATAGCCACGAGTAATAGTTTTTCTTCCTTGACTAGGAATGGTCTAAACTGTACTTGCACATCACTTGATGGTAAAGTCAATTCATATCTTGGTGTCTCAATTGTTGGTAATGCCATTATGTTCTCCTTATAATATTAAATATTTAACGGTGGTATTCTAAATGGTGGGAATACTCTACCGCCTGTAATTCTACCGATTGGTGCTTTCTTCCTTAGTTCATTCAACACGTCTCGTCCTGCTCGTCTTATCTCTGGTGGTAACATACTAATTAATCCACCAAATATACCACCAGCTCTTTTGACTGTTGGTTGTTTGAAATCACCTTGTCCTAAATCTATTGTACCATTTCTATCTATGAAATAGTTAACCCAGTTTCTAAATGAAAATGTAACAGTAAATGTTTGTACTGAATTCGCCTCATGGCTGAATCCTACTTCACTAATTATTCTTGGATATGCACCTAATAGTCTAACTGCATAGGTTACATCATCTCTTTCATCTCTACTAGCAAAACTACCTAACGCCATAATGTCTATTGGCGCAACATAGTTATCGTAGTAATTAAAATTGTGTGTAGTGTTACTGAATGCTGCCTTTTGCCATATCTCAAAGAAAGTTCTTTCTCTCATAAACTTGTCTGTGTAAAATGTAGCAGTAATGTCAGCAGAAGTATAGTCGTAAATAAAACTTCTTGCTGGTCCATTATGTTTAATTTCTTTTGCTGTTGCTTCTCTATTTGGCATAGATATCTCACTACAAAATGCTTGAACACGTCTGTGTGTGTTATCTGTTCTCATTGACTGCACTAATGCATCTGATGAGAAACCTTGCATTTCATCTTGGTTACCATTTCCAATGACAGCGCCTTTTGGTAAACCAAACTCAACATAGAACCTAGCCTTTCTTTGAAAGCCTTCAGCCTCATTGACCATGGCTTGAAATCTACCCATAGTAGTTTCAGGATTACCACCAGCCTTTTGTCTTAAACGTGGATCTCTTTGGACATCATCAAGTGACCTATCCCTAGGCAAACCTATTCTGATATCGTATCCACCAATTCTTTTCCCGCCTCTTAATATTGCCATTAGTATGGTTGTCCTTTTCTAAACTGTTGCACTGGCAACATAACTGCCAACGCTGCTTCATCAAAATCAACTCTTAAAAAGTTTGATCTGACGTGACTATACAAATATTTTTTGATAGTCGTTTTCGCAATTCTTACATTCTTAATGCCATCATAACTAGCATTAATTCTTGTTGATGATTTCATACCACCAGAAGCATACTTTTGTAAGTTGTTCAATAAACTAATTCGTTGAACAGGTCTTATATAGTGAAAGTTCATTCCCATAAATCCACCTGGTATTGTCTCTAAAGGTAATACAAGTGGGAACCTATCATACAAAGGTAATGTCTTCTTATATTTAGGGTCATAATAGAAGAAATTTAGTCTTCCTCTGCTAGGAATACCATTTAATTTGCCTGACCTCATTAGGGCCGCAGCTGTGATACTATCGCCAAGTGTAGCAACAGTTTTCTTATACCAGTCAACACTTTTTCTTATGCCGCCTTGTTGAATTTTGATTGGGTCGATTATACTTATTGCCATATATTATATTTATACAAACAAAAAAGGCGGCCTTTCAGCCGCCCTTTCAAAGTTATTGATGTGAGAGAGAATTACTCCTCTTCAGCCAATTTACTAAAGTAAGACAACGTATCGTCATCATCACTAGCTGCTTTTGGAGCAACATCAGTACTTTTCGTAACACTTGCCGCAGATGGGAGGTCTGTTTTATCAGCAGTTGTTGCGCTTCGTACACCTGTAATCGTCCTATTCAGTTTCTCTTTGAGTTCGTCATAGGTTTTAAAATTGTCGGGTGCAAGAAATGGTTTTAAAGGGTGTTGAGAAGACCACAATGTTTTGATATCTTCATCACTCTCTTTAATTTGTGATACGCCCTCAAACTCGGACTTATCGTAGTTCCAGTAACCATCAACTTTTCTAATTTTTAGTTTAAAGTTTGCACCTTTCCAAAAATCAAATGGGTTAATAGGTTTCTCGTCTTCAAACGCAGGTTGCATTGACTCAGTAATCTTATCAAAAATCTTTTTACCGAATTTGAATAAGTAAGTCTTGCCTTCGTTCTCTGGATGCTTAGGATCAGATACCACTAGAATATTTGAGTAATAAGATAATTTTCTTTTTCTCTTTCTAGCAATTTCTTTATCACTATCTAAACCAGTATTCCAAAGTCTTGTGTTTTCTTCTGACACAGGGTCTTTTTGACTGATTGTAGTTAATGAGTTCTCAATATACCAACCACCTACATCTTGGAATGCATGTGACCATACTCCTGTCTCTTATACACATCTGACGCTGCCGACGATATGCAGTG
>OJFL01001128.1_pt1 | contig 10935 bp, 15 predicted proteins | sample 1594131 | NCBI WGS metagenome assembly OJFL01 (sample SAMN05416782, study PRJEB24817) | seawater metagenome | isolation source: Sea water | place: Canada:Atlantic | collected 2013-07 | reverse complement strand
CTACACACTGCATATCGTCGGCAGCGTCAGATGTGTATAAGAGACAGGTATCAAAACTGATGTGGGCGTTATAGGCGTTGATGAAGATATCGAGCGCGGCGATTGCTCTACAGTAGCAGGTAACGAGCTGGTTACTGCACTAGAGCTTGCTGAAATTGCAGGTAAATCTACCGGTATCATTTCAACAGCACGTATAACCCACGCTACACCAGCTGCCACTTATGCAAAATCTGCCGACCGAAACTGGGAAGATATCTCAGATATGCCAGAAGCAGCCGTTACTGCTGGCTGTACTGATATTGCAGACCAACTAATCAACTTTGAGAGCAATCTTGAAGCGAAATTTGATGGTGTAGACGTTGACGGTATTGAAGTGGTAATGGGTGGAGGCCGTCGTCACTTCCTACCAAGAGATCCGGCGTTTAACAGCCCTGATGCAGCCAGCAGCACAGAAGGCGATCGCACAGATGGTCGTGACTTAACAGCAGAATGGCAAGATCTCTACACCAACGGTATTTACGTGTTTGACCAGTCTGGTTTTGATGGTTTAGACACAGAAACTACCGAGCGTGTATTTGCGTTGTTTAACGAGTCACACATGCAATACGAAGCAGACCGTGCGAACGATATTGCCGGTGAGCCATCGGTTGCCGAAATGACCAGTGCTGCAATCAACGTTCTTGATAACAACGATGAAGGCTTTTTCTTAATGGTAGAGTCTGGCCGTATAGACCATGCTCACCACGCTGGAAATGCCTACGGCGCATTGCACGATACCATTGCATTTGCTGAAGCAGTCGCTACTGCAGATGAGCTAACTAACGATGAAGACACACTAATCATTGTTACAGCTGACCACGGCCATGTATTCACCATTGCGGGCTATCCGAAGCGCGGTAACCCAATTTTGGGCAAAGTGGTTAATGTAGGCGCTGAAGACGCAGCAACAGCTGCCGATGGCACGCCTTACACAACGCTTGGCTACACTAACGGTCTTGGTTTTAGAAACTTAGGTGATGTGACTAACTCAGACGCGTCTTATCTTGCTGGCCCAGACACTGGCCGTAAAGATATTACCGATGTTGATACCACTACTCCTGGCTATCACCAAGAAGCATTGGTACCGCTTAGCTCTGAAACTCACTCAGGTGAAGACGTTGGTATTTACGCTAAAGGCCCAGGTGCTTTCTTAGTAAACGGTACTAACGAACAAAGCGTCATTTTCCATGTAATGGACTTTGCTGGTGATTTCGTATCACAAGCAGAGAGCGCAATGGAATAATTGTTAGGATATAAGTACAGTAACTCGGGTCTGCTAGTAAACACGGCAGACCCGTTTAATATACAAAGGGAGCTGGGCGACCAGCTCCCTTTGGTATTGGAGCAAAAATGAAAAAAACACTATTACTTTTTTGTGTATTGGGGCTAGCACCGGTATTAAATAGCGTACATGCAAGTGAAGTATGCAACAAAAACAGCAAACACTTGAAAGCAGACTATGCAGTAAGTATTACCAAACACACCAGAATGGGTGACAGTACACGTACCACTGACATGTCGCTTTGGCGTATGGATAATAAGGTTGCGCATCAGTACCCTGAGACAAAAATCACCGAAGAGTACACTTTGGTGCGTAACAAATTTATTAAGCCAGTACGGTATTTTGATGGCCATCAGCGAGCCATTGAGTATCAGCCTGGTGAAACCATTCACGGTAAAAAAGAAACTGACTTTTCTTATCGCTACCAACTTGTTAGTGACACCTTTCTCGATTCGATGGCGCTAGTAAGTTCAACGGGAAGCGGATGTGAAAAAACAGAGACATACGAACTTAAAAACTCAGCCGGCTCATTTACGTTAACATGGCTAGTGCACCAGCAATTAATTGCCAGCTTTGAAGTAGAGAGTGGAAAAGTTCATCGAAATTGGACGTTAACTTCGACCGATTACAACGCAGACGTGAATTCGTTCTTTGCAAAGCGAGCAGACTATCAAGCCACCGATTACGCCGATATTGGCGACGACCACACCGATCCTTTTCTTACAAAGATGGTGACTCAAGGCTTCATAGAAGCTGGAGCAAGCGGCTTTTACAATGACAAAGGCCATGCTTTAGAGGGCGAACACAGCCATTAATAGTCGCTAATAAGTACTCACAATAAAGCATTTATAATGAGGTACTTATAATAAGTATTTAGTATAGAGTGCCCTGCCATTACTAGAACGGTTAGCAAGTGTTTCACAACAACTTGCTAACCCAATCTTCTCAATTTATTCAGAACTAAGGGATCCAAAGAAAAATCGGGCCTCTCTCCCGTTGAACTTTTGTTTGAATTTACAGCACTATCACCTCATACTAATTAGTAGTATATAAGGTAAATTCAATGGATAAGGCAAACCAAAATACTGCTCAATTCGAGTTACCTCCTGAGCCCGAGAAACCACTGCGTGACGATTGCTGCGGCGGAGGCTCGTGTTGCCCTTGCATTTGGGACGTCTATTTCGAGAAGCTAGATAAGTGGCGGGAGCAAGTTCGCGCAATAGAGCAAAAGCAAAATGAGTAAGATATTAGTTTACGCTCTCACTGTTATGCTCTCGACACAATATAATAGAAATACGATAGATAAGAAAAATACATTCTCGCCGTAGCGAATTACAGGCCCTAAATACAGAGACAATAATGAAAAAATGGGGAAATATCGCCTTAGTTAAATTTGCATTGCATTGGACAAGGTACTTTACAAGGAGTCTTGCATCATGCCTCGCGTTTTGCACTCTCTTTGCAAACACCAGTGTCGCTGCCGAACAAGAGTTAATGCAACAGCAAATCTATCGAGTGGGTGTGGAAGACATAGATTACTACCCCATGTATTCGAATAAAAGCGCTCTTGATAACCCCGGCTTTTTAATTGACGTTCTCGAGATATTTGCCAAGCAACACAACATCAAATTCGAATATATACATTTACCGACAACCCGATTTCACGAATGGTATCAAAAGGAAAATATCGACTTTCGCCTTCCCGACCACTCCCTTTGGAATAGCGGCAATGAGGGCTTAGTGTTTAGTGAGGATATAATTAACCTTCGCGCAGACACTGTTGTGTTAAAAGAAAACCGAAAGCTTCCAGAAAGTGAAATAAGAACGATTGGCACTTTATACGGTTTCATCCCGGGCCCACAGTGGGCCTCTCGCATTGAAGAAAACAATATCGAATTTGTTTATGAAGGCTCTACTCGCATTTTAATTCGCATGCTTAAAAAGGGCTTGATAGACGGGCTAGATCTTAACATTCATGTTGTAAAACACTATGCAACAGAGTTAGGTTATGATGCCAACGACTTTGCTCTAGCAAAACACGCTCCAAGCACTCAATTCAGCTATCAACTCTCTACCACTTCTCACCCAGATATTATCCGTCAGTTCGATGCGTTTCTTGAAAACGCTAAGAACGAAATCGCGGCACTGAAAAGAGCGAATAATATATACAATTAAACTCATGAATGGCGTAGGAATAATGACTTAACACGTTAATGCCTTTTTGCATTCCTTAGTGAGTTATTGCACCTACTGGATCATAGTGTCGTGCCTGCATATAAAATAATCCGAAATACGAACCAGACTACGTTCTTGTGGAAAAACAAGCGGTTAGCTTATGGAGGGAGTAATTCGTCCTTGGCTGCTTTTAAAAGATCATCCCATCCTTCAGGAGGATGACCAGCCTTTAACATCTTTTCGAATACTTTGTAAGCATCGGTCTTGCTACCGTATGCGCGTTTATTGTTTTCATCATTTACCCAAGCATAAACGATGACTTTTGACTCTAGGTGATAACGAAAAAACAAACGGTATTGCTGGAAAAACTTTGCCCGAAACCAATGCTTGTTATCATTACCTAATGTGCTTCCTTGGCGAAATTCAGCACTGGTAGGGTCATGTGGTATTAATTCAAAGATTAGCCTTTGAATAGCGGCTAATCGTTTCGTGGCGTTCTTTTTAAGGTAACCTTTTGGATCTTTTTCACGTAAAGCCTCAACTTGTGATTTCAGATTAAGGTACTGCTCTTTAAACAATGGATGAGTGTAAAGTGTCCAACCATTTACGACCATTGGTATCGTTTTTTGCAAACTTACTCGTCCTCATCCGATAACGGAGCATCTAAATCAATTTCAACACCTTCAACCAACGCATCAACGCTTTCTCGCATACTTGCTGATAACGGCTCTAGTCTTTCAGGATGAGCCTTCATATCACGGGCTATGAATGATAAAAACTCGCTAAGTACAGGGTCACTTTCTTGCGCTGCTGCACGCGAGATAACAACGCTGCCATCAGACTGTATCGCGTATTTAATTTTGTCTTTCTTGCCTAAGTGCAAAGCCTGACGTACAGAACTAGGCACCGTAGTTTGGAAGCGGTCTGTAAGTGTTGATTCAGTTTCTAAAGCAACCCGTGCCATAATAGCCTCTATCTTCTTCTAGTTTCATTAGCTTTGATTTTAGTATTAACCAAGAGGTAATGCAAATGCATTACCTCTTGACTAGCTAGGAATTGCTTAAGTTGCTTAACGCCGAGAGAAGGGACTTGCAGTAGATCTCAGCAAACTAAGTGTTGGCATTAGCGAATGAGGTTGAGTTCGATAGCCAATCTGGGAAATTAAGCCGTGACTTGCTAGCTCAGGGACAAACGCTTTATGGAAAAAATGCTGAATCGACCAGACTTTCCAGACTACATCGAACGCATCATGCCTGATGGCAGAAAATCGCTCGGCCATTGGCGCAATGGTGAACTTCAGCAAATCATCAACCTGCTGTAAAAACAAAGCTCCGCGAATGCGAGGCTTTGGATTCAAAAGAATTTATAGGTCTTTGCCCATGAGCTAGTCGTGCTTTTTTAAAAAGTTTATGTTCAATTTACCGTTTTTCCTGAATATTTCGGAATCTGAAGTTTCTCCAGCCTCAATTCCTTTTTTAATTCCTGTATAAACAGTTAAAAAGCTAACAACCAGAGCAAGTAAGATAATCCCTGAAAAACCTAAAAGTACATTACTAATCTTCAATTCTGAGCTGTTGCTTATGCTTAACATAAAAAAGAACAAGACTGACAGTACAATAAATGAAAACGAAAACATGTATCTAAAACCTTTCAAAAAGGCAGTGTTTGCGTCAGGTTTACACATCTTAGTTATTCTCTTTCAACTCATAGTTAATCTTACCAGCCTCTACACCCTCTGCGGTTTTCACGAGTGCAGCCCTCGTTTCTGTTATTACTGAATCTAAAGATTTAACACCAGTGTTTACTGTTGGCGTTTTTGCTCCAACAATATTACTGATAACACCCAGCTTTCCTTTGCCAGCAGAAACCGTTGCTTTACCCGGCCCCACCGCAGCATTCAATCCCGTTTCAGCTGCTTTAGTAAATGATCCTTCTATATCTCCCGTTAAACCGTCAGAAATCAAACTCGCCGACGCTTGTGAAGTAGCGTCAATAGTAGTGTTACCGGCAACTGCCAGAGCCTTTTGACCAACCGATAATCCCTTAGTAGCAATACTCAAACCACCGGACAATGTACCCGCAACACCCATCGCACCAACTTTAGCCCAAGTAGTGACTTTGCCTTCGGTTGCGACTTGAGTTAACGCCTCTACAGCAGCGCCTACTAACCCTCCGATCGCAAAGTTTAAGAATTCACCATTCGGATCATTCGAATAAAAACGCCCAATCACTGGATCATAGTATCGTGCCTGCATATACATTCAACGACACTATGAGTCATAGTAGGTAATCGAAAAGAAATAATTTATTCAGTGCTTTAGCAATATAGTTTACTTTTTAAGTCAGTTTGTATGCGAACAAAAAAAGCCCCGCGAGTACGAGGCTTTTACTTAAATTTGGCAATAAATAATCGCTACTAGGCCTAATCTTTATTATCTTTTAACATCAGTGCAACGGCTCCAACCGTCCCTGTCACAAAAGAAATTGCAACTGCCTGTAGCGCACCTGATATGGTTAGTTGACTTATAGTGCCATTAATCAGAGTTTTTAAGACTGCGAGAATTAAGATTAAGAATGACAAAATTAGAGAAATTTTTAATAACTTTTTTAGTTGGTGTTTCTTGATCATCTATTAACACTCATTATTTAACGCGCTACAAGCATCAGATACAGCTCGCTCGGCAACTTTACTCACTGCTTCTGAACCAAGATCAGTTGCACCATCTCCTGCACCTGCCTTATTAAGTAGAGAGCTTGTGATGTCACCAGCAATATTTCCAACCGCTTTTACTTGTGGGGCGACACTCTCAATTGCACTTTCGAGTGAGGCATCCATTATTTGACCTGAAGGTTTTCCTTCAATTGACGCATTGATTGCTCCAGCTCCACCATCTAGAACTGCTCCACCAGAAACAGTTAGAGATGTTGCTGCTAGTTTTTCTGCTCCAGTTGCTACAATGTAAGCGATCAATATAGGCCGTCTTCCCCAGATTTAGCTACTCCGTAAAATAGCCTCCGTAGATTTTACTAACGGAGACTTTACTGATGGCAACAAAAAGACGTACACGTGAGCAATGGCAAAGATTGGTTGACAAGCAAGCAGCAAGCGAGCTGACAGTCAGTGAATTTTGTGCACAGCATGCGTTAACAGTATCAAATTTTTATCTGTGGCGTAAAAAGCTGAGCGATGATAGTCAACCGTTTGCGCAGCAGGATAACTGGCTTGCTTTTGATATGCCAGCGAGCGGGAACCAGAGTATAGATTCAGCGTGGGAGATTGAACTGGTATTACCCGGTGGTGTGGTGCTGCGGATGAACCGAGCCGCCTGATGTTACCCTTATCCAATGGGCGTATTTGGTTGTACACCGGCAATACCGATATGCGCAAACAGTTTGATGGGCTGGCGGCGCTGGTACAGCGCAAGTTGGGGATGCAAGCGCATTGTGGTGACTGGTTTGTGTTTATCAATAAGCGCCGTACTCAGCTGAAGGTGTTGTATTACTACCAGGGCGGTTATTGTTTGTGGAGCAAACGGTTAGAAAAAGGCACCTTCGCTAACGTGTCTGACGGCAACACCAAAACACCACTCAACAGTGCCCAGTTACAGTGTTTGATTGATGGGATTTACTGGCAAAAAGACAAACAAAACAGGCGATTTAATTAACTGATTTTGTTATAATTTAGCCCATGAAAACACGCTCTATTAGTCACCTTTCACCGTCTGAAATTGAGGCTGCCTTTGCTCATCAAGCCGATGAAATTGCGCAACTCAAGCAGCAACTCGACTGGCTTAAACGTCAGTTGTTCGGGCGTAAGTCTGAAAAGGTGTTAGCGGATAATCCGGCGCAGAGCAGTTTGTTTGATGAGGGGGAAACCCTCACCTTACCGGCAGAAACAAAACCGGTGAAGGCACATACTCGTTCCTCACAAAAGCAACGTCGCGACTCGGATTTGAATGATGAAGGCCTGCGTTTTGATGAGACAGTGCCGCAACAGATTATTGATATACCTGCGCCAGAATTACAGGGGGCGGATGCCGACCAGTATGAATTAGTGGATACCAAAGAAACCTGTCGCTTAGCACAACAGCCTGGCAGTTATGTGGTATTGAGATTCCGTCGACAGGTCGTGCGTCATAAAACCACGCAAACCATTAAGGATACCCCAGCGCCAGGCAATGTGCTGGAAGGCTGTTACTGCGATGTCTCACTGCTCGCCGGACTGATGGTTGATAAAGCGGTGTATCACTTACCGCTTCACCGCCAACATCAACGGATGCTGGATAGCGGTATTACCCTTAGCCGGGCCACCTTAATCAACTGGATACAAAAAGGCATTGAGCTGCTTCGACCCATCGCCAAAGCCCAGTGGCAACACATTCTGCAAAGTAAAATACTGGCCATGGATGAAGTGCCCATTAAAGCAGGTCGCACCAAAGGCGCTGGCCGAAAACCCGGACACATGAAACAAACCTACTTCTGGCCCCTGTACGGTGACAGTGATGAAGTGGCGTTTACCTGGAGTAACAGCCGGGGTATGTTGCATGCCCAAGCACAGTTACAGGACTTTACCGGCACCTTGCTCACCGATGGTTATGCCGCCTACACCAAAACGGTTGAACAATTAAATCAATACGAACAACAGATTGTGCATGCTGCCTGTTGGGTACACATGCGCAGAGGCTTTGAAAAAGCCCTCGACAGTGAGCCGCAAGCCGCACAGCAGGCACTGGATATTATCGCTGCGCTCTACCGACATGAAAAACACATCAGGCATAAACAATTAGACCTGGCCGATATCCATGCTTACCGGCAACAACACAGCGAACCCTTAGTCACTGACTTCTTCCGGTGGGTTTATCAACAACGACAGCGCACTGATTTACTCCCCAAGTCTCCCTTCGCCAAGGCACTCCATTATGCGCATGAACGAGAAAGCCAACTCAAGGTGTTCCTGAGCAATCCTGCTCTACCCATGGATACCAATCATCTTGAGCGGGCACTGCGTGTTATTCCCATGGGGAGAAAAAACTATTTGTTCTGCTGGTCTGAACTTGGCGCTGAACAGCTGGGCATACTGCAAAGCCTGATGGTGACTTGCCGCCTGCAAGGCATCAATCCCTACCATTATCTGGTGGATGTATTACAACGCGTGGCATTACATCCGGCCAGGGACGTAATCGACCTCACGCCGCGGCTCTGGAAACAAAAATACAATCAAAACAGGTTAGTCAGCGATGTCAAAATACTCACTTCCCAACACTAAAATCTCAGCCACAATTATGGAGTTCGGTAAAGGAGTGTTAAATGCACTCCCTGCTGATTACAGCCAGTCAGAAATGGAAGATGCTATGCTGACGATAATAACCGTGTGGAATGCCATCGTACTGGACACTTGGCACAACACAGACAAAAATGAAAAAATGGTGCTTGATGCACTCTCTCAAGCGCCTAAAGAAGGACAACTTCAAGTAAAACGATTGATAAAAAGAAAGAAGACCAAGTTTAGCGATGATATCCGCGCGGTTGGAGATCACTGGATAAGAGAAGAGCAAGGGGACTTTATCTTCGGCTGTGAAGCACGGTTAGATATAGAACGCATCTCCTTAAACGAAGATAGCCTCAAACACTAAACGAATCACAACGGTCTATATTGATCGCTTACTTTTAAAATAAGTAAATGCAGTCTGTTACGACCTTACGTATCCAGCCTTTTTGTTACATCCAGTAGGCTTCGCCACCTTATTGATTTTTAATTCTGTACAGTTTTATTTCGCCCGAGCCTACTGGGTAACCTTTATGTAGGGCATAGGTATAGCCGTGTATCATGCCTTCAGCTTTAACAAATAAAAGAATGTTTGAGGCGAAGGTAGTGTGTGAGGCTTCAATCTCGATCACTTTACCGTTTATACTGACGTTGTCTGGCGAAAAATGAGTTTGAGTTTCCTGAAATGTATTAGTGCCTTTGCTATATACACTTAATGTTCCCTGTTTATGCTCGTTTAATTGGAGTAATGCCAGCTCTGGCTCATCTAAATACTGCATCACGCCAACCCATGTACCGTAGGGGTGCTCTACTAAACTCTTCTCAGCGTCCAGAATGATATGCTTACGATTCTCAACAAATTTACGGGGAGTGGATTTTGCTTCTTGTTTTACAAGCCGATAGGTTCGAGATAAATAACTATCATCCCCTTTATAGCTAGATTCTAAAACCGAAAAACCGATCCCTAAATAAGGAGATAGGGTGAGAGTTCGCGTTACGTTGTCTTCAATAATAGTGTTGATTGTGCACCGGTTTTCTATGCACTTTATATCGCTGTTGGTGAAGGTTGTACGTCGAACTTTTTTCAAACCACCCGGAATGACTATTTCATAGAAGTAGTGTTCATCACTGTCAGTTATTTCAAGCAGTCTGAAGGTTAATTCATCATCAGCAATGCCTTCCCATAACCCTGGTGACATTTCCATAGTTTTAGCGTTGCCGATATTACTTAGCGACAACGACGCAATAAATAGTGTTAGTAGAATAATGCGCATTTTTAATCCTTTAAAAAAGAGGAGACGGCTTTCAAGGTTGTCAGGCTCGTACTGCCAATAGGAGTAATACCAGTTTTCTTTAATAATTCAAATAAAAAAGCCCGTGCTGTTAATCCAGTACGGGCCTTTCGAATAATGAGGTCGTCAATCGGTTAACTGACCGCTCATCAAATTAACGTTATTTATATTAACCAGTATTACGCATACCAATGGCAATACCTGCAATTGTCACCATCATGGCGCGTTCTAAGCTGGTATTTTGCGACTCGTCACCTGCTTTTCTAATGCGGTCAAGCAATTCAATTTGCAGATAGTGAAGAGGCTGCAAGTACGCTGCACGAATTTCCATCGACTCTTTGCCTTGAGGGTCATTAGTCATAATGTCTTTTTCGCCAGTAATTGCGAGTAAAGAAGAAATGCTTTCTTTTAGCTCAGTACGTAGGGCTTCACCGAAGTGTTTAAGCTCTTTTGGCACTAGGCGCTCGTCATACGCCTCACTAATGCGTGGGTCGGCTTTGTGGAACACCATATCAAGCATGGATAAGCGCGAACGGTAGAATGGCCACTCACTGAACATCTCGTTGACGACTTTTTCATTCTCAGGCGTTTTTACGCTATCGATTGCACGCATAACGCCAAGCCAGCTAGGCAGTACTAAGCGGGTTTGTGCCCATGCAAATATCCACGGAATAGCGCGTAAGCTCTCAATACCGCCTTGTGGTTTACGTTTCGCAGGGCGGCTACCTAGTGGTAACTTACCAAGCTCTTGCTCTGGCGTTGCAACGCGAAAGTAAGGAACAAATTCTTCATCGTGACGTACAGTGGCGCGATAGTTGTCGCGGCCCTGACCCTGTCTCTTATACACATCTCCGAGCCCACGAGACAGGCAGAAATCTCGT
>OJFL01001124.1_pt1 | contig 10984 bp, 12 predicted proteins | sample 1594131 | NCBI WGS metagenome assembly OJFL01 (sample SAMN05416782, study PRJEB24817) | seawater metagenome | isolation source: Sea water | place: Canada:Atlantic | collected 2013-07 | reverse complement strand
CGAGATTTCTGCCTGTCTCGTGGGCTCGGAGATGTGTATAAGAGACAGGAAAAAATCACCTGCCCTACTCTTTTACTTCTTGGATCTCAGGACAGAATGACTCCTGCCTCACGAACTAAGATCCTAAGAGATGCAATACCTGGCAGTCTAATGAAAGTCCTGCCAGGCACTGGACATGCCATCATGGCTGAGCAGCCAAACCAGGTAACGGAATGCCTGAAGAACTTTTTAGTCAACAAAGAAAAAACAAATTACTCAGGAAAAACATAGACCTTAAAATTTCTATCTTAGACCTGCTTTAACATCGTGTCCGCGTCACTAACTTCCATGCCGCCTGGACCCTCTTCCAAATTGATTGACTTAACAATGCCGTCTTCAATTAGCATCGAGTAGCGCTTAGAACGCACACCCAAACCCGCAGCAGTAAGATCAAAATCCATGCCTACAGCCTTAGTAAACTCAGCACCACCATCTGCCATCATTCGAACAGCATCTGTCGCGTTATTTTCTCGTCCCCAAGCACCCATAACGAAGGCATCATTGACGGATACGCACCAAATTTCGTCCACTTTTTGTTTGAGTTCTGCCGCCTTTTCGACATAGCCAGGCAAGTGCTTTGCGGAACAAGTCGGTGTATATGCGCCCGGCAGTGCGAACAAAGCAATGCGCTTACCCTTCACCAGATCAGATAACTTAAACTCATTCGGACCGATGCTGCAACCTTCTGACTCCTCATTTATATACTCGCGCAGCGTACATTCCGGAACGTGCTCACCTACTTTAATCGTCATGTTTTGCCCTTTATGAATATTACTTTTAAAAATTATTTTTACTTTTTATACTCTAGTGAGAACTATACTACCAAAGCACGCTATGCGAATAAATAAAATGGTGCAGAGTAAGTAGCACCTGGCGGGTCCGTATAGGTTTCTGCACAAATCAACCTCTACCTTTTATTTTTGGACAAACAACTTATATTCAATGTCAATAAAGAACTACACCACTCCCGACGGAATGAAACGACTGAAAGACGAAGCGCTACGTTTAATAGATGTCGAGCGCCCAGAGCTCGTTAAAGTCGTATCATGGGCAGCCTCAAACGGAGATCGATCAGAAAATGGCGACTATATCTATGGCAAAAGAAAACTGCGGGAAATTGACAAGCGAATAAGGCTGCTTACCAAGAAGTTAGACTCAGCCGTGGCAATCGATCCAGCACAACGAGAGGAAACTGATCAAGTGTTTTTTGGTGCGACGGTTTCCTTTCAAAAGTCAACGGCCAAAATAGAAACTGTAGCTATCGTCGGCATTGACGAAGCAGATGCGAAAAAAGGTCTGATTAGCTGGATCTCCCCACTTGCAGCATCTTTATTAAAATCCCGCATTGGAGATCACGTTTATTTAGATACACCTAATGGTAAGGAGGAGCTGAAAATAACTGACATTCAATATAAAAAGATCACCATAGATTGAACGGCTGATTTATGATCGAGTTGCTGTGGGATAAACAGGAGCAGATCGACCTAAACCATCGAACAAATCTAACAATCTTTCTTGATAAGCATAAACATGATCAGTTTCGTCAAAAATAGTTAGGCCAGATCCACAGCGTAGCCACTGGAAAACACCAACCATAATATAATCTGAAAAATTTGGACTTTTTCCACCCACAAACTTTTGGTCGCTGAGAGTCTGGCGCAAAGGCTCTAGAGCCTTTAAGAAATCCATACGTGCGGCCTCGGGGTTGCTCCCCCATTCTTCCAACGTGATACCAAAGCGTTTTTCTCGACTTTCTCGGAAATAGGTCTGGTCAACATCCTTCTGCAAACCTAAAAAATCCAAAATACCCATGCGAGAAATTAATGAATGCAAGACCGTCTCCGTCCAGCACTTCACAAATAAAGATTGCGATCGGGACTCATCACTGTCAAACAGGACGTGTTGTGGATATTTATTATCAAGAAAAAGTGCGATCTCCCATGAATCAAAAACAACTTCGTCCCCATCAACCAAGACTGGAACCTTACCGTCGTTTGGGAGCGGTAATTGCTTCATCTCAGCAAAAGAAAGCGGGGACTCGTCCCATTTCAAGCCTTTATGCGCTAGAGCATATTTTATACGCCAGCAAAATGGGGAAAATCTAACCTCGGAATACTTCGTCGCTAAATCAAATAGTTGAATCATGAACTAACCCTTTCCTTGAATTGAATGGGAACCTTGCCCAAATAAGAATTTTTTTGCCTCATCATCAACTACTGGACCACGACTGATTTCTTTCCCTCGCGCATATGCTCTTGCTACAGACTCTTTTGCTCGTATACGTCGGTACCATTTTTGTATCTCAGGAAAATCACCAAGATTCTGCTTCTGACGCTCATGCAGGACTACCCAAGGATAACAAGCCATATCTGCGATGGAATAGTCATCCACAATATACTCTCGGCCATCGAGCTGTTTGTCTAAAACCGCGTATAACCGCGCCGTTTCATTAACATAACGGTCAATAGCATAAGGAACAGGCTCTGGAGCGTAAGATACGAAATGGTGATTTTGTCCCGCCATCGGACCGAGACCACCCATTTGCCAGAATAACCACTCCATTACTTTCGTTTTTTTTCGTAAATCGTCAGGGATAAATTGAGCTGTTTTTTCCGCCAAATACTGCAAAATAGCCCCCGATTCAAAAACAGTAATAGGGTCTCCACCGTCAATCGGCGCCTCATCAACAATCGCTGGCATACGATTGTTGGGAGCGATCTTCAAGAACGATTTCTCAAACTGCTCCCCCCGGCTGATATTAATGGGGACAATTTCATACGCTAAATCAGCCTCCTCTAAAAACATCGTAATTTTATGTCCGTTCGGAGTTGGCCAATAAAATAACTTAATCACATCTACCCTCTTTAGTCCGCGTTATACCAGCAAGTGTCACAAATAAGATCGGAAACCGAAGTTAGGCTATCGGCTGTAATCGTCGGTACCGGTGCAATTGGGTTGGAGGCGATACCAAACCGCTTAATTAATGCCCCCTTACAACCAATCGCCATTGCGCCCGCAACATCCCATGCATGCGCAGCAATTAAATAGGTGTTTTCTGGATCAACCTTCATTTTTTCAGTCGCATAACGATAGACTTTTGGATCCGGTTTAAGCGTCTTAACCTCCTCTACTGAAATAACTGTTTCGAAAAAATCAATTAATCCCGCGTGCGCTAATTGATCCTGAGCAACAGTAACCGGCGAGTTGGTCAACGCCGCCATCCGGAAATTTAATGATTTAAGCTTCTTGAGTGCAGGAACAACATCATCATGTGGTGGCAACTTCCTCATTCCACCAACAATATCGCTCAACGTATTTTCTGATAGCGCCAGATTGTGGCGCCCCACAACCATTTCCAAAGCAGAGCGACCCACTTCTGAAAAATTACGAGACCAACCAAGAATCACGGATAACATGGCCGTCTGTATTACCTGATCAAACCATTCGTTCACCATGATTTGGTCTCCGAAGTGCGTTTTAAAATGCGGCTCAAGAGCTCTGAGATCAAGTAATGATTCATTGACATCAAACAATAAGACAGGCTGCATATTATCCCTTTTTTTCTATTAACAAGACTCGCAAGTCTGAGTATATGATTTACGAAACATGTTAATTACAATTATCAATAAAATACGTTTAATCGTATAAACTAGTGGGCAGTAATCAACGTTATGGAGTAGAGAGTAGCATGTCTCAGTATGATTTAATTGTAATTGGGGGCGGTAGCGGAGGGGTCGCAACGGCCAATCGAGCAAGCTCCTATGGAGCTCGCGTAGCCCTAATCGAGAAAGGCCGAATGGGTGGCACTTGTGTTAACGTCGGCTGCGTTCCCAAGAAGATAATGTGGACTGCAGCGAGTCTTCATGAAGCGGTAGCAGAAGCAAAGAATTATGGTTTTGATACGCATCTTGGGGAGTTCCATTGGTCCAAGCTCAAAGCACAACGAGACAGCTACATCCAAAGACTTAATGCCGGCTATGAGCGTGGCCTTGATGGTAACAACGTCGAAGTTATAAAAGGGGACGCTGTTTTTGAGTCGCAAAATAGCGTACGTGTTGGCGACAACACCTATCAAAGCACCCGTATATTGGTCGCCACAGGAGGATATCCTTTGGTTCCAGAGATTCCGGGCGCTCAGCTGGGCATCACCTCAGACGGGTTTTTTGAGCTTGAACAGCAACCCAAAAAAGTTGCCGTCATCGGCGCAGGATACATCGCTGTCGAATTCTCCGGATTATTGAATGCACTTGGTTCACAGGTATCCTTATTTTTACGCAAAAGTGAAGTTTTACGTCATTTCGATCACTCCATTCGATCAGTACTTATGAGTGAAATGGAGAAAGATGGCGTTCAAATCGTTAAAAACACTGAATTTAAAGAAATCATGGACGACAATGGAAGTCTCCTATTGAAGGCAAATAACGGAGATGAGTACGCTGGGTTCAACCAACTAATTTGGGCCACTGGTCGAGCACCCAACACGCAGACCTTAAAGTTAGACACTGTAGGCGTAAAAACAACCCAATCTGGTCATGTTACTGTCAACAAATATCAAGAAACAAATGTTCCTGGTATCTATGCAGTAGGTGATATCACAGGGCAACATGAGTTAACTCCAGTCGCTATCGCAGCAGGGCGACGTCTCGCTGATAGATTGTTCAATGGGCAGGAAGATCGACATTTAAACTATGACAACATTCCAACCGTCATTTTCAGTCATCCTCCGATAGGAACTGTTGGAATTACCGAAAACGAAGCCATCAAAAAATTCGGAGTGGACAATGTCAAAGTTTACGAAAGCAGTTTCAAACCGATGCACTTCGCCTTCAACCCTAATGGAGCTAAATGTCTCATGAAACTAGTTGTCGCTGGAGCCGAAGAAAAAGTGGTGGGCTGTCACGGCATTGGGATTGGGATGGATGAAATGATGCAAGGTTTTGCCGTTGCAGTTCGTATGGGAGCGACAAAGAAAGACTTTGACGATACAGTCGCGATCCACCCAACCGTTGCCGAGGAAATGGTCACCATGAAAATATCTCGTGCAGCAAACCCTGAGTCACACTAAAATCAATACATATTAAAATCATCAAGGATTACTTATGAGCATCACGAGACTGGACTCGAATGACAGAATGTCGCAAGTAGTAATACATGGCAACACGATCTACACAGCAGGTATCGTAGCTGGAGACCCCAATACCGATATTCAAGGGCAAACTGGACAAATCCTCGATACCATTGACAATTATCTTCTATCAAATGGTTCGGATAAGACCAAAATACTGTCGGTCACTATATGGCTAGCAGATATGAATGACTTTGCCGATATGAATACTATCTGGGATATGTGGGTCCCTAAAGGGCATACTCCGGCCAGGGCCTGCGTTGAATCTAAGCTAGCCACACCTGATTACAAAGTAGAAATTAGAGTGACCGCAGCGATATCGTAATTAACACTCATTATTCGTTAACAACGTGAGTAATTTCAGAGTGGCGGTTTTTTTGTCCTAACGCGACGTACAATCCAGCGCCCACGATTATTGTCATGCCGACAAAGCCCATGGCACTTGGAAGATGGTCGAATGCTAGATAGCCGAAAAGGGTTACCCAAATAAGTTGAACATACCCCAGCGGGGATAAAAACGAAGCGTCCTCTAACTCCATCGCCTTGATCAGCATAAAATGTCCGACTGCTCCCGCAAGCCCTAAGAAAATCAGCTTTGGCAAATCCACAAGCTGCGGGGTAACCCAGAATGCCGGAACAACCAGACTAATCAAGATTGATCCAACCAAGCCCGTATAAAATAGCGTCGCAACCGGATGTTCCCGATTGCTGAAGTGACGCGTCATGATTTGATACATGCTATAACAAACTGCTGCGAAAACTGGGAGCAAAAAATACCACTCGAAGCTTTTTGTTGGATTAATCACCAATAAAACACCGATGAATCCAAAGGAGACCGCCACCCATCTGGACCTAGAGACTTGTTCTTTCAATATCCAAAAAGCGAAAATAGTGACTAATAGTGGTGAAATAAAACCAATTGATTTTGCCGTAGCTAAAGGCAAAACGCTTAACGCTGTAAAGTAAAGTAGCGTTGATCCCATTAACAGCGTCGCCCGTAAAATCTGCGCTTTAGGATTATCCGTTTTAATCAACCTAGACCTATATCTAGGCCCGAGAAGCAATATCATCAAGACAAAGTGCGTCACATATCGAAACCAAACGATAAGCGGCACCGGGTAAGATTCACTCAATGATTTGGCTGTTGTCTCAAGCATGGCGAATAAAAAAACCATACCCATCATGAATAATATCGCTCGGTGAGTGGGTTTTAAATCAGTAGCAAGACGAACCAAAGATAGCTTTCGAAAAACGTTACATAACGTGGTGGGGAGACGAATTTTACGTCATTCCACATCTAATACAAATATCTTTTCTCATCACATCAACATCAGACGCCGTTAAAAACTAAAATAGGTCGAGACACTAATTATTAAAAAAGCAATTCAATGCGGGAGCGGCAATGACAATCAAAAATATAGCAAAGTACTTTATATTGATATCTTTAGCAGTCAGTATTGCAAACACAAGTCACTCAGATTCATTAACCACAGCACAACCAGAGAGCGTGGGGATTTCTTCAGATCGACTTAAAAGAATAACTAAGGCGTTCGAAAGTCGTATTGAAGCTAAAAGTTTACCCGGGGTCGTCATTCGCATCACGCGCCAAGGTAAATTGGTATATTCCAACGCCATAGGTTGGCAGGATATGGAATTGGGTATTCCAATGGCCCAAAATTCAATATTTCGTATTTACTCAATGACAAAACCCATCGTAAGTGTCGCAGCGATGACGCTCGTGGAATCCGGCATGCTGTCCTTGTCGGACCCCGTTTCAAAATACCTTCCATTGTTCAAAGATGTTCAAGTTGGGGTTGACGCAGTAAATAGTGACGGACTTACACTACTTAAAACGAAAGATTCCCGCAAAGAGATAACAGTACAAGATCTTATGCGCCACACATCGGGGTTAACCTATGGCGCATTCGGCAAAAGGACACTAGTCAAAGAAAAATATTTAGCAGCAGACCTCAGCTCTCTTGATTGGACCCTTGAGGATTATGTGAATACTTTAGCCGCACTACCCCTAGCATATGAACCTGGATCCACATGGGAATATGGCCGATCAACTGACGTTTTAGGGAGAGTCATTGAAGTCGCCTCGGGCATGACTCTTGATCAATTTTTGCGAACGACTATTTTCACGCCGTTGAGAATGCAAGATACGAGTTTTGGTGTGCCGGAAACCAAACATAACCGTATCGCAGAAAACATAGCAGACATTGAAACAGGGAGGAAAATAAACCTCATCGATGTGAAAAAGACTATGACCTTATTCGCTGGTGGACATGGTCTTTCTTCTACTGCGGATGATTACCTTAGGTTTTGTCAAATGATGCTCAATGGTGGCGAGCTTGATGGAACACGCATCTTGTCTCCAAAAACAGTTCGTTTTATGTCGACAAATCATATCAATGAAAATATCAGCAAAGGTAATCTCTATCTACCTGGTCCTGGGTACGGTTTTGGGCTAGGTTTCGCGACTAGACTCGAGGATGGCCAATCAGTCTGGCCGGGCTCAGTAGGAGAATATTTTTGGGCTGGCTACGGTGGCACCTATTTTTGGATTGATCCAGCCGAAGAACTGGTCGTATCCTTTATGTCACAGGATCCCTACAGAAGAAACGAACACCGGGTTCTATTAAGAAACTTGGTCTACCAATCCATTATCGATTAATGGGGGTTTTATGTCAGACACATTATTTTCCGTCAAAAATCAAGTCGTTGTCATCACTGGGGGCAGCCGAGGTATTGGCAAAGAAATCGCTTCAGCATTTGCTTCTAGAGAAGCGACAGTCATCATTGCTGGCCGCGACAAAGCAACACTAAGTAGAACTGTAGCGGAAATTTCCAAAAACGCTAACCCAATCCGTGCAGAAGTGTGTGATATATCGAGCTCAAAAGACGTTAATGCGTTGGTTGAGTCAGTCGTATCTCGACATGGACGAATCGATACACTCGTGAGCGTCGCAGGAGTTAACAAGCGCATGAGGGCTGAGGCATATACGCCTGAGGAGTATGACTGGATCACAGATATTAACGCCAAAGGGGCTTGGATCGTTGCTCAAGCCGTTGGGAAAAAAATGATCGCTCGACAAAATGGTTCGATTATCAACATAGACTCACTGAATACATATGCACCTCTTCGCGGTACAACTCCTTACGCAATGAGCAAAGCGAGTGTGCTGATGATGACTAGAGGTTTAGCTAACGAGTGGGGGCGATATGGGATACGCGTTAATTCCATTGCTCCAGGGTTCATCCTGACGGACTTAACCAAAAAAGTTTGGTCCGATGAATCCATGCAAGCTTGGGGAAAAGCTAACACTCCCCTCGAGCGACTCGGCACCGTCTCTGACTTAGTTGGCTCTGCAATTTTTCTAGCGTCCGATGCATCAAAATTTATGACAGGTCAGACGATTAGGGTTGATGGCGGGTTCACTGCTGGAATCAACTGGCCCATCGAAATATAAGCAAGGCTCATGAAAAACCTTGTCTGGGGAACATATCTGCAGATAAATTTTGTTCCTGTTCGCGGATCGTAACTGTGTTGACGCAAAAGTTAATGATCCAGAAAGCTTTTATAAGCCTGGCTTTAATCGTACCTCTATGGACACAGTCAAGCCCCGACATAACAACAAAAGGGGCTGAAATTTTTAATGCTAGATGGGTGATCCCTTTTTTAAGCAAAGGCTCCTGGGGTCGAGGACCCCATTCAAACGGGGAATCGTGTGTTGACTGTCACCATGACGGAACGAATCCTTACACTCGAGCCGTATCAAATGACGAGATACAGCCTATGGTTTTAAAAATTGGAAATTCAAATGGAAAATCTAGTCATCCAAAATACGGAAATGAATTAAGCCTGTTTGGCATCACCGGTAAATTACCCAGGGAAGGGACTTTCGTTTTGCGCTGGGACAAGCAAAAAATAAACCGACAGTTTATTGATTTCCCCATCCCCCAGGTCACCGAATTAAGATTTGGCGAGTTGGGTACAAACACAACAATCTCTCTTCGTATGGGGCGAAATCTGACTGGCATTGGTTTACTTGGGTCAATCGATGAAGAGCAACTCAAATTAATCGTAGCAGAACAAAAAAAACTAGGTTTAAATGGGCGCATTAATTACGTCATTGATCCGATCACTAGAAAAACAAAAGTAGGCCGATTCGGATATAAGGCATCATCCCCCTCTTTATCAGATCAAATCAGCAAAGCGTTCAGAGATGAGTTAGGTGTTACATCACGTTCATACCCAAGCAATCCATGCGCTGCTACACTGGAAATTTGTACCTCACTAAATAACGTGGGAAGTGTTGAAGTTTCTAAAGAGAAAATTATCGCACTCGCAGAGTTTCTCACAACTACCAAACCCTTCGCTAAAAATAATAAAAATATAACATGGGGTACCGGTAAGAATTATTTCGAAAAAGTTGGGTGTCACTTCTGCCACCGTACCGACCTCAACGTGAATGCCTCAACGAATACTGGGACTACTCATATTGTCACCCTTTACACAGATCTTCTACTGCATGATATGGGTGGCGGCTTGAACGATGGCTTTAATGAATTTCAAGCGCAACCCGAGGACTGGAGAACAACTCCCTTGATAGGCACTGGGGAACACTTGAGGTCTGGAGGCTCGTTACTGCATGATGGTAGAGCAAAAACCGTAGATGAGGCTATTCTATGGCATGGGGGTGAAGCAATCTCGGCAAGAGATAACTACTTATCACTTAAGCCTGAACACAAAAAATTGCTACAATCCTTCGTTAAGAGCCTTTAATCTCAATCAAACTGTAAAAACAGCAATCGATATGGTCTCAATTGAAATATTCTCTGATGTTGTGTGTCCTTGGTGCCTCATTGGAAAAAGAAATTTAGAAGCAGCTATATCGCAACTCGCGGTCGAGCATAAGGCAGCTAAAGATATAAAAATTAACTGGCGGTCTTTCCAATTAAATCCGCAACTACCTTTAAATGGAATCTCACGTGCCGAATACACATCAACAAAATTTGGGGGCACGGAACGCGCGGCAATGTTCTACAACCGAATTCAACAGGCCGGGCAAGAGGTTGGGTTAAAGCTAAACTTTGACAAAATTACGACTCAACCAAATTCCGCGATTCTGCATGCCCTAGTCTATGCTGCAGAAGCGATTCAACGAGATCATGATTTTGTCGAAAATCTTTTCAAGGCATTTTTTATTGACGGTGTAGACCTATCTAATAAAGATAATATCATTGCTCTTGCTACTGATATTGAACTTGATACGACTACTATTGAAGCCGTCCTAAATGATGGTTTATTTATGGACAAGATTAAAGAAGATATACAACAATCAACACTCCTTGGAATACAAGGCGTTCCATTCTTTATCATTAATCAAACTATTGGCTTATCTGGTGCTCAGCCTCCCGCCGCAATTGCCAAGGCGATAGAACCGTCTCTTCAAGAATCTTAATTTAACGCTGAATTAGGTCACTCGGTTTAGTGTTGCGACTAGCTCAGCCACAAAAACCTCAACATCCTCATCATCCAAATCAAGATGCGTCACCAGCCGTACTGATTGCCCAGCGGTGATAAGAATGTTTTTAGCGCGAAGGTTAGCAGCGATACTCGCCACATCCGCATCATTGAACGAGACGAAAACCATATTTGTGTGCACACCTAACACCGTCAGCTTCGGGTGATTAAGATTCAGTAATTTATCAGATAGTAGTTGTGCTCTTACATGGTCTGACTCCAATCTTTTCACATGATTCTGTAGCTGTCTCTTATACACATCTCCGAGCCCACGAGACAGGCAGAAATCT
>OJFL01001122.1_pt1 | contig 10989 bp, 12 predicted proteins | sample 1594131 | NCBI WGS metagenome assembly OJFL01 (sample SAMN05416782, study PRJEB24817) | seawater metagenome | isolation source: Sea water | place: Canada:Atlantic | collected 2013-07 | reverse complement strand
TCTACACACTGCATATCGTCGGCAGCGTCAGATGTGTATAAGAGACAGCAAGAGGACGTGCGCACTGCTCAGTTGGCGCTTGCGGCAGAGCCCTCCCTTGGGAGGCCGCTCCCGACGCTCAGCGAGCGCGATTTAGCCTCAATATTTTCAGCAGAGTTTGCAGCACAGGTGGTGGAATCTCATGGCACTCCTGCGGCGAACAACTGGACAGGGCCTTTTTTAAGCAATCGCGGCAAGCATTGGCTCAGAGTGGTCACATCGACGCCCGAGACCACACCGCCATTCGATGAAGTGGCCGAGCGCGTGCGACTCGACTGGATTGCTGCCGAAGAAGAAGCTCGGCAGCGCCAGCAAGTCCAAAAGCTTGTCGAGCAATACAACATCGTTATGAGCCCGACGAGCAGCGTGCGATGAAATTGACGCCTTCACTTCCCTCGTTTGCCAAGGCCTGTTCAAGACTTGCAAGCGTGTTTGTTGTTCTATTGATGATCGCGCCAGCGAGCCGCGCACATGATATCGATGTTACCGGCGTCGCACGTCTCTTCTTGGACGAACACGCAGAGACCACCGCCGAAAGCGAGTTTGGATACAGCCTGTCAATCGTTGACGCCAAAGTGCCTCCATTGTTTAACATCGACAACGTGCTGCCCGAGCGCTGCAGCGGACTTACGCCTACGGCGAGCAGCTACCGCTTCAGCTGTAACCCTGCGCTTTCCAGCGACGACACCCTCCTTTTCCCGTGGCCGCTTGCAGGCGTAGTGCTCGTAGCAAACTGGCGGGATGGCAGCAGCCATTCGAGTTATTTTCGTGGCGATGGCGTCTTCGTTGAAGTCTCGCTGGCCGAAGTGCGCGCACCGAGTGCGGCGCTAAGTAGGCTCGCGCTGCGGTATTTCGAATTAGGCATCGAGCATATTATGTTCGGCTTTGATCACTTGCTTTTCGTTGTCGGGCTCATGCTACTTTTGGGCGGGGCAAACCCTGCGAGCAGCGGCAGCACCCTTTTACACAGCAAAAATAAGACAGCAAGATACCTAAAAACGATCACCGCTTTCACACTCGCGCATAGTGTAACGCTAGCCGCCGCAAGCCTTGGCCTCGTTAGCATACCCATCGCTCCTGTCGAGATCCTGATCGCACTGTCTATCGTGCTTCTCGCACGCGAGGCGCTTCTCGCTCAGCGGGGTCACTTTTCGCTCAGTTACCATTACCCTTGGGTTGTCGCCTTTATATTTGGGCTCATTCATGGCTTCGGCTTTGCAAGCGCACTCGGCAGTCTAGGCCTAAATCCGGGCGATGTCCCTGCCGCACTCCTCTTTTTTAATCTGGGCGTCGAAGCAGGTCAACTGGCTATTATCTTGGTGAGCTTAACCCTCGCGCGTCTCCTTTATGCAATCGCCGGTCGACTCTCTAAAATCGGCGTGTTGACTAGCCCGAGCGGTGCGGCGATGATATCGATTAGCACATTGTCTTACCTACTCGGCGGCGTAGCGACTTATTGGTTGATCGAACGCCTGCCCTCCCTATGGACTCAGTAACAAACAGAGATAGACCGCCAAGACAGGTTCCAGGCGATGCATCAAAGAAGCGCAGGCCGATAAATCGCCACGATAAAGGCTTTGAAACAGCAGTTTTAAGGTATGCTTAGACATAGGGTGAGGTGGAATTGAACGCTCACCCAAGACGATCGAAAAACATCAGCCCACACTCGGCAGACTAGCCGCTACTTATTTTAGGAGAGCCTATGAAAACCTCATCCCTAGCCTTTAAGGCAACCCTCGCTTGCGCACTAACAGCGGCGACTGGCGCAAGCCTCGCCGCAGATCCCGCAACGACACGCGCAAAAATTGAAATGGCGCTGCAAGGTGATATTCGAAGCGAAGCGGAAGTCGCACGCGACGCCAATCGTAAGCCCGGCGAGGTATTAGAATTTTTCGGCCTCGAAGACGACATGAAAGTCTTGGAAATATCGCCTGCGACGGGCTACTGGTCGAAGTTTGTCGGTCCGACGCTGTGCGCAAATGGCGGCGAGCTTGTTGTGTCGGTTGGCGTCAGTGCCGATTATCGAAGCGAGGTCATGAGCCTGCCGGGTTTGGGCTGTGCCAGCGCAATCAACGATGACATCTCCCTTGGCAATCTTCCCGAGTTTGATTTCAGCGAAGACGATTTCGACATGGTTCTCACGTTCTGGAACCTACACAATCCCTCTGCCGAAGGCCGAGCTAATCTCAACAAAGCTGTCTTCGACTCTCTTAAATCTGGCGGCATCTATGGCGTCGTCGATCACACGCGTCGCCACATGCAGCCTACCTCGCGTCCAGTCGGACGGCGCTTGGATCCAGTTCTGGTAATCAAAGAACTCCTCGATACAGGTTTCGAGTTTGTCGACTATAGCGACATGCATTTTCATCCCGAAGAAGATTTGAGCCAAGAAGTCGGCACGCCTGGTGTGCGCGGTGCGACAGACCGCTTTACCCTTAAGTTCCGTAAGCCGTAAATCAGTAGCCCAATGCCGCCGCCGTTTCTCGAGCACCGACTCGACACCGGCGGCGTAATCCGGCCTTTTGGCTCGCGACCCCACCAATTCCGTTTGACATTCAGTGGTTTAGGGGTATCATGCAGCCCGCTTGAAAGTAAGCACTCTTTATTTTCCCATTTCGATGTCTTCAGTAGCACCTCGTCCTGTAAGTTAATAAGTGTACCGCCGAATTTCTAGCACGACCCCCTAACGGGAATATTTAATACGAAAAGCAGGAACAAGTTATGTCAGACAAAATTACTGGAACAGTTAAGTGGTTCAACGAAAATAAAGGATTTGGATTCATTGAGCGCGAAGGCGGCCCAGACGTATTCGCTCATTTCAGCGCTATCCAGAGCGAAGGTTACAAGACTCTCGCTGAAGGTCAGCGCGTTGAGTTTATCGTAACTGACGGCCAGAAAGGCCCACAGGCTGAGCAAATCATCGCCCTCTAAGGCTGACCGATTGCTAGTTTGTAGTTAGTTTCGAGAAAGGCGAGCCTCGCGCTCGCCTTTTTTGTGTCTGCGGTTTATGCAAGCGGTTTACGCCCTTAACCACCGACGAATATGAGGTGTTTGGATCCACTAGGCTGACGATGAGCGATAAAATAGATTATTAAAATAGATCAATGAGCTAGATCAAGAGTGTTCAAGTGGCGGTTACACCGGAATCGCCACTCGCGTATGATGCTAAGTAGATCTATCCTTGAATCAAAGCCGTTACTACCAATATGAAATATACCCAGCAGGTGACAGGTGTCTCGCGTCTTCCTCAAGCCGCTTTCGCTCTCTTCCTAGGCTGTCTGCTGACGCTCTCGACCGGCCTAAGCCTTGCCAACGAAGCAGACCTTACAGGGTCGTCACGCGGAATATCGCTCGAAATATTCAGTCAACTCAGCCCTATCGAGATCAATACAATTCACAGCTGGGAGGTCGTGCTGACCGATGAAGACGGGGCCGTGAGCCGCGCAACTCTCGACATCGTCGGCGGCATGCCCGAGCACAATCACGGCATGCCAACCCAGCCGCAGATAACTGAAGAGCTTGCCCCTGGACGCTACCTTCTCGAGGGTGTGCGCTTTCACATGCCCGGGCTGTGGCGTTTGACCGCAAGCATCAGCACAGAGAAGACTCGAGGGCGCCCGCCAACAGTCATCGTCATCGACTTTACTCTGTAACCAGACAGCGACTTTTATGACACGCTCTTCACTCGGTAAAATAGGCCTCGGATTTGGCGGCATTGCGGCTCTAGCGGCGCTAGCCTGGAACTATCTCGCCCTGCCTACTTCAACCCAATGGACCGACGAGGAGCAGCGTCTCATCGCCTCGCTTTCGTTAAACCAGCTGCCTAGGTTGCCTGCAGATCCCAGCAACGCGCAGGCCGACAACCCCGACGCTGCCGAATTAGGACACGTTCTGTATTTTGACACACGCCTCTCGTCGACCGGCGCCGTCGCCTGCGCGACCTGTCATAAACCCGAACGCATGTTTACCGATGGCCTCAAGCTCGCCGTGGGCGCAGGCATTGGCAACCGTCATACCCCAAGCCTCGTTGGCCTCTCTTACAGCCCTTGGTTTTATTGGGATGGCAGGAAGGATAGTCAGTGGGCGCAGGCGTTGGCGCCTCTTGAAGCGAAACATGAACACGCAATGACACGTAGCGACCTGGCGCGACTGATTCTGAGCGACGCCGACTATTCCGCACGCTATCGGTCGGCATTTGGCGCGCTTCCTAGTGTCGATATTCCAGCCGGCGCGTCACCACTCGGCGATGACATCGAACGCGCGAAGTGGGAGGGTTTGCCCGAGACAGAGCAGCAGGCCATTAACGAGATTTTTACCAACATTGGCAAAGCTCTCGCTGCCTACCAGCGAAAAATCCAACCCGGCAGAGCCCGCTTCGATGACTACGCCGATCGATTATCGCGTGATGATTCTGCCTTAGTCGCACAGGGCGACGAACTCGCTGCCGATGAACTGCAAGGGCTGCGCTTGTTTATAGGCAAGGCGATGTGTGTAACCTGTCACAACGGACCACTGTTTACTAACCATGAGTTCCATAACACCGGCGTGCTTGCCAACCCCGGCGAACTGCCTTCGATGGCACGGTATGATGGCGTTCGTCTCGCTCGCCTCGACCCCTTCAATTGCTTTGGCGAATTCAGCGATGCCGAAAACGCGCAGTGTACAGAGCTACGCTTCGCTCGCGATACCAACGATCTCGTTGGTGCCAATAAAACCCCCACATTACGCAATGTAGACCTCACCGCGCCTTATATGCACGGCGGCCAGATTGCCGACCTCGCAGCAGTGATGCGCCATTACAACGAGGCGCCTACCTCGATGTTGAGCCACAATGAAGCGAAGCCTTTAGGCTTACGACCACCCGAACTTCGCGCGCTCGAAGCCTTTATGCATACGCTCACCGCCCCTCTTGCCACTGACTCTCGCTGGCTGGAAGCCCCATGAAAAACAGCCGTCAGCTAGCTTTCCGCGCTGCCTGCTGCTTACGCGCCGCTCGCTGTTTAATAGCCAGTAGCGTTTTTTTCATAACCGCAGCATCTGCGCAAGACCAGCAACCGTCTGCCAATTTGGTACAAGCTGACCAGACGCTGCGAATCACCTCGGCAATAGCCTCACCGACGCGCGCCATAGCCCACGTTTTACGCGACGAAATACGCCGACCCGCCGAGGTTATTCAATTTATGCGCTTACCCGAAGGCGCGCGCGTATTGGATCTCTATGCCGCCGACGGTTATTACAGCTATTTACTTGCAGCTGCTGCGGGGTCTGGTGGGCGTGTTTTCGCGCAGAATCCTATCGCGACCGATAACCTCGAAGACGTACGTCAAATGTATTCACTCGCCGATGCACTCGACGAGCGCATCGCGATAGCCAAGCTTACGACAGTCACCCATGCCCGGAGCGATTTCGCAGCCTTACCAATCGACTCGGGCTCACTCGATGCTATTCTGCTCGCGCAAATTCTTCACGATTTCGCCAACAGCACCGACGCCGGCGCTATAGCGCTTTTACAGCAGCTCGGAACTCTACTAAAACCCGACGGCGCCTTGATCGTGATAGATCATGCAGGCGATGCTAATCAGGACAATGAGCGCCTGCATAGAATGCCGATTGAAGAGGCCAAACGTATCGCTCAGGCTGCAGGTTTCTCGCTGGAGAGCGAATCAGCTCTTTTAGCCAATCTGCGCGATCGACGCAGGCGTCCAGTCTTCGACCCGATGCTCGCCCGCAATACCGACCGTTTCTTGCTCCGCTTCGTGCTTAGCCCGTAAGATGAGGATGCAGAAAAGAGAAACTATGCAATCAGTCCCAGAATCAAATGTCCTCACCGTTAGCGGTCTCAACCGACTCGCTAAATCCTTATTAGAAGGACATTTTCCTGCCGTGCGCGTCGAAGGCGAGATTTCTAATCTCTCACGGCCCAGTTCAGGGCATTGGTATTTCACCTTAAAAGACCAATCGGCTCAGCTACGCTGCGCGATGTTTGCGGGCAATAATCGCCGCGTGCAATTCAAAGCCGACAGCGGTCAGCAGGTTACCGTCCGCGGTCGACTCAGCATTTACGAGGGTCGAGGTGACTATCAGCTCATCGTTGATTCGATGGAGCAAGCAGGCGCCGGCGCTCTGCAGCGCGCGTTCGAACTTCTCAAAACAAAGCTCGAAGACGAGGGCTTATTCCGCGCCGACACGAAACGCCCCCTACGTGACGATTATCGTCATATCGGGCTTATCACCTCGGCTACGGGAGCCGCAGTTCAAGACATTATCAGCGTGTTCGGTCGACGCTCACCCACCACCACTCTTACGCTATTTCCAGTATCGGTGCAGGGCGCACTGGCACCACAAGAGATCGTGCGCGCCATTGCTAGCGCGAATAGGCTTGCGGATAAACTCGGCATCCAAGCGCTGATTGTCGGACGCGGTGGCGGCTCTATCGAAGACCTGCAGGCGTTCAACGAAGAATCTGTGGCAAGGGCAATCGCTGGCAGCGATCTCGCTATATGCAGCGCTGTGGGTCACGAAACCGATTTTACCATCGCCGATTTTGTGGCAGACCTTCGAGCGCCTACGCCGTCGGCTGCGGCAGAGCTTTTGAGTCAAAACCAAGAGGATCAACTACAGCTGCTCACTGCGGCAAAAGCGCGCCTGCTGTCACTTATCCAGACCCAGCTACAAGCGTCCACCAAACAGCTGACTTGGCTGGCGCGAAGCCTGAAACGCCCGGATCGCCTGCTACAAGAGCAGTCGCAGCACCTAGACAGACTTGAGTCGCAATTAAAGCGCGCATGGCGCGCGCAGGCACAGCGCGGCGACAACAGGCTTGCGCTGCTCGAGCGCAGACTCCAGGCTCAGTCACCTAGCCAGAGGCTGCTAAACGTTGAGCAGCAGCTTCTCGACAGATCGAAGCGTCTTACGCGGGCGATACGCGCGCTTGTAACTAAGAAGTCCTCGAGGCTTGGCCAGCTCACGAGGAGTCTCGACACGGTAAGCCCACTCGCCACGCTCGCACGCGGCTACAGCATCAGTTACGACGCCGCCGGCGCACTTCTGCGTAGCAGTGATCAAGCCGCACTCGGCGCAAAAATGCGCACCAAAATTGCCGACGGGCTCATTGTTTCGACAATCGATACGATAGAGAAAGAAACTGATAGTCTAAAATAGACCGACCTCAAAGGATTGACCTGTGAGCAAGAAAGCCTCTCTTATCTTCCGATTTCGTTACCTGACGAGTACAGTCCTCTGCCTCTTCGCCTTCTGTAGTCCGTCACTGTTTGGTGCTGACGCGGTGCTTCAACGCCTTCCTGCTGCCCTGCTAGTCCCCGGTGGTGCTGCGGTCGTGCCGACGGCAAGCGACGCGATTCGAGGCGAATATAAAGGTGAGCGTGTGTTGCTCGCGCGATTCGAAGGCGAGCAGTACGCGATTATTGGTATCCCACTCTCAGCAAAACCGGGACTCCAGACATTCACACTCGACAACCGGGCGGGCGAGACTGAAACCCTCGGTTTTAGTATTGCCGACAAAACCTACACAGAACAGCGTCTTACCATCAAAAACCAACGCCAGGTAAACCCGAACGAGACGGATATGACGCGAATTCAAGCCGAGAGCGCCGAGATGAAGGCCGCCTTTCGAAGCTGGGATGAAGCACTTGCGCCAACCTTTTCGATGATCCCGCCAGTCGACGGCGTTCGCAGTAGCTCATTCGGTCTCAAGCGCTTTTTCAATGGCGAGCCGCGAGCGCCCCATTCGGGTATGGATATCGCCGCAGACGAGGGCACACCAATTGTTGCCCCCGCTGCCGGCCGCATACTCGCCACTGGAAACTATTTCTTCAACGGCAATACCATTATCCTCGACCATGGCCACGGGCTAATTAGCCTCTATTGCCATATGAACACGATCGATGTCGAAGTCGGGCGACAGGTTATCGCCGGGGAACAAATAGGTAGAGTAGGCCAGACCGGCCGAGTAACGGGGCCGCATCTTCATTGGAGCGTCAATCTTAATAATACACGCATCGATCCAGCGCTTTTCCTCGCAGATTAACGCACAGCATTAGGGAGTTACTATGAACAAGAGAGATGAACAGCGCAGGCGCCGCGAAGAGAAACAACGCGCAGCAGAGAAAAATCAAGGAACTCGCAAGCTTCTTACGAAGTTTGGCGTCTTCTTTGTTCTCCCCGTTATCGCGCTTGTTACCGCCTACACGCTCCTCAATCAGGCACCCACTTACTCTCCGATACAGATCGCCGACAACGACCATCTTAGGGGTGAGCGCGACGCGTCGGTAACCATCGTGGTCTATGCCGATTTCCAATGTCCTGCTTGCGCTACCGAACACGAAACGATGATGCGGCTCTGGCCCGAGATTAATGAGGACGCACACCTTATTTTCAGGCATTTCCCCATTACCGCCGCACACCCCAATACCTGGACAGCATCACTCTATGCCGAAGCGGCAGCGCGCCAAGGGCGATTCTGGGAGATGCATGACGCCCTATTTCAAACACAACCCTTGTGGTCGGGGCTGCGATCGGTAGAAGCCGAATTCGATAGCTATGCACTCGAACTCAATATCGATCTAGAGCGCCTGCATGCGGATATGCTTGATGAGTCGATTGTCGAAAAGATTCGCGCTGATCAGCGCGGGGGAAATTCTGCAGGAGTGAGAGGGACGCCAGCAGTATTCATCGAAGGGCGTCAGCTTGCTCGCCCAAATCGGGCGCGGATTCTCGAAGCGGTCGAGGCTGCCGCAAGTTAACTTAGCGACGCCGGCAGTGCACGAAGCACAAAATGAGCACTTGGTAGATTCAGCAGCAGTGGGCACACTGCTGCATTCTTTCAGCTAGTTTGGCATTCGTGCCGCGCGAATTTCTATTTCCACCAACCAACCAGGCACCACCAGCCCTTGAATTTCGACGAAAGTGCGCACTGGTTTTAGTGGATTTTCTTCGGTGCCGAAAAACTTGCGATAGCCGCGATTGAAACCATCGAAATCGAGGTAACCAAACTCATCGGAGACAGCGAACGCGCGAACCTGAACAATATCGCTCATCGACCATCCCTGACTCTCTAGCGTTTCTTTGAAGCTTTCGAAGGTATCAACCACCTGCTGTTCCATCTCGCCCCAGCTGCCGTCTTCTAAGGGCGAAGCACCCGAACCGCTCAGGTAAAGCGATTCGGCACCGGCGGGCACCTTAATGGTTGTAAAAAAATGCCGCCCTTCGCCGCGTCTTTCGATGCCGCCAACGTTGACCATGTCGTCTTCATCCCTGTTGAGGATCGCCACGTTGGCCGACGTGGTTTCTGGCGCAACACTCTCAGCGGCTCTCCCAGCAGCACTCTCAGAAGCACTTAGCGACGTTGCAGCAACCGGCCTGTCAGGCTCATCACCGAGATTGAGTTGAACCAACAGAACAATGCCAAGCAGCAAAAGTGCCGCGATGACCGCCTTATTCAGCGCGCTCATGCCGCTCTTCTCAGCCTGTATCGCCGGTGTTGCCGGCTCGGTTACTTGGTCTTGGGAACCCACTTCTTGTTCGGACATCGATCCTTCTCCAACTGACTCGCGGGCTTAGCCCTCACCTACTTTTGGCATTAAACACTGATGCTTCGGCCACTCAAATCATCGCCCCGCCGCAGTCAGCGATCTAGCGAGTTAATATAGACAAGCACGTCGTTCACGTCTTGATCGCTCTTAAGAGACTGAGTGGAGGGCCTCATGAGGCGACCCGCGGTATCGTCTGGATGCACACCGCGATAACCCGACTTAAATAGTTTAATCTGCCTAAACATATACCAGTCATTGCGCCCGACTAATCCCGGCGCACCCAAAGCTTCGTTGCCTTCGCCGTCAGCACCATGGCACGCGGCGCAGTTAGCATAAAGTGCTTGGCCATTGCCTAGGTCGCCCTCGATAGTATGGTCGTTCTCGATAACCTTCCAGCCAGCAATAGTCTCGACCAGATCATCGATCTCCGCGTCGCTAAGCCGGGCAACCGATGCCTGCATCTCATTGCCCGGAATGTAGTCTTTTTCGGAACCGCGTATACCCGCTCTGAAATTTTCGAGCTGCTTGCGCAGATACCAAGGCTCAAGTCCGGCGAGACTTGGCCCGCCCACGACTGGGTTACCTTGGCCCGCACCGCCATGACACGTCGCGCAGACTTCGTTGCTGAGCGGCTGATTGGTCGTGTCGACCACGGCGTACTGTTGTGCGACAACGTTGGTGCTAAAAAATCCTGCAATCGAGGTCGCCAGAGTAAGGGCGGCCAATAATCTAGTTTTCTGCATGTACTAATAACCTTAAATAGGGTGCTATTGTCGAATAAGGGTAAATTCTATCCGCGCGTTAAACGCGCTGACCAGGCATTGTGCTACCTGACTTTCGGGCAAGCATGTCGTTGATCGCCCAGTGCGCAGAAAGAATCGCACTCTCTTGCCACGCTGTGTGTTTGGTCATCTGGTCGCCGATTGTGTAATGCCTATTGCCTGCCGGCTGGCGCAAAGTTTGGAACAATCGTTCTTCTTCCTGCGTAAAACCGCTGCGGCTCTTTTGCCAACGCGCCGAACAACCGAGCATATGGTTCATTCGATGCCAGGCAATAGTAATACCCTTCTCGACCAGTCCACGGTAGTTCGGGTGAACTTTCTCACCTTGGCGAATCGCCGTCTCAATGCGCTCTTCTTGGGTTAGCTGAGTAAAATGCATTCCTCCACCGTAATTATAGGCGGCGAGAATAATGCCTTTTTCTTTGTACATGCCGTGCGGCGGATACCAGATCTGTTCGATTGGCTGATTGGTCCACGAAATGCCGCCAAAGATATCGTCTTTTTCCCAAAAACGTTCTTTCGCCTGAAAGGCGGATTTGTAGGCTTCGCCCCTACGAGGATAAGCCACTGTCTCTTATACACATCTCCGAGCCCACGAGACAGGCAGAAATCTCGTA
>OJFL01001117.1_pt1 | contig 11039 bp, 12 predicted proteins | sample 1594131 | NCBI WGS metagenome assembly OJFL01 (sample SAMN05416782, study PRJEB24817) | seawater metagenome | isolation source: Sea water | place: Canada:Atlantic | collected 2013-07 | reverse complement strand
GATCTACACACTGCATATCGTCGGCAGCGTCAGATGTGTATAAGAGACAGCGAAGTCACAGCCAACTTTATCTAAAATTTTTGTGGTTGCATCTATGATGTCTGGGCCAATGCCGTCACCGCGGATGACGGTAATGTGTTGCTGAGTCATGATGAGAGATCCTCTGGTAATTCTGTTGTCTAAATCGTTAGGTTTTTATTGCACTGCTTTATTGCTGCTGGCACAACACGCCATCGCTTGCCTGCCTATTATTAAACTGAAAAACGTAGGGATTATTTATGTTGAGCAGTGCAAAAGTTTGCGTATTTTATACGATACAGGGCATAAGTTATAGCCATTCGTAAATATAAATTAAGCGGTGTGAGTGATAACTATTGTCGCTCTATGGCTGAAGGCAGCATTGTAGTGTAAAGAGCGTGAACGATAAGTCCATAATTAGACTCTTCAGTGGGGAAGAGGGCAGTAAAATTGCTCTCGATGCTCATCAATAATTCGTGATAAATCTAAAGGTGAGAGCGAAAGTACAGACAACCAAGGGGCAACTTCTTTATCAACGCCCTTGAGTGCGTTGTAGTCGTTAAAAAGACAGATTTTAGCAAGATAAAACGCAGACAATATTATGGCGTGCTCCTTTCTTAATGACTTAGGTACTTTGTCATTTGTCTTATTGCAGTGATGCAACAAAGCACGCCAAGTAGAGCTCTGATGCCAGTTTCCCGACAGTTCTCCCGCTATAGAAAGCCATGTGGATGAGGAGGCTATTTTAAATGTAGTGTTAATGGAGAACTTCGCCTTTTCTCGAATTTGTAATCTGGTCATCACTTTTAGTTCTGGCTGCGTAAAAAGTGGCGAGCATACAAATGTCATGGTCAGCGCTGCAGATTGTGGCGAAAACTTTGTTTTTGTTAGCGATGAAAGTTTACTAGCAAATGCGCTCGCCAATAAGGTGAAATGCTTACATGTTTCTACAAGAGGATATTTGTGCTGCGTTAGCCGTTCCATCAAAGCAAATTGAATAAGCATATCTCCCACGCGCTCAGTGCCATAAGTGAGTACTGCTTGTTTGATACTCTTAACTGGTAGTTTAAGGCGATTATCTTGGCTGGCCGTATAAACTAAAAAGTTATTGAAAGAAGGCACTCGCTCGATTTTTTCGCAAAGCGATGGTATGTCGATGTCCCTTTTTTGCAGTTCATCAATAATGTGTAACAAAGGTGTCGGAGGTTTCTGAACTCCATATGTCGAAGGGAAAAAGCCTTGCCCTCCTGTCGCAACTCTATCCGCTGCCGTTTTATAGTAAACAGCAATAAACTCATCAAACTCAATATGCTGTGCAATAGGCGCACGAATTGATGCATTTTCTATCCAGGTATTTTGAGGCTCGCTGATTTTAGAGCTGCTGTTTTTAACTTGGGCGCCTCTTTTCTCCTTTGTATTTTTAGCGGTTTGGATATAAACAAAGCTATGACCCTGCTTTATATCTATAACTGTGGCCGGCATGCCGTTGGCATAAACTTTTGCTCCTGGTAAGGGGCGCTCGAACAGTTCAATAAGTGGCTTAACTAAATTCCGCTGATGTGTCGGAATAAGCCGAATGCATCTCAAAAATACCGCAGAGCGATGTTCTTGCTTGCAACTACTTACTACACTAGCAAGCACACATAAACGCTGGGCACTGTTAAGCTTGATATGACTGAGAGCATGGCTGCTTTTTGTGGTGAATAAAACTCGCTGAAGACGAACTATGTCAAGCCACAGCAGTAACCCTTTTGAGCGTAAAAATTGAGTGATAGCTTTTTTACAGCTAGTTTGAGCTTTTGTGTTAGCAAGATAATTTGTTGCATAAACTGCCGCAATAATGTGCTGTAAATAATGATCGTTAAAATGATTGAGTTTGCCAAATATCGCAATACTTATTAGGTGACTTAATTGGAATGGTAACGTGCTACTTATGGATATTGTCGCAATAGCAACGGCTGGCTCTTCATTAACTAAGGCAACAATACCTTTTGCATTTTTCAGCCATAAATTAATTTTTTCTTCAGCGCTTTCATCGCTATCTGGGGCGGTCAATAAATTGGAAAGCGGGGGTGGTATGCTGGCCTCTGCCATTATATGCTAGCTTTCTTGATAGCTAGAATAGGCACCATCTCCCCACGCTATTAGTTTGTCGTTTTCGAAAAGTAGCGGTGTGCATTCGTCTTGGGTGGTTAAGCCATCTGCGCGAACATGTTGAGTTCTAAAAAACATAACTTGAATAGCATTAACGCCTTGGCGTTTGGCCTCTGTAAGATCTGGTGAGCCGAGAAGCGCTAGTACTTCTTCGCGAGTGCTGCCTAGTTTTAACTTAGTAATTTGAACACGATTGTATTCCTCTCGATCTTTCCAATCCATGTTCTCGGGCTTGTCGGGATAAAATGCAATGATCATAAAAACAAACAGTGCGTAAAGTCCTACGCCAGCAAAGATAAGCCGAATAACTTTGGTGTTCATAACCGTTACTTCTCGTCTCTTAATATATTAATCTGATAAGCCTTGGGAAAAATGCAGTGAGTTCGCTTGGTTATAAAAATTAGCAAAACCTCAGTTTCTGCAGCCCAATTTCTGTTATTTGTTTTAGTCTACCTTAAAATGCGTAGGAATAATAAGTGATAATAGTTGCTACGCATCCTAAGCATAATTGACTGATAGAGCACGCTTGTAAAACTTCTACTTTGAATAAATTTCTGCACTCTATCGGTAAAAATGCCGACAGCAATATTGCGGTATGTTGTAATGTTGGCAGATTCTTACGCGGTACATTTAACCCAGCTTACTAACGTCACTTTATTTAAATCTTTTTATTTAAGCTACTTTTGTTTAACCACGTAGCACGGTTCATAAGCGCTGCCTGGTAATTTCATTCTGTGCTGTTTTACGAAAGACTCTAGCAGCACATCAATATTGCTCATTAGCGCTTTGTCACCGGTTATCTCGAATGGCCCGTGTTTTTTAATCTGCTTTATGCCCTCAGCTTTCACGTTACCTGCCACAATACCTGAAAAGGCTTTTCTCAAGTTAGAGGCTAAATCGCTACCCTCCTGATTATGATCCAGCTGTAGTGAGGACATACTTTTGTGGGTGGGAATAAACGGCTGCTGAAAGTCGCGCTCTATTTTTAAAGACCAGTTAAAACTAAAAGCATCACCCATAGCACCGCGATACCTTTTTACTTTTTCAAGGCCGCTGCATAGAGCTCTGGCAACCTCTTCTGGGTCATTGACTATAATTTGATACTTCTTCTGAGCCTCTTTGCCCAAGGTGTCGGCAATAAATTTATCTACTGCCTCAAAATATTCCTCACTCCCGGCGGGGCCCGTCAATATAACGGGTATTGGCTGCTGATCGTTTCTCTCGTTCATCAATATGCCCAGTAAATAAAGCAACTCTTCGGCTGTACCCACGCCCCCGGGGAAAATGACAATACCATGGGCAAGTCTGACGAATGCCTCTAGGCGCTTCTCAATATCCGGCATAATGATGAGCTCATTAACAATGGCATTGGGAGGCTCTGCGGCAATAATGCTGGGCTCTGATATACCGATATATCTTCCGGTTTTATTCCTTTGTTTGGCATGTCCAATGGCGGCACCTTTCATTGGTCCCTTCATCGCGCCAGGGCCACAACCGGTGCAAATATCCATATCTCTTAAGCCAAGCTGATAGCCAACTTCTTTAGTATATTTGTATTCCGTTTGGTTAATAGAGTGGCCGCCCCAGCACACGATAGTATTCACATTGTCATTCCCCTCAAGCGCTTTGGCATGGCGCAGCATGTCAAATACCATATCTGTAATTTGAGCACCGTCAGAGGGAGCATGCTCATGCAAGAGATCGTATTTATCTCCCATGTAAAGCAGATCACGAAGTACAGCAAATAGATGCTCGTGCACACCTTTTACCAATTTGTCATCAACAAATGCCACTTCAGGGGGATTGATGAGTTCTATTTTTACCCCTCGCTCTCGGCGAATCAGTTTAATGTCGAAATTTTCATAAGGGGCAAATAACGTCTCAAAATTGTCTTCATCTACGCCACTATTGAGCACTGCTAGTGAGCAATTTCGAAACATGGAGAATAATTCGCTGTCTGAAGCGTCTTGTAAGCGTGCTACCTCAGCTTGCGAAAGCTGACTCATCCAACCTAAAGGGTTTAGCTGTACTTTTTTTATCACGTTACATCCTATTTATCGGCATTTACGTCGGTAATAACTTGATTACGACCGTTGTGTTTGGCTTGGTAAAGATGTCTGTCTGCCCTGTCAAACGCTGAATCAATACTGTCTTTTGCCATGAAGCAGGTGCCGCCAAGCGATGCGGTGATCACAACTCTCTCTTGCTTGAACTTGAGTTGCATATTCTCTAAGTCACTTCTAATAAGCTCTAACCTCTGGCGTAACTTATCTTCATTAAGATCGGGAAGAAGGATGACAAACTCCTCACCTCCCCACCTAGCTAAAAATTCATTACCTTTTATATGGCGTTTAAATACTCGGCTTACAAGTTGTAAGGTTTTGTCACCTGCAGAGTGGCCAAACTTGTCGTTGATAGATTTAAAGAAGTCGATATCAATAACGGCTATTGAGAGCTCTCCACCGTTTGCGTTATACAGCTGGTAAGCTTTTTCAAGCTCTTCATTGTAAGCTTGGCGATTGGGTAGGCGAGTAAGAGCATCGGTTTTACTTTGTATTACTTGCTCGGCCAATTTTCGACGGTAAGAGTTTGTTTGCTGCTGAAGAGTATCAATTCGTTCTTGCATTGATGAAAGCAGAGAGATTAACGCCGCCTGACCATCGTTATCGCTTATTTGGCTAGCGCTCAGCGTTTTAGATAATGCTTTAACGCAAGATTGAGTTTGCGTTTTCAATGCATCAAATGAATCACTTGTTGAGACGGCATCTTCAATATTGTCAATGTAAGACTTAAGCTTTGCGTTATTTTCATTACGCTGTTCAAATTGCGCTTGGCTCCCCGCAATGCTTTTGTTAACGTCATCACCTATCTTACTTAAAGAAGTGTGTAAGCCTTGAATAACTTTACCGGTGAGACTGGCCTCAGTCATCGCATCTTGTACAATCATGCGAAGAATAACAATACAGCTTTCTAGTAATTGCTCATCAGCCATGCCCTCATCGAGCCTATGCTTAATATCTAGTAACTGTTTATCGTTGGGTTTTTTTTGAGTATATGAAGTAACTAACTGATTAAGTTCTATAAAAATGGAACGGTAGAAGTGTGAACTGCCACGCTTACTGTCAGATATGTTGCGTTCACTGCTGCCATCCATTGAGCCTTTGCTCTCTTCAGGCGTACTGGTTTCAGAACGTGCGCTAGATTCGCTTAAAATCCCTTTTACTTGTTTGTTTAATGCAACACGGTGAAGCTGAAGGGCCCTGGCGTACAATCGATATATGCTAAAAATATCTGACACAGGCTGATTTAACTTTATCAGTTCTTGTGTAGCCAGCCCGCGTAAGTCTTCATCATCAAACACAATCTTCTGCAGCTGCTTCATTGCGTCTTCTATGGATGAAACAGTCTCTAAACTGTATTTACGAAGACTAATATCCTGGTTTTGTAAGGCTGTATTTAACTTTCCAATACTCACTGTCGCCAGGCTAAAATTGGGTGTTCCAGAGAGATGGCCTCTCAGGGTTTGAAGCTCACCATCAACTCTATCTGAAAAGCCTTCGTAGAAAGAGGACAGTTTCACAATAAATTGGCAAAGAAGTGCATTATTTTTTTTGATTGCCTGCAGCTGTTTATCTTCCATGTGTACCGTCTTCTTTTTTGTTACGGGATAATTATGATTATTGAGGGCCGTATGGCATCGATAACAGGGTTATTGTCGAGCCTGCCTATCGTTTGGATAGGGGGCCTCGAAATTGGTGCGAAATGGGTTAATGTCTAACCCGCCTCTTCGAGTGTATCGAGCACAAACAGTGAGTTTTTTTGGTTTGCATTGCGTGTAGATGTCGGTATAAATGCGCTCGACGCATTGTTCGTGAAACTCATTGTGCTGCCTAAAACTTATGAGATAGCGAAGCAAACCTTCATGATCTATTGGCGCTCCCTCGTACCTAATTTGAATGCTTGCCCAATCGGGTTGGCTGGTTATTAAACAGTTTGACTTGAGTAAGTGAGATACAAGGGTTTCGCTAATTTCTTGCGGCTTTTCGGTGGATATAGAAGTGCGCAGATAGCTCGAGTCAGGTTCATAGTTATCAACTTCAATATCCAGCTCATCTAGCAATGTGCCTTTAAACTCACGAAATTTCAGGTCCTCAAATGCACTGGGTAAAATCAGGTTCACTTCCACTTGTTCTCCGGCACAGGCGGATAAATCTTTTACAAGAACCTGTTTTACATCATCGCTATTATCAAATTTAGTTTGGTTAAAACTGTTTAAATAAAGCTTAAATGACTTTGATTCAATTAGGTTCATTGAGCTGATTGGAACCATGCATTCAAGTATAGCAACTTGCGGTTTGCCTTTTGCATTAAGCCAAGACAGCTCATAACCAGTCCAAGTATCAATGCCTTCAAATGGAAGCGTTGATGAAGTAAGAGATAATGTGTCTCTACTTAAACTACGAGGCACTCCCTGCAACAACTCAGGATTGTATTCAAACTCGTAGTCTACTGTTTTGCCCAGAGATAAATTGTCTGGTGCGGATATCGTAATTTTTTCTTGCTTGCTGTCTGTTGGCATAAAAACTCTAGGACTTTAATGGGTATATCGGGGCTAACAGTTGACTTAGCCATCTTTACGTATAGTGTAACTCAAAAATACGAAGGTAATTGAATTATGGCTCTTTCAATGTCTGAAGAACTCGACAACTTTGTATCATCTTATGTAGAAAATGCCAACGAATGTGGTCTCGCTGTTCCTTTCGATAAAGATTGGCCGTCGTCTTGTTACCAGAGTGAAGCAAGTCAAGGGCAACTCGTTCAATGGAGGCCTGTTCGACAAAATGTATCGGTATCCTTTGATAATGTAGCAGCGGCGCTCGAACTCGAATTGGATGAGGCTTACTGCAATTATTTTACGCGTTATTTTAGCAATAACCTCATAGCCCAGGCGCCACAGGGGAAATGTGAATTGCTGCAGGTGTGGAACGAAGACGATTTTGAGCGGCTACAGCAAAACCTTATCGGTCATTTATTGATGAAGCAACGTTTGTCGCAGCAGCCTACCTTGTTCTTTGGTCTGACTGATGAAGACGATTTTATTTTAACTGTTATCAATAGCACCGGTGAGGTAGCGCTTGAACAAGTAGGTCAGGAACCAAAAGAAATTTTAGCGCCCTCATTAGCCGAGTTTCTGAGCGTATTAAAGCCCGCACCACCGCAAAACTCATAATAGCTAAATATAAAGTCTGAAATAAAGCCCGGTATTAGAGTTATCCCTTTTCTTGTAATATTTGAGCTAGCGCGCCTGCAATATCCGAGCTAGCGCTGCCTTTAGTTCACTTACTTCTTGCTCAAGAATATCGACACGGTTTGCAAGGGATGCTCGCTCATTTTCAGTAGATGAATTTGACTTTGTCTCAACATTGCTCGTACTTGGCTTGCTGGCGTTAAACCGCTTAATAGCCTCGATTGCTTCAGTAACGGATGCTTTGAAAGGCGCTTTAGAACGAAGAATTCCAACAGTAGGTGTTTTTCCATCTTCGTACATTTTATGGCAAAGAATAATAAGTTGGTTGATGTTGTTGCTCATAATTGAGTGCTTAATACCTTAAAACTAGAGTTTTGCGCAGCGGTTGATCGTCAAAATGACTTCTATTACTGCACAATAATATAAATGAAAAATACTAATAAGTTGTGATAGTTACTAATTGTTGCGGTTTTTAGCATGCCTTCGCTTTTTAAAATTTAACAAAAACAAAGTCTTACATATTGGCGTCAATTTTGATTATCAGTTCATAGTTATCAACCTGAGACCATCGTTCACTCGTCACAAATAACTTATACACCCAATCGTTGATCTTGGGCGAACTGATGGAAAAATGCTAATAATAATTAAGGAATATACATGAAAACACTCATTTTATCTGTTGCAGTTGCATCCTCTCTTTTGCTTTCTGGCTGTGTGGTGTCGGTAGGGGGAGGATCAGACAGTCACTATGGTAGTGATTGGGAAGACAGAGAGTTTAATAATCGTAAACACATTGCAAATTTAGAAACAGGTGTGGGTTATGAGTCAGTTCTCAGAAAAATGGGAGTAGCTGATTTCAATGAACTTTTTGAAAAGGCAGATGGTACATATCGAGTGCTTTATTATCGCACGCAAAAAACAATGGGTGATGGCGTCACAACGAAAGATGAATGCACGCCTTTGGTATTCAAAAATGGTGATTTGGTTGGGTGGGGCGACAGCGCTTACAGTTTAATGCGTTAGTCGTCACGGATAACTAGCATAGATAGGGTATACTTGTTAATAAAAGGTTAACAGTTGGCTGGTTTTCGCGTAGGCTAATCATTATTCAGTCGGTCAGCGTAATAATTTAGTAAATGTCGTTAAAGATTTATCGGAAGGGGTTATTCATTTGCGCTTTTGACCGCGGTTTATAATTCTTTTCACGTCGTAGAATAATAATGATATTCCAGACTGATTCTTAAATTAGCCTGCTTAAATTAGCCTAAATGGAGGCCTGCTTATGGAAATCGAATCGAACGATGTTGCTTTAGTACCTTCAACTGAAAGTGTCAAAGCAATTTACCTTTCAGTTGACGATTTAAAAGTGGCGGCGTCTATTCTTTACAATGCCTATGTTGACGACCCGCTGTTTATAGATATCTTCCAAGCAGAAAAAGAAGGCTATGAAAGCAGGCTGCGCTCAGCTATACGCGAAGAAATTAATGCGTTCTGGGTTGCTGAGCAACCCATGATCGGTTTATTTCAGCAAGAACGCCTAATTGCTGTGGCGTGTCTTACTGCTCCCGATGCAGCTTTCGGAGCTGGGCGATACTGGCACTGGCGTTTACGCATGCTTCTAACAGCTGGGCTCTTTGGTACCAAGCAAATGCTTGAAAAAGAAGAGAAGGTAAGAACACTTGTACCGGCGAAGAACTTTCATATGCTCAGCTTTATCGCTGTCCATCCAGATTACCAAGAGCATGGCTTAGGCCACATATTGCTCGGTGCCATCGACAGTGTGGTTGAGGATGATGAAAAGAGTGAAGGAACCGCGGTGTTTGTAACAGTTGAGAAGCACAAATCATTTTTCGGCGACGACAAATACCGCGTTGTCGGCAACTTGTCTCTATCGCACGTCAATGGGGCGGTCATGTTCAGAGGCAAATAGTGTTCCGCGCTAGTACTCCTTATTTCATGTAACTGTAACGCCTTTTTGTTTTATACATAGGGCTGGGGATAAAAACCGATATGCGAGCCCGGCTTTTTGAACCATTCTGCCCACAAGGATGAAGTGGTTACTCAATGGCGCAAAGGTCAGTACTCGCTGTCGAAGATACCCTGTCGTGGTACTGGCGGCAGTTTGCCGCGCTAAATGTTACTCATCTCTTCCAAACTTTTTCCTGATTCGTTTTGCCCATGCGGGTCTTTGTGTTTTGTAACTGTATGTTTTTTCTGGCAAAACAATATCTGAGTTAGCAAAAAGAAGTGCGTCAAAAAAAGCCCGACGGTCAAAGTTTTTATAATTGCCATACATAATCTGTTTTCTATCGCCGTTTTTTAATACGATGTAGTTAGAAGAGTACTCTCGTCTTGTATCTGTTACCTGTTTTATTTCCGCAATATCAGCGATTTTGACCTGCCATTCTATGTCGCTAAACGTAGGGTCGCAGTAGCAAAGTGTCGTTGAAGTAACGCACACTTTAATCGTTTTATTCTCAAACCAAAACCACGCCGCCAGTGCAACCAAAACAGCTTCTACTAACCATATGACTATATCCAAAATATAAAAAACTTCAGCTAGCGCTGCTTTATCGTTTGAAAGGTTGGGCAGGTATCTATGAGCTGCAAAATATAAAAGCAACGCTACGGTAGCATTAAGCATAAGTAGTGCCGCAGAGGAGCGCTGCCTCTTTGTATAAGTAAAGATCGCTGTCATACGGTTCCCTCGTGAATTTCCTCTAGAACAAGGCTTTGCTTTTTCAGTTGAAAGTTTAGCAGCAAAGCGGGATAAGGTGGGCGGAGGGACTCTCTCAAAAATCTTAGGAACTCAATAATCGCTCAAACGAATGTAAGATATCTCCTACAAAATTTGTGAGCATTACTCCTTTTTTTATGAAGTAATTTTTTAGACTAAAGTCTAAAGCAAATGATTTATAATAATTTTTTTGTTTTTATACAAAAGTAGCAAACGATCACTTCTTAAAACTTTGTAATTTCATATAGCAGTAATATGCAAAGCCTATATTATTTATCTCGTCACAAGGAAACACGATGAGTCAGGATGATTTACACGGATGACCTAGGACAACTTAAGGATAAGATTCTTGCAGGGCAGTAAGAAAAAGGAAATGGAAAAAGCGAAGGATGCTTTTACAGGATGTAAGGGACTTAGGGATATACGCAGAGAGAAGGACCACAGTTGGACGTGGGCAAGCAATTGATTATTGTTTGTATTTGAAAAGGACAAGCGGACAGGGATAGGTAAAATTAGGGAATTTATCAGGAAAGTATCAGGGATGACACTCGCTACAACAGGATGTGTAGTTTATAAGGATTGATGGAAAGGATGTCGGCGGAGTCTGACAAGGACAGCCCTAGGAATGGGGAACGCTGCAGAATGGATTTGCAGTTTAGAGGGAACAAAGGAAAGGGACCCACGAAGGGATTTGTGGCTCACAAAAGGCATTGTGAGAAAAGATGGAAAGGGGCAAAGACGGATTCTTATCGGGAAGATTTTTATCGCAAGGGATCGCGGAGAGGGATGCTCAAAATTCTGAAAAAGGGAAAGTCTTATGACTTTCCCTTTTTTGTTTGCCCAGCGAAGCTGGCAAACCCGTCAGGTTGAAAGAAACCTGAA
>OJFL01001109.1_pt1 | contig 11105 bp, 7 predicted proteins | sample 1594131 | NCBI WGS metagenome assembly OJFL01 (sample SAMN05416782, study PRJEB24817) | seawater metagenome | isolation source: Sea water | place: Canada:Atlantic | collected 2013-07 | reverse complement strand
GATTTCTGCCTGTCTCGTGGGCTCGGAGATGTGTATAAGAGACAGGTTGATAGATGCGAATGAATCCATCCGCGGTCTATTTCAATGGAGCAGCGAACAAACAGCATGGTTCGTGATCATTTATGGATTCAGTGCTGCTGTTCTACCTGTTTGGCTTTTACTAGCGCCCAGAGACTATTTATCGACATTTCTTAAGCTGGGCGTTGTATTCCTGCTTGCGATATCAATTGTTGTGTTGGCTCCTGAAATTAAAATGCCTCACCTCACACAGTTTGCAGAAAACGGTATGGGACCTATTTTTAAAGGTGACTTATTCCCATTTGTGTTCATCACGATTGCGTGTGGAGCTATCTCCGGATTCCACTCCCTGGTATCTTCAGGAACCACACCCAAATTACTGACCAATGAGCGTGACATTCGCATGATTGGTTACGGATCAATGGCACTCGAGTCGTTTGTGGCCATCATGGCCGTCGTCGCAGCTTGCGTCCTAGAACCAGGTGTCTTCTTCGCGATCAATAGTCCCGCAGGCGTTGTTGGTAGCACTGCTGCAGAAGCAGTTGCTACCATCTCCTCTTGGGGTTTCCCAGTAACTGTTGAGCAAATGGAATCACTAGCTGCCGCAATGGGTGAGGAAACCTTGCTTGCTCGCACTGGTGGTGCACCATCACTCGCGGTGGGTATGGCGACTATTTTCTCAGGAACTTTTGGTGGCTCCGCTCTAGCTGTGTGGTACCACTTTGCCATCATGTTCGAGGTACTGTTTATCCTCACCACATTGGATGCTGGAACGCGTGTTGGTCGATTTATGCTCCAAGATTTTGGAAAGCACATCTGGAAACCATTCGGAAATGTTTCGTCGTACCCGATGACCATCCTCGCCAGCGCTATCTTTGTCTCAGCATGGGGTTACTTCTTATGGCAAGGCGTCAAGGACCCACATGGAGGCATTAATATACTCTGGCCTCTATTTGGAATTTCAAATCAACTTTTAGCAGGGATTGCTTTATGCGTTGCTACGAGCGTAATCATCAAAATGGGTAAGGTACGTTACGCATGGGTCACTGGTTTACCTCTTGCTTGGCTCACATTCATATGTACCTGGGCGGGGTGGGAAAAAGTGTTTAGTTCTAACCCTGCTGTAGGATTCTTATCTGGAGCTTCAGATATGGCTGAAAAGCTTGCCGCTGGGGCACTAAGCCCGGAAGTCGCAGCAGTCGCTCCTCAATTAATCTTTGCAAAACGCATTGATGCGGCACTAGCAATTCTTTTCGCTGTCATTTTATGGATTGTGATCATTGATATGCTCAGGATGAGCTTTAAATTCCTAAATGGAGGCAAGGTGCTCCCTCTTTCAGAAGCTCCTTACGTTCGCTCCAACCCCAATGCATCCTCATTAACTCCAGGGTCGCATTAATGATTAGGGATGATTTGATAAAGATAATTAAAAATTGTTGGACGTACATTCGTCACGCTTCTGGAGATGATGCGTACGAGCGTTATTGCGCGCATCATCAACTCAATCACCACAAGTCCGAACGCATGAATCCTGCCGAGTACTTTAAATATCGACAAAAAAATAAATGGAGCGGCGTGACTCGATGTTGCTAAACGTGAGGGATGCGGGTGCTCAATAACTCTTAATAAAGAATAATCGAATCTCTTTAGTTAGTAACCAACGGGTTACCGCTTACGGCCCCACACATAGCGATACTTTAAATATTCTCCGCCATCGGGGGAAGCCCATAACCGCGCTTCATGGCGCTTACCTCCAATGCGCTCATAGAACGAAATAGCAGGCTTATTATCAGCCAGCACCCATAAATACATACGTGATTCATCAAATTTCGATCGGCTAAGATCGGCTATCCGATTTACCATTTGTGCACCATAACCACGTCGCTTCACAGCATGACTTACGTGCAAATTATCTATGAAAGTTCCAAACCTTCGATCCTGAGAAAAGTAAGCACACACGAATCCAACTATCTCATCAGTACACTCTAAGCATAAGATAACTTGATTTCCACTTGGTTTAGCAAAACGCTCCGTCCATACCTGCAAACGGTCCGATGCCACCTCATGATCTAAATACTGGTCTGTTAAAATACCTTTGTATGCGCGCTGCCAACTTTGGACATGAATTGCCGCGATTGCGCTGCAGTCTGTAACCGATGTCTCTCGCATTTTCACCATACATTGGGTCTATTTTTGCTTTTCCTCGAAAGCTACAAAAAACTTCTCAACCGAAGCTCTTTCAGACTCCATCTCTAATTTTATCTCTCGCGTGATGTCCTCCATGTATCGGAATACAGCACCCATCATCGGAATCGCCAGCATTTTCCAATATTTAGGGCCAACACAAAAATCATTGTCGGGGCTACAAGCTATAAATGTATAAGCCTCTTTCTCTCCAGCTTTCCACGTAACCATTTCATCAGGCATTCGTTTACGTGCTTCTTTTTGTAACGCTTCAAGCTCTTTGCGAGTCTCTTCGAGACGATAATCCCATCGGTCAGTGAATGTATAATAAAAAAGCGTTGTTTCACCGAGATACCATTCCATAAGCCGCCTTTGTATTGCGCCGCCTTCGGTCTTAAAATGCTCCGCAATGGACGAAGCCTGCTCACCCGTGAAATTATTGACCATGTATTCAGTCCAAATATCAGTGAGCCAGTCACCGGAACTGAATTTATTAAGAAGCACATCGTCACCAATTGAGATTAGATGATCTGCGGCCTGTTGGAATTCAATTTTATCTTCCCACCATTCTTTGCCAAAACCGCGCTCCCTCCCCCACGTTACAACATATTTTTTAGCGGCCTTCACAACCTGCTGACGAACCATGAGCTCGCCTCCCCTAACAATTAAGGTTTGATCATGTGAGCTCACTACTGCTTTGACTGCACTTTCTTTAAGTTTTATTTTTTCCGCATCAGACCCTAACGTTTCAGAAGACTCTTGCGCAAACGCCGAAAACCCAACCATAAATAGTTGAATCAGTACAAAGCTTAAGACTATCTTTTTTTGCATGACCCCACACCCCCTATATTCAACCACCGGCAGATAAGCCAAAAAATTTTATTATTATTCAGAACCAAAACTCATATCGATTTTATTTTTAATTAATCGATCTATACGATTCACTAGGATAAACGAAAAAACCTCATAGCAAACAAGCAATGAAAAGAAAAGGCCAAATCGCTCATCACAAACACCGATATGTGTACACGTCTACAATTAACAGCATATTTAAAAATAAAGTTGAACGCTATGACACTCACTTATTCAACACACTATGGCGACGTACCGCTACCTGAAGGCATTGTGTCCCGTAAGATTCAAAATAATAATGGCCTCGAGATGCACATATTGGAAGCTCGACCGGACAAAAAGGGCAGACCACTAATCATACTCGCTCACGGCTTCCCAGAGTTAGCCTACAGCTGGCGGCATATTCTTCCCGAAATCGCTTCACTGGGCTACGCGGTCATTGCACCAGACCAACGAGGTTTTGGCAGAACCGTCGGATGGAGCAACCAATACGAGAATTCGTTAGAGCCCTTTAACCTAGTTAACTTAGCTCGAGATATCGTTGGATTAGTAAAGGCTCTTGGATACACTGAAGTTAAAGCGATCATCGGCCATGATGCGGGTTCTTATGTCGCCGGAATCTGCGCGCTAATCCGCCCCGATATATTCAAGAGCTGCGTGATGATGAGCGCCCCGTTCACTGGCGTGGCTTCCATGGTTGAGGAAGATGAATCGGCGCTAACACGCCCAACCATTCATGATTTAGAAGCAAGATTACGCGCACTTAAGGAACCAAGAAAACACTATCAAGTCTATTTTTCCACACCACAAGCAAATAATGACTTGATGAATGCTTCCCAGGGATTACATCAATTTCTAAGAGCTTATTATCATCACAAAAGTGCCGCTTGGGTTAAAAATAGACCATTCAAGCTATCCTCATGGGATGCACAAGTCATCGCACAAATGCCGACTTACTACATCATGCACAGAGACCAAACGATGCCTCAGACAGTAGCCCCTCATATGCCAAATGAAAATGAAATTCGCTCCTGTCAATGGCTGCCTGATGAAGAGCTTGCTGTCTATGTTTCGGAATACACAAGAACTACATTTCAAGGCGGGCTTCAGTGGTATCGATGCACGATCGAGGGGATCAATCAGTCTGCGTTATCCCTTTTCTCAGGACAACACATTCGAGTCCCATCCTTATTTCTTTCGGGAAAAAATGATTGGGGCATCCAACAAACGCCCGGGGCTATAGAACATATGCAGCATCTGGTGTGCACATCAATGAAAGAGATTGTCCTCATCGATGATGCTGGGCATTGGGTGCAACAAGAACAAAGTCAGGCTGTCATAGATAACCTGTCGGATTTCCTTAGGAGCCTTTAAGTATGCATCTTGTCCACTACAACGTATCTATGGAAGAGGCTCACGCCCACGTCTTCAACGTCACATGCCAAATCAATACGCCGAGTCCCGAAGAGCAAATTATATCGCTACCAGCATGGATCCCAGGTTCTTATCTCATCAGAGATTTTGCTAAAAATATTATTCGGATAAAAGTTTTTTGTGCCGAGTTAGAGATCCCTATAAAAAAAATTGATAAAGACTCCTGGTCGATACGGACTACTGGCGGGCCTATCACTATTTTTTATCAGATCTACGCGCGAGATCGTTCGGTTCGGACAGCATACCTTGATCAATTTAGAGGTTTCATTAATGGCACGAGCTTGTTTCTTCGAATTCATGGCTTAGAGCAAGAGCCGCACGAAGTCAGAATCATTAAACCAAGTTGGTTGAGTAGCAAAGAAAAATGGCTCGTATCAACCGCCATGATGCCTAACAAAATCGATAGAGATGGATTTGGACAATATGTGAATGAATCATATGACGTTTTAATAGATCACCCTTTCGAAATTGGAGAATGTATTAAGTCGTCTTTCTCTGTAAGAAATGTTCGCCATAACGTCGTAATCACAGGGAATCCCCGAGCAAATATTCGACGCATATGCCGGGACCTGAAGTTAATTGTGGAGACACAAGTTGATTTTTGGGGTGAGATACCCGTAGATCGATATACATTTCTAGTGAATGCAGTCAGCGATGACTACGGAGGGCTCGAGCACTCACACTCAACAGCTTTAATATGCTCAAAAACAGACTTGCCAGCGGACTCGAGTTCAGTCATTGATGACGGATATTTGAAATTCCTGGGTTTATGCTCGCATGAGTACTTTCACTTATGGAATGTCAAACGACTCAAACCGGCAGCATTTCTACCTTACGACCTCACTAAAGAAAACCACACTGAACTCTTATGGGCGTTTGAAGGTATCACTTCTTATTATGATGACCTCATGCTTTGCCGAGCAGGACTGATAAGTGAGAGGCGTTACCTTAGTTTACTCGCCAAGACAATAACCACGGTTGAAAAAACTAATGGCAGACTGAAGCAGACCCTAGGCGAATCAAGTTTCTACGCCTGGACCAAGTTCTACAAACAAGATGAAAATGCGATTAACTCGATCGTCAGTTACTACAGCAAAGGGAGTCTAGCCGCACTATGTCTGGATCTGCATTTGCGTAAAAAAACTGATGGGCAGACATCATTAGATACTGTGATGAGAGCGCTATGGAATACTTATGGTAAGAAAAATACAGGTGTTCCCGAAAATGGAATCGAAACGCTAACTGAATTTGTTTCAGGACTAGATCTGCGTGATTTTTTTGATCACATAATTCGATCAACTAGAGAGCTACCGATTAAACTATTACTTAAAAGCGTCGGAGTCCATTTAACATTCACCGCATCGAGTGGACTATTTGACAGTGGGGATGCAGGGAACAGTTTACTTGATAAAAACCAACAAGCGATAAAGCATGATTTAGGATTTACCCATAGCAATACTGCGGACGGTTTGCGCATAAAACAAGTATTTGACAACAGAGCAGCGCAATGCGCCGGAATCGCTCCGGGCGATGTCGTTATGGCAATTAACCGACAGAAACCCTTGTCAAACAATATCCAAAGAATTATCGATTTGGAGAAAAAAAACACAGTGATTCCAATTCATGTGTTTAGAGATGATGTCCTTCACACTTTACAGTTTCCGATACTTCCAGCACCAAAAAATATTGCTTACCTATATCTAGCACCATCAAAGAATATACTAATTCATAGCTGGCTACATCAGAAAAACAATGCGGATTAAACGCGCTTTAATAGCATAGAGATGCCTTGACCCACACCGATACACATTGTTACAAGTGCATACGTTTCACTGGTTAAAGACAGTTCGGTAGCCGCTGTAAGTGCGAGTCTTGCACCACTCATCCCCAACGGATGTCCAAGCGCAATTGCTCCGCCATTGGGATTTACCCTAGGATCTCCATCCTGAATATCTAAACTGCGAGTTACAGCGAGGGCTTGAGCCGCAAATGCTTCATTTAATTCAATAATCCCAACTTCATCTATAGAGATTTTCTCTCTCTTAAAAAGTTTTTTTGTCGCAGGTAACGGACCAATACCCATAACGCTAGGCTCAACACCCGCTGTAGCAAAACCAACAACACGAGCCAACGGAGATAAATTATTTTCTTTCATTGAGAGTTCGCTGGCCAAGACCAATGCGCAAGCTCCATCATTGACTCCAGATGCATTACCTGCTGTAACGGTTCCTCTTGGATAAACTATTGGCGAGAGTTTGGAAAGTTTTTCAAGGGTAGTTTGTCGAGGATGCTCATCTTTAGAAACTAAGATAGGCTCGCCCTTTTTTTGGGGCACTGACACCGGCACGATCTCGCGTTGAAATCTGCCAGAAATCAGCGCTTTATCAGCCTTTTCTTGTGAACTCAAAGCAAACATATCTTGGTCTTGTCGATCCACATTGAATTGGCTCGCCACATTCTCAGCAGTCTCAGGCATGCTATCGGTCCCGTACAATTTTTTCATTATGGGATTGATGAAGCGCCAGCCAATGGTGGTATCGAAGATTTGATTTGCTCTAGAAAAAGCGTTCTCTGCTTTCGGCATCACAAAAGGAGCTCTAGACATACTCTCAACCCCACCCGATATAACTAAATTTTGCTCTCCTGCCCTGATCGATCGGGCAGCAATAGAGACTGCATCAAGCCCAGAACCACATAGCCGATTGATCGTGCTGCCTGGAATATGACTAGGCAAACCGGACAAAAGCGTCGCCATTCTAGCCACATTACGGTTATCCTCCCCAGCCTGGTTAACACAACCGAACACAACATCGTCAAGCCGATCCCAGTCAACCTTAGAAAGGCTCTCTTTAAGATGACGGAGCGGAATCGCTGCGAGATCGTCGGTTCGCACCGACGAGAGTGCACCACCATATCGACCAATTGGAGTCCGCACACCCGCACAAATGAATACTTCAGTCATATTTTACGATCCCAATTTCTTATCATTTTCGATAATTTAGTTCAGCGTGTGTAAGCATCATCATATTGCTTACTGATAAAATCATTCTCTAATTCTTAATCCAACTTTTTGCACCTCACTCAGATTATCCACTTCTTTGACAACTAATTCTAAAGGACCGAAAAAAACGCGGTCACCAACAACACATTGATTTCTGAAACGTATCTGCATGAACTGTGAGAGGGTCATATTTTTAGCTGAACTGGGCACCTCCCCACCATACATGTCTGCGATATCATCAATGGTTGCATCACCATTTAAAGTAAAGTCTCCAAAGTAATGGGCTTGCTCCAACTCGGCCACCTCATCAGTTGGGAGCAACATTTGATTTACAAGCGAAACTTTTTTCTGTGGCGAAATCACGTATAACAAATCACCTGCCTTGATAATGTGTTCATCCACACCTTGGACCGGATCATCCGCACGGAACGCCGCAACAAATCGAATACCATCTGGAACAAGAAGACTGTCAATTCGACGTTTTATAACAGGACTATTCTCTGCTATCTTATAGCCGATAATTGTTAAGTCCGAACTGCCTGGAACTTCTATGCTTTCTGCATAGTAAGGTGCGTTCTCAATTGGTAACTTTAATTTAAGCCATTGACCAAAAGGGACCACTGTCCACCCCTGGAGAATCAGCGAAAAAAGCACCGAAACAAATGCAACGTTGAAGTAAAGTTCAGCGTCCGGCAGTCCACCTAGAACAGGGAATGTCGCAAGTACAATGGGAACTGCTCCACGCAACCCCACCCAGCTAATAAACAATTTCTCTTTAGCTGCGAATCGAAACGGTGCCAAACTTATTAACACGGCAATAGGTCTCGCAACAAAAACTAAGAGGAGCGCAACGCCAACACCCACACCCCAATACTGAGCCAAGGTGGTCGGCGTCACCAACAAACCCAGCATCAAAAATAACGATATTTGGGCAAGCCATGCAAGTCCATCGTGTACTTTTCTAATATTGTTCGCCGCATGTGCCTCTGTATTACCCACGATAAGACCCGCAACATAAATCGCCAAAAAGCCACTCGCACCCATAGTTGTGACCAAACCAAACAATGTGAGTCCCCCAGCCGCAGCAAGCAAAGGATAAAGACCTGCCGTTAGCGTTACTCGACTTATAGTTCTCGATAAAATATGTCCACCCACCCAGCCCAAGATCGCCCCAGCTCCAAATTGGTAGATAAACTCCAAAATGATTGTCACGCCGAAAATTTCCTCACCTTGTCGCATACCTTCCACGATCATCAAGGTCAAAAATACCGCCATTGGATCATTACAACCTGATTCAATCTCGAGCGTGGTCCCGACTCTCTTCTTGAGTTGCAATCCTTTTGCATGCAACATAGAAAACACAGCAGCGGCATCGGTAGAACCTACAATTGCACCAATCAAGAACGATTGAGCCCATGAAAGATTGAATAGCCAATGCAAGCCTGCTGCGACGATAGCAGCTGTAAGCAAAACCCCCAACGTCGCTAGGGACAATGCTGGTTTCAATCCAACTTTCGAACTCTCTGCTCGAGCGCGCATACCCCCGTCAAAAAGAATAATTGCGAGCGAAACGGATCCTACGGCGTAGGCAACTTCAAAGCTTTCAAACATGATACCGCCAATCCCTTCTCGGCCGGCCAACATGCCGACTCCAAGAAAGACCAACAATAGGGGAGCTCCCGCCCTAGAAGCGATCCCAGTAGCCAAAATACTAATTAAAAATAGTATGGCCCCAGCAAAAATTGCATTATTGGTAAATTCCATCTGCGTACTTAAGTTACATCGTCCTCAAAAATTTATGATTGAAAATAAGTTAGAGCAAACTAAAAGATCGAACAACCGAGAGTTGTACGACATGTTCAAAGATATAAATGTCATATTGCGTAGTTCAAAATTTTAACTTTTTTACCAACATCCTGACTCAGCTAGAGTCACACGTCACAACCTTAGACTAGTGTCACAAATCAAAGATTGGTTTAGATTTTAAGTGCTTAAATTAGGTATAATTTTACTCATACAAAAGCTGTTTTCATATAGTAAAAATACAGTTTAGTCTTTGTTTTCAAAAGAAACAAAATTTAAGGAATAGATTCAAATTATGAAAACCTTTGGAACTTACGATTACGTCATTATTGGCGCAGGGTCCGCTGGATGTGTTTTAGCCAATCGCTTGAGCGCCGACACATCCAAATCAGTTCTTCTAATTGAGGCTGGATCACGCGATAACTATTTTTGGATTCCCATTCCAGTCGGTTACTTATTCACAATTAACAATCCACGCACTGATTGGATGTACAAGACCACAAATGAGAAGGGACTGAACGATCGTTCAATAGGATATGCCCGCGGTAAAGTTTTAGGTGGCTGCACATCAATAAATGCAATGATTTATATGAGAGGGCAACGGTCCGATTACGACCGATGGGTCCAAGCTGGAAATCCAAATTGGAGGTGGGATGATGTATTACCCTACTTTAAAGGTATGGAAGATTACGCGCATGGCGCAAACGAATTTCACGGCTCTGGAGGCGAACTACCAGTTCAAGAGCGACGCGTTAGTTGGGAAATTCTTGATGCCTGGCGAGATGCTGCTGAGGAAAAAGGAATACCAAAAATCCCAGAATTCAATACTGGGGACAATTTTGGAAACTCTTACTTCCAGGTAAACCAAAGAAATGGGACCAGGTGGAATGCAATGCGATGCTTCATTAATCCCGTCAAACATCGAAAAAATCTCACAATTCTGAGTGACGCACATGTGGAAAAGTTAATATTTGACGACCCTGAACAAGAGACCCCCGAAGCTAGCGGTGTTCAAGTAAGAGTACTCGGAGATATGCATGGGGTAGTCAAGGCGAAACGTGAAGTGATTTTATCGGCGGGGGCGATTGGTAGTCCGCAGATTCTTGAATTGTCAGGTTTAGGTAACTCAACTTATCTCGAGAAAGCCGGCATCAAAGTTGTTAAAAACATATCTGGCGTTGGTGAAAACTTACAAGATCACCTCCAGGTCAGGATTCAATATAAAGTGAGTAACACCGTCACTCTCAATGATCGTTATAAAACGCTATTTGGTAAAGTCATGATGGGGCTAGAGTACCTGTTTTTCAGATCTGGACCGATGACCATGCCCCCATCACAACTAGGTGCTTTTGCGAAAAGTGATCCCAACCAACCTTCAGCCAACATCGAATGGCATGTGCAACCACTTTCGTTAGACAAGTTTGGTGAGCCGCTTCACCGTTATCCAGCGGTCACGCCCTCTGTGTGTAACTTAAGGCCTACGAGCCGAGGCACCGTGCACATTGCTGATGCCAACCCATATACCCATCCTAATATTAGTCCAAACTATTTATCCACCTTAGAGGATCGAAAAGTCGCAATTGATTCAGTAAAATTTACGAGACATATAATGTCTGCCAACGCCCTCAAGCCGTTTAGCCCCGAGGAGATTTTACCAGGCCCACACATACAAACAGACGAGGAAATCTTAAACGCAGCTGCTGAGTTAGGAACCACGATTTTCCACCCCGTCGGAACATGCAAAATGGGTGATGACTCATCTAGTGCTGTCTCTTATACACATCTCCGAGCCCACGAGACAGGCAGAAATCTC
>OJFL01001105.1_pt1 | contig 11129 bp, 9 predicted proteins | sample 1594131 | NCBI WGS metagenome assembly OJFL01 (sample SAMN05416782, study PRJEB24817) | seawater metagenome | isolation source: Sea water | place: Canada:Atlantic | collected 2013-07 | reverse complement strand
TCTACACACTGCATATCGTCGGCAGCGTCAGATGTGTATAAGAGACAGGGATATAGTATCCGTTTGCTGCTCTGTATTTTGAGTTTCTTGTACGGGATTTATTTCAGGAGTATTCTCGGTGTAAATAACGATACCTACAGCTGCTATGCCGCCTGCAAATAGGGCAACTTTTAATATGTTGGTAGCGGAGCCAAAATATGTGGTAGCTTGAGAAAGAAGACCAGCAGATTGTGAAGTACTAGCTGCCACACTACTCCACACATCTGGCGGAGCAGGTGTACTATGCCCATGCAAAGTATCCTTTAGTAAATTTTCAAATTCCGATATGTCTTTGAATTTTTTCATAGGTTAAAACCAATCTTTAAGCCACTCTTGTAATTGTTTGCGGGCCTTGAAAAGTTGAGTCTTGGATGTGCTTTCGCTTATTTCTAAATAATCGCTAATCTCTTTGTGTGAGTATCCGTCTACTATAAACATGTTGAATACTGTGCGGTAGCCTTCTGGCAATTGTTGCACTAGGGTCATCATTTTTTCTGCATCCATGCTTCCTGTTTCTATTTTAGCAGTGAGCGGAAGTTCATTGCTATTAAGCTCTGATACGTCTAGGTGCATTTTGCGTTTGCGAATAAGTTCTATGCTAGAGTTCACAAATATGCGTTTCATCCATCCCTCAAAACTCCCAGTAAATTTGAATTTGCTTATGTTTTTGAACACCTTAATAAAGCCTTCTTGCAAAGCATCTTTGGCTTCGTCTTCGTTGTTCATATATCTTAGGCAGATGCTGTACATTGTTCCTGAGTGTATTTCGTATATTTTTCTAAATGCTTTACTATCCCCATTACTGCAAGCCTTAATCAATGATATTTCATCGTGTGATTCACTAGTGCTCATTGCTCTGGATGTTATTTAGATGTACTCAGTGGGTTATTGGTTGCCTAAGATTTATATTTTTTTTACGTGGTATTTTTCTGATAGGTATTCTTTGAGGTTTTCAGCATAATATCCTACCGCTTCTAGGGGCTCTATTATTTCTGTTTCATTTAGACCTTCTAGCACTCTTTTAAACTGTATGCTTATGATACGCTGTTCAGAATTGGCTATGAATGAAGCACTGAATAGGTGAAAATTGAGATGTGCCAACTCTTCCATAAATGTAGCTAAATGCTCATCTGCGGGATACTCGCAGATAGGTGATACTATCTGAAAAATGCTGGCTATATTTTGTCTATCGAAGTATTGCCACTGAGTCGTTTCTGCGGGTTGCCATATATCTACATAGAGTTCTGTAGATTCTCCTCGCTGTATGATATACTCTCCTTCGTTTTCGCAGCGAGTTTGTTCTGGTTTTAGCTGCAGATGCTCTGCTACTACTTTCTCGAATAAGATTATTGCTTCTTTAATTTGCATAATTTAAGAGGACAAAAATAAGACTATGGTTTGGTATGAGCCAAGTGCATTGTACACTTCTATCTTATCGCACTATAAGAGTGCGAGAAAGAGTAGATTCTTCATTGTTCAAACGTACAGTATATCTTCCTTTAGTAGGATAATATTTGCCTAATTTGCCTGCAAGTAGATTGTCGCTGGGGTTCTCTTGAAACTTGAGTTTCACGGTATGCGAGTTGTAACCCTTTTTCCCGCTAATATTTTTTTCTAATAGCAGTGCCCCGCTATCGTCTAGTATTTGCAAGGTGATTAAACCGCTTTGTTCTAAGAAGAATACCACATCCTTACTGGGCGTTCGCACTTCCCAGTCGTAGCTCAATTTACTCCAGTTTTCATTATACTTGAGTACATCCATTTCTAAAAGTACAAATCCCGAATCTGTATATGTAGCACTTTGGTATACCGGTTCTAGCTGTATTTTATAAATGCTTCTGCCGTGCGTACCAACTATCAAGTCTCTGTTTTCTTTTTGTATGGCCAAATCGTGTATAGCTAAGGGAGGTAAATTGCTGAATGATTGAAAAACTAGTCCTTGATCTACAGAGATATAAAGTCCTGCATCTGAGCCTAAATACAGAATATCCTCATTGGTGGCATCTTCTGTAAGAGTATTCAAAGACTCTTTTGGTAAGTTACTGCCGATTTGCTCCCACGTATTTCCATAGTCATTCGATCTAAATATGTAAGAGTTGAAATGATCCCAAGTATGTCCATTGAGCACGGCATATACGCGTTCCTTTTTGTGCTGACTTGCTATCACTTCTTGCACCCATAGGTTTTGTGGTAGCTTATTGGATATTTTGGTCCATGATTCTCCACCATCTTTGGTGATTTGGATATTGCCATCATCCGTTCCTGCATAGATATAGCCAAATTTAAATGGGCTTTCTGCTATACTTGAAATAGTTCCGTAGCTTACATCTCCATCTTTTCTTCCGTTGCTCAGGTCCTGGCTTATTTCTTCGAATGTTTCTCCTTGGTCCATGCTGCGGTGTAGCTTATTGCTAGCCATATAGAGGATATCTTGGTTATGTGTAGAGAGCAAAATAGGAGTTTGCCAGTTCCAACGTAGCTTCTCACTTTTAAGGTCGTGCATGGGGTGTATGTAGTGATACCTTTTATCCTTATCTATACGGAAATAGTTGCCAAACTGGTAGCCTGTATAGACCGTATTGTCTCTGCTATCTATCTGTATCTGCATACCATCTCCACCGCCTATTCTCTGATACGGGTACTTGCCTTCTTGGTGCCAGCTTGTGCTGTATTGGTAGTTATTTGGACCTTTCCAAACGCCGTTGTCTTGCAGACCTCCATATACATTGTACTTCTTTTTATGATCTACTGCTACAGTATAAAACTGTCCTACCGCTGGCGAGTTGCATTTAGTCCAGTTCACTCCACCATCATAACTTATATTTACACCGCCATCATTTCCATTTATAAGATGCTGCACATTATCTGGATTTATCCAGAGGTAATGATTGTCCACGTGTACATTGTCCCCTCCAGAAAAGGTGAAAGTTTTGCCACTATCTGTAGATTGTAGTAAGGGAACGCCAGCTATAAAAACGTGGTTTCCCTTACTAGGATTAGCGTGTACTACACCAAAATAGTATCCGTACGAATAGCACACATTTTCGAGTACGCCGCTATGTGTTTTGTTCCAAGTTTCACCTTTGTCTGTGCTCTTATATAGCTCTGCACCGCTCACAGGATCTTCGAACATGGCTGCATTCTCATCTTGCAGGTACTCATATAAATCTTTAGGCACTAGCTCATTCTTCTTTACCATTTTTTGAATGACCTTAGCCGTATACTTCTTTGGGAAGCGGTTTTGTTTTAGAAATCTATTGAGCAAAGAATCACTTACGATTTTGAAAGAATCAATGCTCATTTCTTTAAAAGACTTTTTCGTCAATCCTTCACTTGGAGATTCTTCCTTTTTGTATTGCTCTTGGTTATCTATCAATGCATAAATAGTAGCTCCACTTAACGATAGGCCTATTCTACCTATATTTTCGCCAGCAGGGAAACCTCCAGATTTACTCCATGTCTCACCTCCATCCTCTGAGATATGCACCCCACTATTCTTGCCCCCTTCCCAAAAATTCCAAGCCCTACGGGTTTTTTGCCACATGGCTGCATACAGTCTGTTTGGATTTTTAGGGTCTATCTCTAGGTCTACGGCACTTGTATTCTCATCTATATAGAGCACTTGTTTCCAGGTCTTTCCGCCGTCTATAGTTTTATATACTCCTCTATCTTTATTTGGAGAAAATAGACTTCCCATAGTGGCTACATAGAGTGTTCTATTGTCTGTGGGATGTAGGATAATGCGACTAATATGCTGCGTAGCAGTTAACCCTAAGTTTTTCCAGAGTTGCCAAACTTGCGGGTCGTTGATGCTAAAATCACATTTGAATATTCCAAAACCTGCATAGCTGGATCTACTAGAATTAGCCTCGCCAGTGCCTACATATAGGATCTTCTCTACCCAATTAACTGCCAAAGCACCGCAATGAATAGTGTATCCATTATTATCAAAAACGGGAGTGAAGCTTTGTCCGTTATTCTTGGTTACCCATACGCCACCGGTAGCATAAGCTACGAAAAAGTGCTTGGTATCGTCTGGGTCTATGGCCATATCTACCACACGGCCACTCATAATGGTAGGGCCTATGTTGGTAGCCTCTATACCCCGATAAGATGAGGAGGCTTGTAGTTCTTGTCGTTTTTCTACTGCGGCTATTCGCTCCTTCTCAGTAGTTTGTTTTACAGGATTAGAGGGGTATTGGGCATTAGCTGTAAGGCTAAGCGTAAAGATAAGTGCAAATGCTACGAGTGCTCTGGGCATGTGGCGAATGTAAATAAATCTAAAATATTTGGGAACTAACAGACATACTTAATAAAGTCAAGATCTCTCATAGAAGATGTTCACTTTGCTACAAAAAATTAAAACAGACTTCGAAGTATCGTTAATGTGGGTCGAAGAGGATGTTGAATCAGACTAATTCTGTCTCCGTAGACCTAATGATAGAAAAGAACTAAAGTAGTAAAAACCTCACTTCCCAAAAGTAAGCCTTTCTCCTTTTTTACTCTCATCAAATTTACCAAAGGCATACGCTATATGACCAGAAACAATGGTCTGTTCTATGGCTGTAGTGAATATCTCACCTTCTAATGGGCTCCAGCCACATTTATACAATATGTTGCTCTTAGAAACTTCTACTTGTGTTTCTGGATTTAGGATTACTATATCTGCGTGATAGCCTTCTTTCAGGTATCCCCGCTTTTGTACACCAAATAAATCTGCTGGGGCATGACACATTTTTTGAATCACTTTGTTTACCGTTATTTTCCCCATTTTAGCGTGCTCTAGCATGAGTTGTAGGCTGTGCTGTACCAGTGGTAAACCACTAGGTGCTTTGGCGTATTTATTTTGCTTCTCATCCCACGTATGTGGTGCATGGTCCGTTGCTATTATATCGAAGTAATCATCATTCAATGCATACCAAAGTGCTTTTTGGTCGGCCTCTGATTTAATAGCAGGATTACATTTTATCAAACTTCCTTTTTGAGCGTAGTGCGTATCATTAAAAGTTAGATGATGTACGCATACTTCTGCAGTTATTCGTTTTTCTGCTAAAGGTATTTTATTGGTAAATATTTCTATTTCTTTAGCTGTAGAGATATGAAGGATATGTAGTCTTGCGTTGTATTCCTTAGCTAAATCACTTGCCATTTTACTACTTAGGTAGCAGGCTTCCTCATCACGGATTAGCGGGTGAGCTTCCATCGGAATATCCTCTCCATATTTAGCTACGAACTCTGCAGTATTTTTTCGTACGGTAGCCTCATCTTCACAGTGAGTTGCTATGAGCATAGGCGTTTTAGAAAATATGCCACGAAGGGTATCCTCATTATCTACAAGCATATTGCCAGTACTGCTCCCCATAAACAGCTTGATGCCGCACACAGTTGCAGGATCTGTTTTTAGTACTTCGTCTATGTTATCATTAGTGCCACCCATAAAAAAGGAGTAGTTGCCTACTGAGCATGCGGCTGCTCTAGCATACTTCTTGGCTAGTTCCTCTTGTGTGGTAGCTTGTGGGCTGGTGTTGGGCATTTCCATATAGGAGGTAGTGCCGCCAGCTACAGCAGCCTTAGCTTCTGTATATATCTCTGCTTTATGAGTTAAGCCTGGCTCACGGAAATGTACTTGGTCATCTATGACTCCAGGTAGTACCCACTTGCCATCAGCATTGATGATTTTATCTGCCGAGCGAGTGATTCCATTTTTGTTAATTTCTGCTATAAAGCCGTCTGCTACATAGATATCTGCTACGTATTGTTGGTTTTCATTAATTAAGAGCCCGTTTTTGATTAAAATTGATGCCATATATGGCCAACAAATTTAATGTAAGAGTTTATGGAATATGGCTAAAGGACAATAAAATATTAATGAGCAATGAAAATATTGAGGGATTTAAGATGCTGAAGCTGCCAGGTGGTGGACTAGAATATGGTGAAGGCCCGATAGATTTTGTGTTGAGAGAATTTAAAGAAGAACTAGATGTGACTATCAGATTAGATAGGCTTCTGCATACTACTACAAATTTCATACAGAGTGCTTTTAAGAAAGATGAGCAGCCATTTGGGGAAAATGCGTTAGGAACGGGAAGATCGTTAGGTAGGGAAGCAGTATCCAAGTTTACATAAAAACTATCTAAAGTAGAGCACCCAAAATCATCTGTAATCCTCAGAGAGTAATAACCACCTTTATTTATGGTGAGCTTAGATGCGGTGGAGCCAATAATCCATAAGTAGCTAAAGCCTTCGGGAGCATCTATATCGTCATAGGCTGTAAATCTATTGATGCAGATCTTAGCAGAATTACTTATATCAAAGTAGGGTGATTGAGTTAAAGATAACACTATACTATCACTAACTACACAGCCTGCAGAGTCACTTTAATAGCTTGGTATTCTTCTCCTGTAATCCATTTGTAATTCCAGCCATTTGAGCCTGCATCTAATGTCGTATCCATCCTATCGCAAAAATGGGCAGAATATTAACTGTCTAAAATAGTCAGTTTGAATTTTCTTAAATTCAAATTTTAAAAAGCTATTTTTAATCTTTTGCTCTAGTGCCGAGTGTAAGTCTGATTGACTTTTATCTAGTAAAGAGGTGTTACTGACCCTCTAGCATTCTTAGCTGTGCCGTCGCATCCTCTGTAGTAGATGTTGTATATGTGTGGCACTACAGGTACTCTAGCTCCTTTGTAATAACCATCCCAACTGGTCACGTTAGATTCTCTAGAGTCAAATACCTTCTCACCCCATCTAGAGTATATTGTGATAAAATAGCCTGGTTGTGATACAGATTTCTTGTACGGAAAAAGTTCGTTAAGTCCGTCTTGATTTGGAGTGAAAGCATTGGGTAAGTATAGCTCATTAGGCAAAGCCTCTGGATCTACAGTGAGCAATAAGCTGTCTGCTCCAAAGCATTTATATTCATCTGTTATCTTAAGACTGTAGATGCCGTCTAAAGCAGCAAGTATTTGTCTAGATATTTCTCCGGTGCTCCATTCGTAGTCAGCAAAACCTTCTGGTCCGGAAAGCAGCGTAGGGGAGTTTAAACATATCGTGGTGTCATCTCCTAAATCAAATGTAGGTGAGTTCGACAGACTAAGATTTACTGAGTCTTTGCTCTCGCATCCGAATCGATCGACAACTGTGACCTTATATATGCCAGGGCTGGTTACTCTAATACTCCTAGAGTCAGCACCGGTACTCCAATTATAGGTATCTCCGTCTGGTCCGGCATCTAATGTTATATCTAGCTTATCGCAAAAGTGAGTGTCCTCTCCTAGTTCTAAGTTTATTACAGGATTAGTAATGCTAAAGGAGTCTGAGTTTACACAGTGTCTTTGTGTTACTCTAACCCACTGTACGCCGCCTTCTGTAATTGTGGTGGCTGGAGTAGTGACATTGTTAGACCAGAGATATTCCCCCTCTTCTATGTCGCCTACATCTACGTCATGACTAAATTCATCACAGTAAAAGGCATCGTCTAAAATAGGTTTAGTGGGCTGCCAAACTCGTGTAGTATCTCTAGCAAAGCAATTGAGATTTCTAACTATCACAGCAAAGCTTCCGGTGTCTGTTATTCTAATGCTTCTAGTCGACTGAGGAGGTTCAGTATTCCACTGATAGCTCAAGTCAGGAACTCCTACATCTAGCACAAAATCAATGTTGTCACACACTAGTGTGTCTGGCAATAGACTAAAAGCTGGTACGGGGTCCGAACTTAGTGTTATGGTGTCTTTATAGCTACATTTACCATACGATACTTCTGCTATGTATATGCCTACTTGGTCTACTGTAATGCTGCTTCCAGTTTGGCCATCGCTCCAGGTTACGGATAAGGCATCTGGGGTTTTAGTGTCTAATACCTGAATGAAATCATTGCAGAATATTATATCTTCACCTAGCTCAAAAGATTTAGACGATCGAATTCGAACGTTGTACTTGTACTCGTCATTACAAATATCGGATGTTACTGTTAGCGTTATAGTATAGTCTCCATTGCCAGGATAAATGTACTCTACGGGTACCGCTTTGTCATAAGTGGTAAGTGTATCGTCGGTGGTAGTAGGGTCCCCAAAATCCCAAAAGAAAGTAGCTTTCAGTCCGGGTTTTACAATGCTCGTATTTATTACTTTCACAGTATCGCCACACTCAAAAGAGTATGCTCCACCTACTGTCGTTCCGTTAGGTATGGTGTAATTAGCCAAAATATCAAATTGGCAATTGATCACACTTATTTGGTAGTCTCTACTTGTCTGGCCTATGAGTGTGCCATTTCTATATTCTTTAACAGTAATGCCAATGCTAAACTCGCCTACTTGGCTTGGAGTCACTGTCATTTCTCCAGTCCTAGAATTAATATTTAATGAGGGAGACCCTGGAATTTGATTTTGTACATTGAATGAGTTTTTCCAAATAGCTGTTCTAAAAGGAGGTGCCTCATACTCAGACTGCTCATCTGGCCGTCTTCTATTTGCAGGATTATCTGCTCCCCCTAGATATGGAGTACTGAGACCGTATACTAGTGAATCTCCGTCTAGGTCCACTGCTGTAAGGTCTATACTTAACGGGGCATCTACGCAGATGTAAATGGGTAGAATATCTGTAAAATAGGGGCTGCTGTTAGTGGTAGATTCTGGAGGTATTTTGGTCCAGGCAGTAAATCCTGAGCCGCCAGGATTATTGATATTGTCAATTTTATTATTTCTACAGCACCTCTGCCAGCTAAGTATTACTCCATTATTGCCGGGATTAATAACGCGAATAGCAGAATATACAGAAGCCGTAACACATACATTGCCTGGGTTTTTTACACAATTGTAGCTTGTGTTCTCTCTTATATTCTTAGAGGATGTTTTTGACATTTCAAAATCTCCCAGGTAAGTACTTGTTGCAGCATTCCATTGAGAGATTATAATTTGGTCATCCGATTCTATAGCCCCTTCATCTCCATTTTGACAATCAAAAAACAGTTGTACAGTAATTCTGTATCGATTTTGATTTGCGTCTAACAATGTATAGACAATCTCTCCCCCAACTATGTGTGTTGCGTTCACACTGAAGAATGTAACGATCAATAATGCTATGGAGAGTGTTTTTCTGATAGTTTTTTCCTTTACGTAATCCTTAGTATTAAAAATTAAATACCCTTGCTATATTAAATCCAAATCTCACATCACCATCTAGCCATTTTGCCTTAGTATCCGTGATAAACGATTTTTCAAAAGGTCCGCTAGAATTAGTGAAAAACAATTGAAAAACGTGTCCGCCAGTCTCTATATCAAAACCAACAGAAAGAACATTAGTTTTATTCTTTTCTAATTGGTCAGGTAAGGTGTAGTAATATTCTAAATTCAGGGTAGTCCTATTTGTTAGCTTCTTTCGTATGCCTATTCCTAGAGCTAATATATCATTTTTTAAGTTAGTAGAGTCTATCAAGTTTTTATGTACTAGTGTAGGACTTAGTTGTACACTTAGTCCTTCTGTAAATTTACGAGCTATCAGTAGCTGGTGCGTATAATGTAACCTGCTAGAAAAATAGTTTTCTCTATCGGGATTGGACCATTTTAGAGTAGTGACTCCCATATGGCTTATCCAAGCTGCAGTAATGGGCATATTTTTAACTCCGGTACTTTGTTTGAGAAACTTATATTTCACAAACCCATCGTACGTTTTGTCTACGGTGCTTCTTCCTATGCCTACATTTAGATTATCGGTAATTCCATAGTCCCCACCTACACGCATGGTAGCTTGGTCTAGACCAAATAGGTCATAAGGACCGCCACTCAAAAAGCCAAAGCGATGCGAGATTTTAAAGTCAAACTCTTTCTTAGCTACAGTTTCTATACTATGACCATTTACCACTCTATTGGTTTTGAAAGTAGCAAAGGAATACTCAGTCACGGGTTCTGCCACGTCGTCATCTAGCAGGTCTAGATCCTGGGCGTATACTAGTGGTGTGTAAGCAATGATAAAAAATATGAGAATACGCTGGAGCATATAAATATATACGGTTTTGATATAAGACAAACAGACCTTTGAGACTATCCCCAGAGGTCTGATAATTAATTATTTAGTGAGCGTGACGATAGTCTGCATCTACTGTTATTTTTATTTCTCGGGAGATTTTACCAGAAACAGTTTTAGGTATATCAATATTGTAATCTTCAGGATTTATAGTGAAAGTAGCTTTGGTGTTTACTACACCTCCTTGTACGGTGAATGTCCCTATTGTAGAGACATCTTTAGTTACATCTTTGATGGTTAGCTTGCCAGATACTTTAGACGTATATATGCCGTCTACAGTAGTTTTTACAGCAGGCATATTTTCTATAGTTCCGCTAAAAGTGGATTTAGGAAATTTAGTACTTCCCATATAGTTTTCATTAAAATGCTCTTGCATCAATGCCTTAGGGAATTCAAAGTCTTTTATCAAAGCACTAAACTGTATTTTGCCACTTGTGGCATCAAAGGCAGTTTTTACCTTATGGTTATCAGCAGTAATGTCTTCTAAAGAAGTGTGGCTAAAGAAATTGATGTTTCCTGTGTTGGTTTTGTAAATTCCTCCTCCGTGATTTGTAAAAGCTGCTAGTCCTAGACCGAGAACAGCTAATGTAAGTATTGTTATTTTTTCCATTTCTATTATTTGTTAATCAATAAGTGTGCAATTAGATAAAACTACATCTTTGTCTGCTAATAAATCGAGCTCTTCTGATCCATTCATTCCTACGCATATCCCTTTTATACTTATGGGGTTGTTTTCTGCCAAAGCAATAATTTTCGGCAACATTCCGGGTTTAAACCCACAACGTATAAACCCATCGTATCCATTACCGTATAGAACTATTTGAGGTTCTAATTCGTTGGATAAATCTTTTGAGAGGAGTATTCCCTCTACTGCAATTACCTTGTCCGCATATTTTACCATAGCTGCAGCTTCGTCATTGTCAAATGCTTTAAAAATATCTTCTGCTGATAGAGTCTCTGTAGCATCAGTAGTCACTACATCTGTGTGTGGTTTATTGTACATTTTGTATGCATAAAGCACCTGTCTCTTATACACATCTCCGAGCCCACGAGACAGGCAGAAATCTC
>OJFL01001104.1_pt1 | contig 11152 bp, 11 predicted proteins | sample 1594131 | NCBI WGS metagenome assembly OJFL01 (sample SAMN05416782, study PRJEB24817) | seawater metagenome | isolation source: Sea water | place: Canada:Atlantic | collected 2013-07 | reverse complement strand
GAGATTTCTGCCTGTCTCGTGGGCTCGGAGATGTGTATAAGAGACAGCACCTAAGCTCAACACTGCATACTTAGTGTTAGCCAGCTTTGGCGCTTTTTTACTGCCAACATACTCGTGAAGTTCTACCGCGTCGTCTGGCGCATCGCCCTCACCATGCGTGCTTACAAACACAGCAACGTGCGTTTCATTTTTAAGGTTTCGCGCTTTATAATCAGCCATACTCACTAGTTTACTGTTAAAGCCCGCACCTTCTGCTTTTGCCTGGCACTCGTGCGCTAACGTTTTCGCATTACCGGTTTGCGAACCATATAAAATGGTGAGTGTAGGTATATCGCCAGCAACGGCAGCTTGATCTTGAATCGCAGGTGCTACCGCTCCACCTTGCGCAGCAGCCATTCCGGCTGCGTAACCACTCACCCAAGTGAGCTGGTCACGGTTTAAGCCAGCAATAGCCTGCGTAATGGCATTCCACTGCTGTTCATTTACTACTGCGCCTGGCGCTGAATTTGAAGCTTTTGATGAATTAGAATCTTGTGACATAGTCTTTTAGCCCTTTTTCGATGTCGCTAGGCTAACGGCTTTATTCAAGAAGAGAAAAGAATAAATGAAACTTTTTTATTACTGAATGTGCTTAAAACCCTTGTTGAAATAAAAAAGGCGCAAACAGAGGAACCGTTGCGCCTTAGAGTCAATTTTAAATTTATACTAAAAATGTAGCTCTAGCCCAGCAAATACGCCGTCAAACTCCATATCAGCATAGACATCATCGAGATCTTCAATATCTACAGTGACATTTCTGTAACCTACTTGCACAGTCATATCAATAGCAATACTTTCAATAAATGAATAAGCAACCGCTACTTGATAGTCACTTAGCTCATGATCATCGAATGATAGGTAGCTTCCCTCGGCGTAGGCCGATAGCCCCGTAAAAGGTAATCCTAACTGCAGCTTTGAATAGGCCATAGGCACTACGCCAGAAAAGTCAGCAGAGCCTTGAGTAGCGCTTGCTCTATCATTTACAAACAAAGCGCCATCGATATATTTCGCATTTACACCAAGGTCGAAGCTGACTAAGTCGTTATCAAACAATTCATAATACAAAATAAGATCGGTAGAAGTTAAGTCGATCTCAGTGGTCACTTCACTATTCGCTGTGTACAGCTGTCCGTCAAAAGTAAAGCTTGAATCTAGCGCCGTTACGCCAGAGTTATCTAGCGTAGTGTGGTTTACTTTCACATTAGGTAGAAACGGCACAGGGTGCTCTAATGCGATATAAAACGAAGAATTAGTCTTATCATCAAAATTAAAATCTGCCGTGCTGCTTGAATCAGCGAAGCCTCCGGTAGTATCCGTCTGCCAAGCCTGCGCTCCCACATAAACACCAGCAATGGTATCAGCATGAGAAGCCGCCGATGCGAATGCACATCCAAGAGCGGCGATTAAAAGACCCTTTTTCATTTGTTATCCTTGATTGAGAAGTTCTGATATTTCAATAAGAGCGGCATTGGCGCGAGAAATATAATTGGCCATTACTAATGAATGATTGGCCAACATGCCAAAACCACTTCCGTTTAAAATCATTGGACTGAATACAGATTGCTGAGTAGCTTCCAACTCACGAATAATTTGCTGCATACTAACAAGCGCATTTTTATCTTCCAGCACATCGTAAAACTCTACTTCTGCGGCTTTTAGAAAATGAAGTAAGGCCCATGTCGCACCGCGCGCTTCGTAAAAGTTGTCATCTAGTTTCCACCAACCTGTTTTTACAACACTCTGTCTAGCTACTGGCGAAGATTGACGTGCATTTCTATCGCCCGCTAAGTCAGTGTTGATTCTAGCAGATCCTACACTAGCGCTTAGTCTTTGCGAATAACTTCCTAGGCGTTTTTCAACTTGTTTTAACCATTCACGTAAATTGTCGGCACGAGTGTAAAACTGGCTGTCGCTATTGCGAGTTACTGCAAGCTCTTCTCTATATTGCTTTAAAAGCTCTATACCATCTGAGTAACTCGACTCAGAGGAAGGCAGTGCCCAGCTTTTATGGTCCATATTGAATTTAGGGTGTGCTTTAGTGAGATAAGGATTCTCCATTGACTGCGACTGAGAACGGCTAAAGTCTTTGCGCATAGAAAGTGCGAGATCGCGAACCATCTCAAGGGCACCAAACTCCCATGCGGGCATGTTATCTAACAGAACGCTCGGTGGGATAACGTCATTCGACAAATAGCCACCAGGTTTATCAAGTAAGGTTTCAGACACTTCAATCATAGCAGTTGTCATGGTGTAGCCGGCAATTTCAGTAGGGTTTTCTACTGAAGATGAGGTTTTTAAACGCTCTTTAACATCAAACGTATCTGGCGATAAACTCCAGTACCAGCCAATAAGCCAGAAAAGAACAACAAGCACTACAGCGACAATCGCTATCCGTTTTGCATTAATTGATTGTCTCATATGAACACCAACCTTCCTTTTTATAACAAACAGCTGACCTTAGTCAGCTGTTTGTAATTTATGATATCGAGAAAAACTGCCCCTAATGACAGCATTCCTCTATATGACCACTTTATTGCACTCTAACACAACTTAAATTCAGTTATGATAACTATAACGTATGAGACATGTTTTGTTCATTTTTGTGCTCGTATGATGCAGAGTTGCGTTTTTTCAATGCAAAAATAGCAATTGCGATGACAATGACTGGCCAGAAAGCACTTACGCCTGCCAGCAACAATGCGAACAAGACCGCGCATATCGCGAGTATAACCGTGCCCATAACACTGAGCGCTACAACAAAGCCTACAATAGCAAGTACAACACCCACAATAGAAAATACCGCGATATTTTGCCAGGGGCTGAGAAGCTCATCAGACATTACTAAATGCATGCCAAGAAGGTCCTCTACTACACTGCCGAGACAGTTCATTAGTACAATTGCTATAAATAACGCCAGTAAGAAATTTTTCATTACGGTAGTCTCGGAAGTAGAATAACCGCGGCGAAATAAGCAAGTAATACAATGGCAGGCATAAAAAATAGTGCCACTACTGCGCCACCGCGAACCCACACTGCGTCAATATCAATATAGCGTGCTACGCCTGCGCACACTCCTGATATAACTCCCGAATCTAAGTCTCTGTATAAACGCTTTTGTGATGAAATTTTCATGATGTTCTCCAACAATTTTTAATGGGTGACTAGCTTCGATGTTCACATTGCACGCGCATAGTTGTACTGGTGAGCATACTTATGCGCGTTACACCCTACGCCACTTTGTTTTTCTTTAGTTCTGCCAGTTCTTTTTCAATCGTTTCATTGGCCTCAAGTGCTTCAAATTCTGCAGAAAGCGATGCGGCTTCATTAGATTTAGTAAGGTCGTAGGCATCTACCTGCGCCTCAAGATAGTCAATTCGCTGTTCGTAATTTTCAAAACGCGACATAGCGTCATCAATTTTTGTCTCATGGTTAGCATGCTTCACTTTCAAACGCGTCTCTGCTGCGTGTTTGCGCTGAATAAGTACTTTTTGCTTTGCTTTAGCTTCAGCCATCTTGTCGTTAAGACGCGATGTATCGTGCTGAATTTTTTCGATGCTTTCTGCTAAATGCGCCTCTTGCTCTTGCAATGATGAAAGCTTTGCCACGTACTTTTGTTTTTCAACAAGTGCAGCTTTTGCCAAAGACTCTTTGTCGTTATCCATGGCCAACTGCGCTTTACTCTGCCACCCAGCGATTTCTTTGTTGGCATTATCCATTTGTCTTGCCAACGTTTTTTGTTGCGCTATGTATCGTGCAGCATCAGTGCGAACCTCTACGAGTGTCTCTTCCATCTCTTGAATGATTAGACGAATTATTTTTTCAGGGTCTTCTGCCTTGTCTAACATTGCGTTGATGTTGGCCTGAACAATATCGTTAATTCTTGAAAACATACCCATAATTATCTCTCCACTTGGATTTTTGGTGAGTTACCAGCAATTGACTATCAAGACTGATGTGACGCTGACATCTCACTGTATTGGTTAAACTGTGATTACACTAAAGGTATTACAATAGGCGTGCCAAAAACTTAAATCATTGAATTTCATTGATTTTTCAATTTTCAGCCTGAGAAACCCTGCTTATCAAAGAGAGACAGAACCAAATTTTGGCTTTTTTGACCACAGCAGTGTGAATTTAACTAAAAGAGGTATTGAGCTTTATTTATGTAGAAATCAAAAAAAAGCGCCCGAGGGCGCTTTCTAGAGAGTACGAATTAATCAAAATAATTAGTCGGAATCTTTTTCATTGTTCTTAGGGTCTTTCATTGTCGTAGCTGCAATGTCAGTAACACTAACGCTGGCTTTACTGTTGCTTTGGTTTGCATCTAATGAAAAGTGATAAGCGGTATTGGCAACCGATTGATAGACATCCGCAGTTAGTTCATTAGCGGTCGTTGTTACTGCGCTAGTCACCATATTTTGTAGAAAAGTGTGTAGCACAGATTCTTGTGCGTTTGCTGCACCGCTCATCATGCTTGCTGAAAGTATAGTTGCTGCAATTAGTGAAGTTTTCATAGTGTCCCTCGAAATTTTGTCGGTCCAACAACACAGCGTTGTTGTGATACACAAAGGATTGCGAGAGACGTGCCAAAAGCTTAATAAATTATAAATTATTGATATTAAAGCTTAATTTAAAACTTAAAAATTAAGACATACTTTTTGATGTAGAACAAATATTAAACTTTAGTCAAAGGCGCTAAATGATTAGTCTTTTTGACCATTATATTCTTCTATTTCCCGTTGTGCGCTTTCAACAGCGCTTAATGCGTTCATTAATAAGTCTGGATCCGGTGATTTTCCAGTACCATTCTGACTTAAATAACGGCGCCATATACGACCACCTGCTTGGCCTTGAAATAGACCAAGCATGTGGCGCGCAACATGCCAAGGTTTAAAATACTCTCCCTGCTGCCGCTCTATATATTGCTGCATTTTATGAACAACTTCCTTTCGCGATATCGTATTTACATTATCATCTCCAAAAATTTCTGCGTCTACACGCGCCATGATATAAGGATTTGAATACACCTCGCGGCCAACCATTACGCCATCAACATTCAGCAACTGAGCTTTTGTCTCGTCCAAAGATTTGACGCCACCGTTTATGCTAATAGACAGTTCCGGGTGAGTTTGTTTGATACGATGAACTCTTGGGTAGTTTAGCGGAGGGATCTCACGATTTTCCTTCGGACTTAACCCTTGCAACCAGGCTTTTCTAGCGTGAACAATAAATGTATCGCAACCTGCATCGGCTACAATATCTATAAAGCGGGTAAAATCTTCATCTTCGTCCATGTCATCGATTCCAATACGGCACTTTACCGTAACCGGAATATCGACCTCGGCCTGCATCGCTTTAACGCAAGCAGCTACCACGTCGGGTTGAGCCATTAAACAAGCACCAAAACTGCCATTTTTTACCCTGTCGCTAGGACAACCAACGTTGATATTAACTTCATCATATCCTCGCTCTTGTGACAGCACCGCGCATCTCGCCATATCGGCAGGGTCGCTCCCTCCAAGCTGAACAGCCACAGGGTGCTCTTCAGTATTGAAGCCTAAATAGTCACCCTTCCCATAAATAATGGCGCCAGTCGTTACCATTTCCGTATACAGTAGCGTGTGCTTTGAGAGCAATCGTAAAAAGTAGCGACAATGCCTGTCTGTCCAATCCAGCATTGGGGCAACAGAGAAGCGCCTGTCGATAGCAGGTCTAACACAATTCTCATTTAAAACTTTAATATCAGGCACTTACAGCAGTCCTCAAATAATCACCAATGCCAAAAGCATTGGACTTTTCACGGTTTTTAGTCCCCATTAAGGGAACGCGGTGCCCAAATGGTGGAATAATTTTCCGCTTTGGCGCACCCTCTACAATGGGTCAAATAAGATGGCTAATATTAGCATAACTAAGGGAACGAGAAAAAATGGAGTTTCCTATACAGCAAGGGTTAGACAGAAGCAAAGTGGCATTATTACGTTTTCTAAAAGTAAAACATTCAATACTAAGTCAGCGGCTAACAAATGGGCGAAAGAAACCGCTCATAAGGTGGAAAATAATACAAAAGACGAGCCGTATTCCTACATCGATATATCTTTAGGAGAGTTAATTCAAAATTATATTAAAGCCAAAGATGGCTCAGATAAGCCTTTAGGACGAACGGCGCGATATAGTCTAAACCAACTATGCCGCTATCCTATCGCAAAGGTAATTGCTAGTAGATTGAATTCAAATGACATCGTTGATTTTTGTCTTGAGCGCAGAAAAAAGACTGCTTCACAAACAATATCTATAGATGTGAGCTGTTTAAGAAAGGTACTGCGAGTTGCAAAGTCAATGTTTCACGTAGCCGCTGATGACAGTGCCGTGATAAACGCATACCCCGCTCTTCACGATTTAAAACTAATTGATAAGTCAAATAAACGTGACCGACGAGTCAGCGCTGATGAATATTCAGCGCTTCTCAGAGAGTTTCAAAAAATGTCTTATCACCACTGTAACGAGATCCCATACACAGATATGTTCATGATGTCTTTACTAACGTGTTGTCGTATTGGTGAACTTTGTGAGCTTAAATGGAAAGACTTGAATGTAGAGCAACGCCATATTTTAGTAAGAAACCGGAAAAGTCCTAGCGGTTCACAAAACAACAATTCGATATTACCGCTTTTAGGGAAAAGCCTTTCTATCATCCTTAGACAACCTAAGTTCGAAGAGCGTATATTTCCATATAACCCTAGAAGCGTGACGGCTGGTTTTCGACGCGCTCGTAAACGACTTGGAATAGTAGACTTACGATATCATGACCTTAGGCGAGAGGGAGCTAGTCGTTTAATTGAAGCTGGAATGTCAGTAGAAGAAACATCACGGATAACGGGTCATAAAGATCTGAACATTCTCTGGAATGTGTATGTTTCGATTACACCAGAGCACATTCAAAGGCGCTTTGAAAAATTAAGAGTGCTCACTTAATAAACAGCTTGTTCAAAAAACAAACCTCCGGTAATTATTTTACAACTATTTATTCTCACTAGTGTGTTACCGCGAGATTTTTTATTTTTGGTGTATAAAATACGTGATCTCTTTTTTTTTAATCAATGAGATCACGTTATATGCACAAGAAATTCCGCGTTAAAACTAATGGCCGTATCCAGGCAATTATCGAGAATCGCGCTAAAGATGCGATTGTAAAGTCCAAGTCAAAAACTTTCGCTAGCAGAGCGGAAGCAGAAGCTTGGGCAGCAAATATGTTTGTGGTAATGGAGAGACAGTACCAGCAAGCTAAAGGCCAAGTGAATGAGCTTTCAGACACTCAATTAAAGCGAGTCGTTTTTAGAAACCACCAGCCTCAGTTAGACGCAAAATCGTCAGTTAAATACGTTATCAATGCCTATTTAGGCTATACAAACTCAATGCCGTTGCCCGCTTCAAGTACAACACAAGATGCACTGCGTACAATTTGTAGATATCAACTCGCCAATTATCCGCTCTGCTTCGTCGGCTACGAGGCTCTAGAACAATACTGTAAAGAGCGAAATGTCACATGCAGTTCGTCAACTACTCGTATCGAAATTAGTTCGTTGAAACGGGCGTTAAGAGAGTTACGAGAAATGAATAAGTTTTCAAAAGCTACTGATAGCGAACAGCTAGAAGCACAGTTTGAGAGCAATTATGCAACGCTAAAGAAAAATGGGTTAATTTCCGACTCGAAGTCTCGCAACAGAAGAATTAAAGACCGGAACGAGCTTAGAAGACTTCTTAGTTCTGCGAAGGAATTTTCCAGCCGAAACAAAAGTGGCGTTAGATATGATTACCTTATTCTTCTATATATCGAAACGACGCTACGCGCATCTGAACTTCTATCCTTACGCTGGGAAGATATTGAATTTAACAGGCACCGCTTTACTATTGCAGTCGGAAAAAATGTTCGTCCAGGCAGCAATGGAACGAGAGAAGCGCCTAGAAAAGTTCCTTTAACAAAGCGTGCTTACGAAATATTGAAGACTTTAAAAGGTGGTGAAGAAAAGTCAGGTTTAGTTTTTAACATAACTACGGAGTATTGGACAACCCTGTTCCCCCGAATTGTAAGTCATGCTCGTATCACTGGGCTTCAACTAAGAGACCTTCGGCGTGAAGGCGTGTCTCGATTGGTGGAGGAAGGTTATAGCGTGTTGCAGATCGCTGCTTTTACGGGTCATAAGGACATCGATATGATCGTAAAAATTTACAACGCTGCTCAAGCAGTGAATATTGCTAAAAGGTAAGCCACCTCCTTAGGCGACACGAAATCCAATAAGTGAGAAGGTGAAACATTTTTTCTATGAATCAATGTTAATTACTTGAATCAGTTAACCATTTTGTTGGACAATGTAAAAAAGCTTCCCTGATACGCTTGTTACGCCCACTCTAGGCGCAGTCCTGTCGGACAATCAGCTAACTTAAATTATTGATAGTCAAACACCAAAATCAGCGTGTTTAGATCTGTGGGCGTGTCTATAAAAACGCTATTTTTGGAGCTGACGCTATGAATATTAATGAGCCATTATTTCCTTCTGGTATATCGCTTGCCCGCGCGAAAAAAGACGCGAAAAAACTCAAAAAATTGGAAGACATCACACTGACGCAAGCACTCAATCGTGTGGCACAGCAGCACATGTCGAACCCATATGTAACTTGGGAACAATCTATAACAGAACTAAAGTCTACTCATGCAGAAGTCGTTGCCCTTTTCGAAGATTGCCTCTCGAAAAGTGAGCTTGAACAATTCCTCAGTGTAATAGAGCAGGACACTAGAGCGGGTGACTCTTTTATTTCAATTACGCCAGCTAATGATGGTTACATCGAGTCAGACGGTAATGGCGGAGCTATGTGGCCTAACCCCTTAATAGTCAGCAGTGACAATGTTGAATACTTTTGCAAAATGCTTAACAAGATGAGCTTTCAAGATTTTCAGGTGCTCTATTTAGATTACGAAATGGAAGAGCTAGTCAGTATCGACCTCTATGATATGTGGGAAGACTCTAATTACCCTACATACGACAGTAATGACTCTGTTGAGTTTGATGCAAACGAAGATAACGACCAGCTTTATGACTCGTACTTTGAATTAAAGCGAAGAGTTAAAATAGCTATAGACTGGTGCGAAAAGCTCGCATAGTAGGAATAAATTTAGCTCAAACCTGACCTGACTGCGGCACCAGTAGAACGAGTATTTGCCAGGTCAAGTATAAGCTATTACAGCTGATGGCCTAGTCGCCTTTAGCTGTAGTAGCTCACATATGATCTGACACTTTCAAGTATAGGTTGAGATGCAATCTGATGGACGGCTTCAGACAACTTGCAGACGGTCATTTTCATGACGCTGGATTTCTGCCATTGGTCAAATGCGATCATTTCGATTAGAGGGTGATTTTTCAAGACAACTATGCATTATCATCACTTTTAACGGCAACTCAAGCAACTCTGGGAGATGGCCTTTTCAGCGACTATATCATTCAACGTTACTTCGATTTTGGCGCATGAAGCACTTGAACACACAAAAAGATCAGGTAAAGCCTTGTAAATATCTCATTGTAAATTTCAGTACCAAAGACCAATTCAATTGCCTATTCTGACATCAACTGCGTTACTGATTTCTAAAAAGTCCCCTTTGACTCACGTGCAATTAGCCTTAATTTGAGCTGGAACATAGGGTAGTACATAGCGTTAGTATTTCTTATACTCTGTCTGTGCCAGAAACGGGAACTGCTTGGCTCTTTATTTTTGGGGAAATAAGGGGTGGTATTAAGCTTGTGCGAATAACGATTCGTGTTATTAAGGACAATTTATGTTTCAAAAATTTAGAATAAAAGCGGCTATAAATCGTTTGATAGAAGAGCGACTCTACGAGATTGTGGCAGGTGAAATTGCGAAAGGAGACATGAGGCAAGGGCTATGGGCTAAAGCCTTTAGTCAATCTAGTGGTGACGAGCAGGCAGCTAAAAGTAAGTATATTGAGTTAAGAGTTGACTCACTTAGAGATGAATCAACATTAATACACGCCTTAATTGAAGAATTTGAAGGTAACGGGAATACAGTTGAAACTGAGTTTGAGCAAACTACAGAGGATACTATTTTACAGAACCCAGAACCTAGTGAGGTAGAAGAGAAAAGCGCCAAGGATGTGTATCAGAACAAACTAGCTGAAGAGAGAGAGGCGCACAGGAAGAAACTAGCTTTTAAATTGTTCCAGAAGGAAAAGAGAGATAGAGGTACTTCCTAGGCAACTTTAAAGAACTCGTAGATTTTGCTAGCCTGTTTTTATGTTTATGAATTGATGGATTGTATTAATACGGGTTGTTGTTGCTTAACTGTGATCTGACACTCTCATTTGTAGGTTTAGAAACCATTTGACGTGCCGCTTTAGACAAACACCAGACCATTAGGGGCTAGGTTATGAACTTCCGAGTTGTGCCAATAGCGGACCGCGTTAACGTCCTGTTAACAGGCAAAAAAATAGTTGGTTGAAATTAGCTAGGAAAGAGCAAAAGCCAACTGTTTCTTGTTCTTTTTTTGACAACTTTTTAGGCATTTTCTGCCATGAGGTTTGCCAAAAATGGAAACTGGCTTTTACAATGACTTTGTATTCTGTTTGCTATATTTTCATCGCCTGAATTATGAGTATTCAAGCAAAGGTAATAATTTTTACCCTCATGCTTAGAAAATAAAATCCACTCTCCAGTTAAAGAGTTTTTTTCTGTCCTTTTATTCAGAGGATCATTTGTCACTCTTTTAGCTATCTCTGAAATATCAGATGGTTCAAAATGAGTATTCCCTGACTCTTCCATTACTTCTCTAATGATTTTATCTATGCCGTTCTTTCCAAGTGCTATTTGAATATTTTGAGCTAGAAAATTTTGGCAAAAGAAGTGTTTATGCCACAAACCTTTTAGAGGCCTTTTTCTGAATTTAGTCGCCAATTTTGTGTTAGTTGTTCCATCCCCATTTTCTAAATTAATCACTTCTTCAGCAATCATCATAGGGTTAACACCAAACTCAGTAGCATAAATATACAGGTCTAAATAGAAGCTGTCTCTTATACACATCTCCGAGCCCACGAGACAGGCAGAAATCT
>OJFL01001103.1_pt1 | contig 11156 bp, 9 predicted proteins | sample 1594131 | NCBI WGS metagenome assembly OJFL01 (sample SAMN05416782, study PRJEB24817) | seawater metagenome | isolation source: Sea water | place: Canada:Atlantic | collected 2013-07 | reverse complement strand
TGTCTCGTGGGCTCGGAGATGTGTATAAGAGACAGCTAAAATAGTGCCGCGGTACCCACGCAGCCACTGTTCGAGCCATACCGTCGCTTCAAGGTCGAGGTGGTTTGTAGGTTCGTCGAGCATGAGTAAATCGGACGGGCGCATCAGCGCCGCAGCAAGATTGAGGCGTACGCGCCAACCGCCCGAAAACTCACCTACCGTGCGCGAAAACTGTTCGGTATCGAACCCAAGCCCCGACAATAGCTGTTCAGCTTGGTTCTTAATGTCGTAGGCGCCGAGTTCTTCCATCGACGCATGAAGACGTACGAGCAACGCGTCATCGTGTCCCGCCTCGGCCACTTTGATCTTGGCTTCCAAGACGCGAAACTCCGTGTGAGAGTCAATCACGAACTCGATCGCCGTGCGATCACTCGCCGGTGTCTCCTGCGCCATTGACACGGTACGAAGGCCATTAGGTAGCTCTATCTCGCCTTGCTCTAACTGGATTTCGCCGGCGAGTGCCTTAAATAGACTCGTCTTTCCCGAACCATTACGCCCGATTATGCCTGTGCGCTGGCCACTAGACAGCAATACACTGGCATCGCGAATAAGCGTCTGCGTGCCGCGCATCAGGGTAATATTATTGAGAGAAATCATAGGGGCGTTTCGAGGGATCAGTTATAGACTTGAGCACAAGCTCTGCGTGATGGGCTAAACGATAAAGAGAAAGCAACGCTGTAATCACGCCTTCTGCCGGATCGCATGATACTACAGAATTGATTTAGGCAGGCCGAATTCGTACTATGCAGGCTTCACCGAAAGCGGCCATTGGTGGCAAGGGTTCTGCGCCTAACCTTGCTAAAGACGCGTCGTTTTGCCGCCTCATTTCGAGGCCCAGTGACAAGCGGAACACCAGATGAAACAAATACTTATCATCGATGACGACGAGAATCTCGGCGAGCTACTTACCCAATATCTTGCCCGCTATGAGATGCAGGCGCATGTTGCGCTCGCGCCAAGCAAAGGCTTGGAGATGATTAAAAAGCTCAAGCCGGACCTTCTGATACTCGATGTGATGCTGCCCGAGAAAGACGGATTTGAGGTATGTCGCGAGATCCGTGCAAAATCGTCGATCTATGGCCAGCTGCCTATTCTCATGCTTACCGCCCACGCAGAGGTTACCGACCGCATCGTTGGGCTCGAGCTCGGCGCCGATGATTATCTGCCCAAGCCCTTCGAACCGAGAGAGCTCGTTGCGCGCATCCACAACATTCTGCGCCGCTCTGGCGATGATGCGTCGATGCGCGAGATCAAGCCTATCAACGGCATCGAAGTTGACCCCTCGCGACGCGAAGTTAAACTCGACCACGCCGTGCTCGACCTCACCACCATGGAATACGAGCTGCTCATCTTATTTATGCAGTATCCAAACAAAACCTTCACCCGCGACGAATTGATGAACCGCCTTCGTGGTATCGACGCCGAATTGTTCTCCCGCGCGGTCGATACGCTAGTCAGCCGTTTACGTCACAAGCTAGGCGATACCTCGAAGACGCCTCGCTTTATCAAAACTGTTTGGGGTCGAGGCTACACGTTTATCGGCGAGCAGTTGTAGCCCGCCGTGGCAGGCCTACTGCAAACCATACGCTACTCACTTTTCCTGCGGTTGTTGGCGATTTTTAGCGTCACAGTTTTGATGTTTTTTATTATCATTTCTGTGTCGATACAAACCGTCACTCGCGACAGCGCCGCAATAGAAACAATCCCCGACTTTTTTGCCCGTAACGTCGAATCGATAATCGAAGACATCGGCACGCCACCGAATTTAAGCAACGCGATGCGCCTTGCTGCAGAGCTCGACTGGAGTATTAATATTCGAAATCCGATTATGCGCTGGAGCTCGGATGGCGACAATCGGCTTAACCTCGACGACACGACGTTCGTCAGATCGCTAGCCGATGACGCGGAGATTAGGTCGAGCGACAGCGAAGACATGATCGTAGTTCGCCGCGACGGTTACGATTTCTATCTCTATCAGCGCTCTCTCGATGAAACCGCCGCAAATCTCGCCGTTCTCTATATTGGGCTTGCACTTGCCGGCTTCGTGCTTTTCGTCAACTATTTCATGGTCAATCGGCTGCTTGATCCGGTACGTATGCTGCGCCGTGGTGCGGAGCGAATTCGACGCGGCGACCTGAGCTATCGCGTTCACAACGACCGTCAAGATGAGCTCGGCGCACTGACCGACAGTATCAACCACATGGCCGACTCGTTGCAGTCGATGCTCGAAGCTAAACGCCAGTTGTTACTCGCAATAAGCCATGAACTACGCACTCCACTTACGAAAGCGAAACTGCGGCTCGAGTTCATGCCAGACAGCATCGAGAAGCAAAAACTGCGCGAGGATATCGACGAAATAGACCACCTAATCGGCGACCTCATTGAGGCCGAACGACTCAATGACGAACACAGTGCGCTGTCTGCCGAACCGGTTCAGCTTGCAGAGTTCGTGGAGTCTGTTGTTGACCAATACTTTAGTTACGAAGGGGGGCTTGAGATTGTTCTGCCTTCTGAGGATCGTGAGTTTGTCATCGACAAACTGCGCATACGCCTACTCTTAACCAATCTACTTAATAACGCGATACGGCACGGCCGTGACAAACCCCTTCGCGTCGAAGTTATTTTTCACGATGGCAGCGCTTCTCTCGTTGTTCAAGACAACGGCGAAGGCATTGGTCCCGAGCACATTGATCAGGTCTGCGAACCCTTTTACCGCGCAGACAGTTCGAGACAACGCAACACAGGCGGGTTCGGTTTAGGCCTTTACCTCTGCCGTCTTATTGCCCAAGCCCATGGCGGCTCGCTCGAAATAGACAGCGAACTCGGCGAAGGTACCCGCATTAGCATACGCCTGATGCAGCGTCCGCCGCAGATCAGTGCCGAAGACGCCTAGCGAGCGGCCAACTCTCGTTGGCGCCGGGCTCGCGTCAAACTCATAAAGAGTGTTATCACTGTCAGCAGCATGGGAATAGCCGCTGTATTAAACCATTTTAGATTCGAGCCTAGCGCTTCGATATCGGCCGTCAGCTGAAACTGCACGTCTCGTAGGCTGCGCCGCGTGTCGAGCAGCTCGGCGTTGAAGCGATCAATTTCGGTTTGAATCTCCGGCGTTAGCTGACCCAAAAGTTGACCACCCTCGTCTGTGTTAAGCGCCGCCAACTGCTCCTCGGTTTCGGCAAGTCTTTCGAGTAGCGCCGCTTCTTCAGTACGCAGCCGGTCATCGGCTTCGCGCTGCAGCTTTACAACGCGCTCAAAAGGGCGAGAGTACCGACCGCGACTGCGTATGCTGACGAGGTCTGCGCCGCCACTAAGATTGTCCAGCGCGTTAATGACAAAATCACCATTGTTCGCATAAGGCTGCGGAATTCGCTGACCCATAAATTGGGCCACCTGAACCCAAAGTCTATCGGTTAACACATCAGTGTCTGCGAACAGAAGAATGTTGGTCTCACCGTTCGTTCGCGTCAGATGGCCTTCCACTGTAGCGCTGTCACTGTTCGCCTTTTCGATGCGAGCTTCCTCAGAATCATTGTCGTCGTCAGCCTCGGCCTCTTCTTCACTCGCGTCGGCAGCGGCGTCTTTACTTACTGGCCGTCCTTCGGGAAAAGCGGAGGAGATCACACCACTCACGCGCGCAGCGATAGTGTAGCGCTCATTTGCCGAAACAAATTCATCGAATAACACCGAAGGATCTAACACGTCTTCAAGAAGCGAGGCGTTCATCAGCATCGCATCGCTCGACGATTGAATGAGCGGTTCGAACCGTGTTGTCGCACCGTCGCGAGGGGCGAGGGCACCGACCGACGAAAGATTCAAATTCTCAAGGCGCCGCGTGATGATATCGTCGCCAGCGAGCGCCGTTCGATTCGCACCAATCATTCCGATGTGTGCGACAGGACGCGAACCTTGGCCCATCTGAACGCGCAGTGCTAGGGTATTGTCTGTCAGCACCTTGTCCGATGCATAGTCGACGCCCCAAGCCTCAAGCAAACCGGGTAAATCGGAACGCATTCCCGCGGGAATCATCGAGCCACGCTCTGAGCGAGAGACCATTGAGTCGGCGGTCGGATCGAGGAAAACGAATGTTTCACCGCCTCGCATCACATGCTGATCAATAGCATAAAGCGTCTGTTCCGACAGCCCCTCTGGATGCACGATCATCAAAATGTCGACGTCTTCTTCAATAATTTCGGTGTTGGTTTCTATACGGCGCAAGTCATAAAGCTGGCGAATATAATCGGTAATCATCCACTGCTGTGTCGCCTGACCCGTCATTGGGTCGAATCCACCGTCGATATCAAGCGTGGTGAGTAAACCAACCACCTTCAAATCGGGATTAGCAACGCGCGTGACGAGTTGCATAAATTCATATTCGAGAAACTGCTCTTGGTCTGGTCGAATCAGAGGCATGGTTTCGGACGCGCGTAGCGCAGGGTCCTTTTCGTTATCAAGCTCGACCGCAACGAGTCCGAAATATATCCCCTGCCCGCCCTGCGTCACAGGCACTGGCTGAACGCCATACTGGGTGGCGAGGTCTTCTTCTTCTGAGAACGGCTCGGGATCGACAATTGACAGGACTAAATTACCGCCGCTCGCAATCACGATCTCGCGCAACAATTCCTGCACCCGCGTGCCGTAACTGCGAATCTGTGGTTGATCCTCCGTTGCTGACTCGCTGTAAAAAAAGAGTAGCTCGATCGGCTCTTCGAGGCCGGAGACGATATTGCGCGTGCCATCGGCGAGAGAGAAGAGATCGTCTTCGGTGAGGTCAATGCGGATACTAGGCAATGCACTGATTAGCCCCACTGAAACGAGCAGGGCGACCGCGACCGTAAGGAGGCCTGTGCCCGAGAATAAAAACTTAATTTTTGTCATCGTCAGTCTCCTCCTAGTTCGCTTTCTTGATTTCAATAACGATAGCGCTCGCAAAGAGCCACGCGCCGATAAATGCAGCAAAGAAAAGCAGATCGCGGATATCGAGTACGCCCTTTGCGATCGAATCATAATGCGTTAGAAAGCCCATGGCGGCGAAGGCGTCGACAACTACCTGCGGCATCCAGGCAGGGAAAGCTTCGAGCAATATCGGAGATCCCATAATCACGAAGATGAAACAAAGGCTGACGGTAAGAATAAAAGCAATCACCGAATTCTTTGTTGCCGCCGACATGCAAGAGCCAATGGCAAGGAAGCCGCCCGCCATAAACCAACTGCCAAGATACGCTGCAAAAATAACGCCGTTATCTGGATCTCCAAGATAATTCACGGTAATCCAAATAGGGAATGTGAGCGCAAGTGCTATGCCCATCAGTGCCCATGCGGCGAGAAATTTCCCCAACACGGCGTCCCTCAAGCGAACGGGAAGCGTCAGCAATAATTCGATCGTGCCTGTCTTGCGCTCGTCGGCCCACAGAGTCATCGCAATTGCCGGCACCATAAAGAGATAGAGCCAAGGATGGAAACTGAAAAAAGGCAGAAGGTCAGCCTGACCCCGTAGAAAAAATCCGCCAAGCTCGAAGGTGAAAATACCGTTAGTAATGAGAAAAATAACAATAAAAATATACGCAAGCGGCGTGGCGAAATAACTCGCTAGCTCGCGTTTGAAAATGACGCTGAGATTACCCACGGCGCGCTCCTCCTGCAGTCACTTGTTTGAATACATCTTCTAGCTGCCCGCGGGCGACAGTCATTTCGGCAATCGGCCAGTTCTGTTCCTGAGCGATCTTTGCGACCTGGCTATAGATCGACTTGCCTGCCTGCGCCAGTATACGCAGGCTCAACCTGTCTTCGGCGTCGACCTCGATACCTGCGACATCGACAAGCGATTCAAGGTGGCCGCCAAGCTCAAGCGGCTGAGTTAGACGCACGTTTACCGCCTGATGATATTTCGAACTCGCCTCGAGCTCGGCAGGCGTTCCATCGGCAACAAGTCTACCGTTGGCGATAATCACCGCCCGCGTGCAAACAGCGGAGACCTCTTCGAGAATGTGCGTCGAAATAATCACGATTTTGTCGCGGGCAAGATTCTTAATAAGTTCCCGCACATGCTGCTTTTGGTTGGGGTCCAGGCCATCGGTCGGTTCGTCCAGAATCAGCACTTTGGGGTCGTGCATGATTGCTTGCGCAAGGCCAACCCGGCGCTTAAACCCTTTCGACAGTGTTTCGATTTTTTGCAAAGCCACCGAACCAAGCTCGACTTCGGCAAGCACGCGTCCAACGCGCTGCACAAGCTCGTCTCCGCGGTAGCCTCGAATCTCGCCAACAAATCTTAGAAAATCGAGTGTCGTCATATCCCCGTATGAGGGAGCACCCTCGGGCAGATAGCCCATCAGCGCCTTGGCTGCGAGCGCATCTGACGCAATATTATGGCCATCTACCGTGACCGAGCCCGAGGTCGGGGCGAGGAAGCCGGTAATAATTTTCATTGTTGTCGATTTGCCGGCGCCATTGGGCCCCAGAAATCCGAGCACCTCGCCCTCGGACACCTTAAAACTCAGGTCGTCTACGGCGGTAAATTGCTCGAACTGTTTGCTTAGATGAGTAATCTCAATCATCGCTTCTATTCCTGCTTTCTTGTGTTGATGCTGTGAGGCGTCTCACTACGATGGAGGAATATAGGCGCGGGGGTAGGGATTTTCAAGGGAATGCAGGAGAAGTGAGGAAAACGACTTTGATCTGGGTTTATTCAGGCCCCACAGTTATACTTTAGCGTGTAGAAATAACTCGCGTAGCCAAGCATTTCGGCATCAAAATCAATGCTCACGAGAAATAAACAGACCTCACGAGGCTCAAAGAGACAGTAGAGTAACCATGACAGCACTTAATCGACAACGGCCTAAGACACGACTGTCAGGGACCTTACAGCGCGACATCGGCCATGTTCGCGTTGCCGTCTTAGCCTGCGTGCTCATGGCACTATTTGGCTGCGGCCAAAAAGGCGGTCTGACGCGACCAGAATCAAACCCCACGCCTAGTGCGCAGTTTCAGTAGCAACGCGACTCACGGACTTAACAATGGATCATTTCAATTACCGGGGTGATAGCCTCTTCGCCGAAGACTTGCCGCTCACAGCGATCGCCGAGGCCGTTGGCACACCCTTCTATGTCTATTCGCGCGCAACGCTCGAACGCCACTACCGAGCGTATGAAACAGCACTCGCCGATCAACCGAGCCTAATTTGTTTTGCTGTGAAGGCGAATTCGAATCTCGCCGTTCTCGATGTGCTCGCGCGCCTGGGTGCTGGCTTCGACATTGTCTCGGGAGGCGAGCTTCAGCGTGTCCTTCGCGCCGGCGGCGATCCCGCGAAGACTATTTTTTCGGGCCTAGGCAAGACAGAAGACGAGATACGCTTTGCGCTCGAGGTTGGCATTAAGTGTTTTAACGTCGAATCCGAAGCCGAACTCGAACGTATTAGCCGCATCGCAAGCGAGCTCGGCGTTGTTGCACCCATTTCACTGCGGGTCAATCCAGACGTCGATGCCGGCACGCATCCGTATATTTCAACTGGTCTTAAAGAGAACAAATTTGGTATCGCCAGCGACGCTGCTCTTGCCGTTTACCGCCACGCCGCTACGCTGCCTGGTCTCGATTTGGTCGGCATCGACTGCCATATCGGTTCTCAGCTCACCAGCGTAGCGCCGTTCCTTGACGCTATCGATCGACTACTCGCTATGGTCGATGCCTTGGCAGCCGAGGGTATTCATCTCAAGCACTTCGACATGGGTGGCGGCCTTGGCGTGCCTTACGATGGCGAAGAACCACCGTTGCCCGACGAATTAATTAATGCAGTACGCGGCCGCTTTGCCTCGCGCAATTTAATGCTGATGGTCGAACCCGGGCGCTCCATTGCGGCCAATGCCGGCGTGTTCGTCACTCGCATCGAATATTTAAAGTGCAATGAACACAAAAATTTTGCAATCGTCGATGGCGCGATGAATGATCTTCTGAGGCCCGCGCTATACGGCGCGTGGCAAAAAATTATTCCGGTAGAGTGTAGCGACGATCCCTCGCGCCCCGAGCTGCAGTTCGATGTTGTGGGTCCGGTATGCGAATCTGGCGACTTTTTAGGTAAAGACCGCCCTCTCCGAATCGCCGCCGGTGATCTGCTCGCCGTGCGTTCTGCAGGTGCCTACGGGTTTGTCATGAGTTCGAATTACAACACGCGCAACCGCGTAGCTGAGGTCATGGTCGATGGCGGGGCCTATCAAATTGTTCGCGCGCGGGAAACGGTAGAACTTCAGCTCTCTCTTGAGTCGCTTTTGCAGTTTGACTCTGGGAGCAATCCCGACAGCGATGCAGCAAACGGCCGATAACCAAAAGATGCGACTTCCCTTCACAAAGATGCACGGCCTCGGCAACGACTTCATGGTCATCGACTGTGTCTCGCAGCCGCATAGCCTCAGCACAGAGCAGATAGCCCTCTATGCCGACCGGCAGCTTGGCATTGGGTTCGACCAACTTTTGCAGATCGAGCCCGCGACGCGTCCGGATGCCGACTTTCGCTACCGCATTTTCAATCGCGACGGCAGCGAGGTAGAACACTGCGGCAATGGCGCGCGCTGTTTCGCCAAATATGTATACGACAAGGGCCTGACGACGCACAATCCGATTAAGGTCGAAACGGTAAATCGGCTACTCAGTCTCCAGCTGTCCGAGGACGGTGAGGTGACAGTCGACATGGGTGAGCCCGACTTTGCGCCTGAGAGCCTGCCTTTCGAGGCGGAAAACGCGTCTGTCAACGTTGACAGTGGGCAGCGCTACAGATGTGAGGTTGTTACCGCATCGACTACTCAAGAAATAGAATTTTCGGCTCTTTCTATGGGCAATCCGCATGCAGTCATCGTCGTCGAAGACCTAGATAAAATCGACGTCGTTGGCCTTGGCGCGGCCTTAGGCCAACACGGCTGCTTCCCTCAGGGCGTCAATGTCGGGTTTATGCAGGTTGCGGCGCAACAGAGTGTCCGTCTTCGCGTCTTCGAACGCGGATCGGGCGAGACGCTTGCCTGCGGTACCGGCGCCTGCGCAGCGGTTGTTAGCGGCTGCAAGCTCGGTCTTTTGGAATCACCCGTCGAGGTCAATGTTCGCGGGGGAACACTCACGATCGCGTGGCAAGGAGACGGGGCACCGGTGCTGATGACTGGCCCAGCGACCACTGTCTACGACGGCATTCTCGACCTGCCAGACCACACACACTAATTAGCGAGCAGCGACCAAAGCTTATTCCCAGCCACGCGCTGCAAATTGATAGGAAGCAGAAAACGATGAGTAATAAAGTAACCGCGACGAACGATTCATCAGATTCGAACGGGGCAACGTCCGTGCAGCCGCTCTCTTCGCCCGCACTCAGCGCCGCACAGGTAGCCGACTATCTCCGCGCGCATCCCGAGTTTTTCGAAAGCCAAACCGAACTCCTCGCCGAGCTGAAAATCCCTCATGCAAGCGGCAAGGCGATATCGCTGCTCGAACGGCAGGTGGTCATTCTGCGTGAACGTGGCCAAGAGGCGCGGCAAAAACTCGGGTCGCTTCTCGCCAATGCACGCGATAACGATCAGCTATTTGATGTCACGCGCGACCTAGTGCTTTCGCTTCTTCGCGCACGGGATGCCACAGAGGTTGCAGAAATAGCACAGGATAAGCTCACTGCATTAGGCAGTGTAGACGCCTGCGAAATTATTGTCGTTGCGCGCCCAGGACTCAAAGTTTCCGAAGGCGTACGCACAGAGAATGCCGAAAAACTGGCAGAGGAATTCGCCGATGTGTTTCGCCTCAGGCGCACGCACTGCGGCGCGATACCCCGCAGCAGCGTCGAGAATTTGTTTGGCGCAAATAGCAATCGCGTTGGCTCCACAGCGCTCTGTCCAATAATGCATGAGTCTGAAATCATTGCATTGCTCTCGCTCGGCAACGAATCGGAAGACTATTTTAACACCAGCCTCGACACACTTTTCCTCGACTTCATTGGCCATGTCGTTGGCGCCATTCTGAGCAGGGCTAATTAACTCGTGACTACTGTGCTGCCACTTGTCTCTATTATAGTTCGGACCGTCGGCAGACCCGAGCTTACCGAGGCGCTGGCATCGATTGCAGCACAAAGCCACACAAATATTGAGACGCTTATCGTCGATGCCCGCGGCGATGGCCTGCCGTCATTGCAGCTGATTGCAGGGCAGACGCTAGTGTCCACTGGAGCGCCTCTTGGCAGGCCAAAAGCTGCCAACGCAGGGCTCGATGCAGTAAGCGGCGAGTTCGTGATGTTCTTAGACGACGACGATTGGCTTTCTGCGTCGCATGTCGAAAATCTGGTTCACGAGCTGCAAAGCAGCCCAACGTCAATTGCGGTTTACAGCACCACTCAGCGCACGACGGCCAGTGGCGAGTTGCTCGATGAATTTTTCGCGCGCGATTTCGATATCGCTTTCCTGCGCCGCGATAATTTTATGCCAATCCATTCCGTGCTCTTTCGCAGTCAAGCGCTCGCAGCCGGTTGTCGTGTAGACGAAAGCCTTGATATTTATGAAGACTGGGATTTTTGGCTACAAGTCGCCACGCTCGGCAGCATCTATCACATCGACAAAATCACGGCTTTTTATAGAGCCGGCGGTGATTCCGAGACAGCTGTAAAGACCGAGCAAGAAAAGTACGACACTCAAAGCCTCAGCGGCATGTGGCGAGAAAAAGTGCTCGCCAAATGGGCGCCCACCTGGAGCGCCGCTGAACTCAACGCCGTTTTTGGCACTTTTGATGTGTCAGCTAAAATAGAAGACTTGCACAAGCATTTAAGGCTTTCGCAAGAAGAGTATCAAGCAGCGCTTAAGCAGGCTGGTCATGAGGCCGAAGTTGCGCGGAAAGACTTGTTAACAAGTTTTAGTGCCGAACGTAACGTCTTCGAGACGACACTTGAGAATCTGCAGACACAACAGAAACGCCTAAGCAAAGCGCATCAGCTTCTCAACCTCCAACACCAAAACCTGTCCGCCGACCTTACGCTTATCCTCAACTCTTTCTCGTGGCGGATAACTAAGCCCTATCGCTATCTTTCTAATAGGGTAAAGAGGCTTTTCTCTCGCCCTTCTGTCTCTTATACACATCTGACGCTGCCGACGATATGCAGTGTGTAGATC
>OJFL01001101.1_pt1 | contig 11181 bp, 32 predicted proteins | sample 1594131 | NCBI WGS metagenome assembly OJFL01 (sample SAMN05416782, study PRJEB24817) | seawater metagenome | isolation source: Sea water | place: Canada:Atlantic | collected 2013-07 | reverse complement strand
CAGACCACAAAGAAGTGTCAATAGTTGTCATTACATTACTGGTTATTAGCATTATCTTATAATAATTTTTAGGAGTTGTTATGAATGTTGCTGAATTATTTAAAAAGAATTTTGTACTTGTACCTGTAATTGCTTCTGTATTGTTTGGAACATTTACTGGAGTTAAGTATGTGGTTAATTTAACTGACACCATCAACCAATCAGAATCTCACATTGTTAATCTTGAAAGAGACTTAACTGTGGCTCAAGATAAAATCGCAGAAATAAATACAAGACTGGCATCTGCTGAAGCTACATGGCAAATGGCAGAAAATTTATATAGAACTCTTGCAGATCAAGTAAGAGAACATTCTTACGATATAAAGGATTTAAACAGGTAATGTATGGAGTGTCTCAGTATGAACTACAAATTTACAGCAATACTTATTATAATGATGACACTACTTGCTTTGTTTGGTGGACCAGCTCACAGCAGAAACGAGTATTTAACTAATGGGACTAATAGCTGCAGAACTGGTGAAGTTGATGTTAGAATCGAAACAGAAAACCGAGACAACGATTACAGACATAATTCTAGTTCTAATGATTATGATAATAATAGTGACAATGATCGTCTTAGTGTAACTTATAGACACTACATTGGGACAGCTTGTACTAAACAATTTAGAAAAGTGCAGCAAGAAAATATGGAACTTAAACAGCAATTAGAATTAATGAAGATGTGTGGTAAGGTTAATAACAATCCTAGTATATTACAAAATAGTAATTTTAGTTTATTAGTTTCTAAATGTACTGGTGTTACTGCAACTGAAAACTACAGACCAGAATCTAAAAGTTATTGGGATTCACTTGTTGAAGATCATAAAAATAAACCAGAAAATAAAGGTGTAGAATTTATGGGAACTAAAAATATATTAAAAATGCCACCTAAAAATTTTGATTTACCAGAGCCTACAAATGACTAGAAAAAACAATACAATGTTAATAGGTTTATTAGGTACAATCCTTATGGGATTAGCTACTTGGACACTTGTAACCTTAATTGAACTGCAGACTTTAATGTATATGCTCCAAACTGAATTAGAAAATGTTGATAAACAATTTGGTAGAGTTTACAATTTTATTGATTCTGTTAGGGGTAGATAATGATTGATAGATTTTTTTATAATATGTTTGGCAGACTTGACAATGCTATTTCATTTGTTGAGACTTATGCTATAAAGACAACTACATGGTGTTGGCACTCAAGAGTAAAACTTTTAAAGAAAAGAAGAAGTAAAAAATGAGTATAGAATATAGAGGTGAAACATTTTCCGGTTATAATAAACCAAAGAATGACAGAACTAAAACTAAAAAATTTTCTGTACTTGCTAAGTCTGGTGATACAATAAAACTTATTAGATATGGTGATGCCAATATGACCATTAAAAAAAACAATCCTAAAAATAGAAAATCATTTAGAGCTAGACACAAATGCGATACCAAGAAAAGTGTATTAACTGCTGGGTATTGGAGCTGCAAAAAGTGGTAAGCAGATGAAGATTGTTATTATACTTATGGTTATGTGTAGCACAGTTGCTGGTAATACTTGTAAACCAATATCAACAACTCAAATAGAATTTAAAGATATGTATGAATGTACAGTTTATGGTTACAGTTATTCAGAACAAGTTATAATAGAATTGGGTGCAGAATTTATAAATAATTATGGTGCTTATACTAAATTTGCTTGTGAAAAAAAAGAGGTAGTATAATGGCAAACAAGACTTGGAACAAGACTAAATCAGTAATGGCAGCCGGATGGTGTAATGTATGTAAAAAAGAAATGCTAAGTGATGCTGGTGGCTGGATAGTAAACGCAGAAAAAAAACACTTTTGTCATGATGGAAAAGATGGTAGTTGTTTTGATAAGTATATTAAAGAAAAACAATTAATGGCAGAAGATGCCACTTACGAAAAGGAAATATAATGCCGGGTTATCATACTAAAAAAGATGGAACAAAAGCCAAGAAGGGTTTGTACTATAACATCAACCAGAAAAAAAAATCTGGTACTTCAAAAAGTAAAGCTAAAAGTACAATAAGTGCTAAGTCTTACAAGTCTATGCTAAGTGGTTTTAAGAAGTAGTTTTTTATTTTTTCTTTCTAACTGTCTAACATAACATCTAAGATCATCTATGGTATGTTCTTGATCTTCTATTTTTAATCTATATTTTAGATGCCAATTAATTCCTATAACACTTCTTTTAGTTCTTGAAACTCTTGCCATATAGTTTGTTCCTCTGACCAATATCTTTTCTTGTTAGCTTTCATTTTTATTGAATGTAATACTGTGGTATGATCTTGCTTAAAGTACCTACCAATATTTGTTAGATTCATTTTATATTTTTCATTTAATAAATTATGAATAATGTTTCTTGATCTTACAATATCTAAAGTTCTTTTCTTGCCAAGCAATTCTACCTTTGATACTTCATATTTCTTACAGATATAATCAATAATATTATCTATGGTTGCTCTTTGTGGTGATGAAAAAGAATAACCTACAATCTTAACAAGGTCATATTCATTTTGTTTTAAATGTTTTTTGGCTAACTTATAACCATTGACAAATGCGTTCTTGTATATTTTCTCTTCTCTTGTATTTAGATTTGCGTAATGACCTGCCTTCATTGCAAGTTTAATCTCATTGAATCTTATATTTTTAGTCATAGAATCCCCCCATGTTCCTCTTGTTTTTTTTAATAATAAAATTAATAACTATCTAGCTGTCATTAATTCTTCTTGCGTCTTTTCTATTTTCCAAAACAATTCATAAGAATCTTTTTGATACTTATTTGCTTTGTACTTTGCTTCCAGATACTTCTTGTGTTTCTTTTCTTGAAGGTCCTTTAGCTTCTGTAGACGCACTTTGATGTTTTCCATCATGCTCCTTTTTTACTGTTGTAAAATCAACTTTTAAATTGTCAATTTTTACTTCTACATTTGTTCCTTCATTGGAACTGTTTGCAGCCTTTTCTACTGAATCAAAATCTTCGGTAATTTGAAAACTACACTCTCCGTTTTTGATTCTTGTATATTTTGTCATGATTTATCCTTTTTGGCAACCTCTTTTTCGATTAAAAAATCTATGTATTGTTTGGCTTTTTTTAAATCTTCCACTCCGTTTTTTAATCTCCAACGAGATATATACTTCACAACATTCCCTTCACAGAAATTTAATTTGTTGGCAATAATAAAATCAATAGGCTCTATTGCGTTAGCTATATAATGCTTTGGCTGTTTGATTGTATCGGTCATATTTTTTTTGTGTCCTAGAGGGGAAAACTAACGAAGGGAACTAAGAAAGAAAAAAACCCCTCTAAGACTATACAAATTTTAGATTTAATTAAAACTTGTATTCTGGTTTATTACCAGAAATAGGTGCTTTTGGAAACCCCTTATTTCCGGATGATTGTGGAACAGCACTTGGATTGTTAGGTGTCAATTTAATCTTGATTGCTCCAGTTAAATTACCACTATCATCTTTTGCGTTCCATCCTGCAGGATTGTGCCAAGTCTCTCCTATCTTTGTACCAATGGTCCATTTCTTTCCCTCTGGTGCATTAGGATTTGGGGGTGCTACCCAATCCGGATGGTTATCTGCTGACTTGTTTTCGTTAGGTACTAAGTTTACCCATATTACTTCTTCCATATTTACTCCTTTGTTATCTTCAACTATTGTTGAACATTATTTAATTGTAATTCACGAGTTTCAGCAATGTCGGTGACTTGTCTGTATGCTCGTAAATTGTTTTTAAGTAAAAAATGAACACTATCTCTATGCTTGTTCTTGGCAAGATTTAACCCTTGTATAGTTTTAGCATTTTTTAGTTCATCTTTTATTTCATCTACATTCACAGATTCATCCATGTATGTAGGCTCTGCAGATTTCTCTACAGAATTTTGTTTAAAGGGTTTGGCTTCATAACCATCCTCATCTTTAATACCGGTTTTAAGATTTAACAGATTTAAAAACGCATACTTTCTTGAGTATGACATAGCTTGACCCGTACCAAACTTATCTAATCCACCCATTGCCGAGCAACCATCTACTAAAACAAATTGTGTTGGATCATCAACGTCATGTACTTTCATAGTACATACAACCATGACCATATTCTTATCTGTTATTTCTGTTAGGTAGCTACAAGTTGGGTACAATCCATTATTCAATAATGATTGCGTTGCAGTTTCTTGTACTGCGTCATGCAATAAAGGATTAAAGTGCATCCCTTTTACTTTTTCTGCTTTCTTAACACTACCAGCTTCAATACAAGCCGAGTGCAGTTTTTGATATATATTTTTCTTATTCATGTTTCATTCCCCATAGGTTAGTTATTAATTGTAATTGTTCTGGTGCTAAGTCTTTATAATAAAATGGATGATTTAAATCTGGTGGTTCACACATCATTGCAAGTTCTTGTATATTACCCTTGCAAAACATAATCATTTTTTCCCAGAATAAAATCTTCTCACACATTTTAAAGTAAAGGTGTTCCAGATGGTCTTTCTTCATTAACTCATGTGATTGGTCAAACACAATATGTTCTTTGTCATTGACATAAACTAAGAATGGTATTTTCTTAGTACACATATAGTAAAACGAAGTCTGTGTTAAGTTATCAAACGTAGGCTCAGATGGAATTGGTTGCGAACTCATTTTCCATTCCTCTTTGTTTTTAACTTTTCTAATATTGGGTGGCTTAGTTTTTAATTCTATAAATTTAGTTTTACTTTCATAATCAATTCTTCCAATGATAGGTTTAAGCATAGTCATTTCTTTATGCTCAACATATCTTTCACAAACTAATTTTTCATCTCCAATTATATCTTGCACAACCTTTTTAGTGACACCAATACAATCGTGTGCGTACTGTTGCATTTCTTCTCTGGCAAACTCATCCTTTGCGTCTACCGGTGGTTTATCTTTTATAATTTTTAATTCACTTTCAAATGCTGTTTTATAATCTCTTTCTTCTTTTGTGAACGCAGTTTGTTTTATTGTTTTACTAACGTGAATTACATCAGCTATCATTTTTTGAACTGTGTTATTAACTAAATTTCCGAATGATGGTTTGTATCTAAATACAAATTTTCTTCTTACTTCTTGTGGAAAAGAATAGTTAATTATATTTTTTGAGAATGGTGATGATGTAGAACTGTAAGACCAATGATCTAATCCTTTACCACCATTATAAAAAGCAAATGCTTCTTGTATTAATTCTTCTTGAGTTTTCATAAGTTCCTTTTTTTTACACACTTATAAACTAAATTATTATCTTGTCAAATAAAATATATAATATATACCTCTATAATAGATAAACAAGAAAAGGAATTATGACACTTGAAGAATATAGAAAAGATAAGAAACTATCCTATTATGTCTTTGGACAAATGCTGGGACTTGATGGACAAAATCCGGGTACATCTGTTAATCGTTGGTGCTTAACTGCTAAAGTAAAAAGATTTCCTAATCCAGAAATGGTTAAGAAAATAGTAGAAATAACTAATAACAAAGTAAGTATAAAGGATTTGTATGAAGCATGGTACGAAGCCAAAGTTTAAATATAAAAGAGTAAAAATTGTTTGGGTTGACATCACATCATCAAGTTCTTGGTATGATGATTTAAAAGATGTTGATGATTTTACTTATTCATGGTGTGAAGATATTGGCTACCTATATTATAAAGATTCTAAAGTAGTTAAAATATTTACATCATTTACTTATGATGAAAACAAATTGTCTATTGGTAATATTACTGCTTACCCTAGATCAGTTGTTAAAAAAATAGAGGTGTTAAAATGATAGATGAGAATAGAAAAAAAGTATTAACAATTTTAAGTTTAGGTGCTGGTGTTCAAAGTTCAGCTATGGCTTTAATGTCTGCTAAAGGAGAATTACCCCCTGTTGATTGTGCAATTTTTGCAGACACCGGATATGAACCAAAAGGAATTTATGATTATTTAAATTATTTAAAATCAATTTTGCCTTACCCTGTTTATTTAGTTTCTAAAGGAAATATAAAAGAAGATATGTTGGCTGCTAAAGATACTAATAAATTTGTAGTAGCACCTTTCTTTAATCAACACAGTATTACTGGAAAAAAGGGAATGATTCGTAGGCAATGCACTTCCGAGTACAAAATTTTGCCAATTAGAAAAAAAATAAGAGAACTTTGTAATATTGGTTATGGTAAACATTTTCCTAAAGATAAATATGCTGAACAATGGATTGGAATCTCAACAGATGAAATTCAAAGAATGAAACCGGCTAGAGATAAATACCTTTTAAATAAACATCCTTTAATTGAAGCAAATATGAACAGACAAGATTGTTTAAATTGGATGAAAAAAAATAATTTTAAAATGCCGGTTAAATCTGCTTGTATATGTTGTCCCTTTAGGGATGATAAAGGTTGGTTAGAAATGAAAAAAAATAATCCAATAGAATTTGCTGACGCAGTTGAATTTGATAAAAATATTAGAACTATTAATAAAGATTCTGATATGAAAAATTATACTCATAGAAGCTGTAAACCTTTAGATGAAGTTGATTTTGATAAAAAAGATAATCAATTAGATATGTTCAATAATGAATGTGAAGGTCTGTGTTCAGTATGACAAATGCAGGTATGTTTGAAGATGCTGAAAGGATTGAGTATCTTGAAGAACAAAATAAGTTTTTAAAAAAGAAACTAAAAGAAGCTAACAACTTTAAAATTATTGATACACTTGAAACTGATATTGGTATTAAAGATTGGCATATCAATAAATTAAAAGATGAGATAAAAGAATTAAAAGAAGCACTAGAAAAAACAGAATAGGGAACAATGCGTCAAGCTAAATACTTTGATAAGGACTTATACAGTAAGTTCCATAGAAAATATGATGGCATTGCTATGTGTGATGTGGATAGTGTTGAAATATGTCGTAATAAAGGGTGTTGGTATCCACTTGCAATCATTGAGCATTTGTATGACGTAAACCAAACTAAACGAAAGTACACTACCATTGTAGAACATATTGGGAAAGCCTTAAATGTGCCGGTATTTTTGGTCTATTACAAAAAATCGACCACCGATACCCTATCGTTCCGAGTTGCTCAAGTACACCCCATTAAAACGCCATTAAACACCCATTGCGAGACAGAGTGGGTAGATATTTTAAGATCAATTCAGCTTAAACATCAAGAGGTATGTAAATATGCAAAGTAGAGCCTTTTTACATATTACCTATAAAATTTATGGTCACTTAGACAAGCTATCTGGGGTGAAAAAATCCCATGCACTAAATTGTTTTTTATCTTTAATGAAACACGCATGGAAAAAAAATAACTATGAATGTGGCTTGAGATACTCAACTGTTGCTAAGGACACCAAACTATCTCGTATTACTGTTCGAAGGACCTTAGATACTTTGGAAAAGTTAAACATTATATCTACTGTGCGAGGTAGGTCCGGTAAATCTTATAAGGTTAATGAGATATTCTTAAAATCAGAATCAGATGGATCTAAATTATACATTGATAATAATAAAATGTATAAAAAAGATCACTCATATGTGAAAAAAAGATCAGTATTAGTAGAAGCATTAAACATTAATAATATAGATAAAATAATAGGTACTTATAAAGGTGATAAAGAATCTATAATAGACCATTTAGCGAAGCTCCCCCCCGAAGAACTAATGATGGATACTAAAAATCCATACTATGTAAAACTTGCTATGAATAGGAAAGAGGAATTGATTGCTGAAAATACTAAAAGTTATGTCCACCCACAAAAGATAATAAATGAGCTGACTAAGATTAAGAAACAATCCAACCCTAGATACAGAGAGAAAGTTGAATTTAATAAAAGAAACAACCTAGACTACAAAGGAAACCCAAAGAAATGACAGACAAGGATAAGCTAATATTTAGAATTAAAACTTTAATCTTAAAATGTAGATCAAAAGGTAAATTTAAATTAGCAATTAAGTTAAAAAATAAACTAGAAAGTATTTAGTGGCAGGTAGACCAAAGTCAAAAGTGTTCTGTCAATCACTTAGACGTGATGGAAAACCTTGTTTAGCTAAGGGGTTTTTGTGTAAAAATAACAAATACTTCTGTCGTTTTCATGGATTTCAGAATATATTAGGATTTCAAAAACCGAACTATACACATGACACTAGAAAAAAGCAACTTAGAAAACTTAAACAGTTCAAAGACCTTACCGAAGAAGCCTTTAACACCTACTATGAAGAAAAACTTAGACCTAGAATTGAACGTCAAGAAAAATCTACCTACCATACTAGATTCATTAATAGAGGGAAATACATTAACTCATTGTATAGAATCCAAAATCACAAACCCAATGGGGATCAGCTTAGGGAAATTTTACTCTATCTTAAAAAAAAATCCAGAGATTGAGCAAGATGTATTAGACGCAAGAAAGATTGGTATTCAAACATCTATTGATAGATTACTTGAAATATTTAATCATCAAGAGTTGGAAAACCCTAATCAGATATTATGGATAACTCGTAAAGCTGACTTTGTTAAATGGATTGCCGGAAAAATTACTGATCTATATTCAGATAATAAGGTACAGAAAGTGGACCAGAAAACTGAAATGAAAATTAGCTGGGGTACTGATGAAGATGATTTAATTGATGTAAACGCTGAAGATATTCCAACGTCTACACCTAATAAAGATTAAGATTTATTTATCCCCTATACCCTCATTAACTATTGCAATATCTAAATTTGGATATTTATTTTTAATATAAGTTTTTATATTATATAAAGTATTATTTATATCTAACAAAATAATTTTTTCTTCAGTTCTAACATCAGTTATTTTATCAAATATTATCATATCTTTTATTTTATTCATTGTTCCCTTGTGTTAGCTTTTTATTTTTATAGTAAGTGTAAATTATTCCTTTAGCACTTAATATATTTAAAAGAGTTTGTTTCATCAACTCATCTAAATTTTGTTTTTGTAATTGTTTATTGGTCATAAAGTTTCTGTATTTGATTTTCTATAAAACAATTTTTTACATAATCATCATGTTTGCTTTTCCATAATTTATAAAAATCATCATTACAACCATTGTAAATAGGTCTTTTTAATTTGTCTTTTATTAGTTCTTGTTTTTTTATTTCAAATACAATCATTTATTCCCCTTTGTTATATTGTTATTGTTGATGTTATTATTAAAAATAAAACCATGACTAAGCAATAAAAATTTAAGCTAGTCATTAGTTTCCCAATCGTTATTGCATTGGTCCATTATTTCTTGCGGTATAGGTTTAAAATCTATTTGTTCATATAAACCTTTTGTCTTTTCATGCTGTTTGTATTGCTCTTTTATATTGTGCAATTCTTCTAGCTTGATTAACTCATCTATTTTATTTTGTAGCTTGTTTGTCATAGTTCCCTTTTTATTGGTTAATTGTGGCTTTTTCATGGCTAAATACTAAATATTTAACCATGATTGTTGTTTTTTTATAATCTCTTTTTGTAGTTGGTTGTGCTTGTAAGCTGTGCAACCATTTAAAAAAAGACAAATTATAATTATGTATTTAAACATTTATTTCTTTTATTTCTCCACTTTGATTAAATCTAATTGGTGTTTCATTTTCATTTTCACACCAATTATAAACATCTTTATCAGTTTCATTAACAAAATATTTATCTTGATAATTTTTATCCTCTCCAAAATATTGAGGATATTTATCATCAAGATTATATTTAGCTAATAATCTATATTTTTTCTCTAATTGATTAAACTTCATTTATTGGTCCTTCCATTTATTATTTATTTTAATCGCTACAACCTTACACACATAACCAGAATTATATCTTATTCCGACTTTATCAAAGCTATGATTAGTTGCATATCTTTTAGCACCTTTTAAGGTCCTTGAAACGTCTGTGTAAATATTGTCTGGTCCACAAACTACACCATAAGAATTATTATTTTCCATTATATCCCCCCATTTAAATCAGTTAATTTGTATTCACCGGATTTGATCTTTTTTCTAGTGTCTTTGATAGTTTCATTTAAAAATATATTTCTATATTTGCCGGTTGTGTTTGAGTAGTTCCAATATTTTTGATCTAGTTCTATATCGTAATTACTATTTCTTTTAACAATTACCGATCTATAACTTTGAAAAAATGTGTTTCCATTGTCATCATTAATTATAAATTGATTTGCTATTTTGTTTCCGCTTGTGCTTGTCATGTTTTCAGTTTTCATAGTTTCCTTTATTTGTTAGTTGTTTTTATTATAATCATTATTGTGGCTTAAATTAGGCAATATTATTGTTGAGTAAAACCACAAAACCAATTTTTGCCTTTAGTGTCTGGTCTACTACAATATCTTTTTGCTTCATCTAAACTTAAATTTGTTTCCATAACTTTTTGAGTTCCGGATTTTCTAAATTTAATTATTTTGTATTTTTTAACAGTTTCTTTTATTGGTTTAATATGTCCATGATCTAGACCATATTGTATAAAAGCATCTTTAAAGTTATTCATTTTTAGTTCCTATTGTTAGTTATGATTTATTTTATAATAAATCTCTAAAGGGTCTAATTAAAGACCCCTTAAAGTTTTATTATTGTGGTACTTTTAAACCTAACAAACTATAATTATATTTATTTTTTTGATCTATTGATTTAAAAAAGTCATTACAGCTTTTTAAATATTCCTTGCTTAAATCTTTATGATCGCAATTAAAATAATTAAGTAAGTCATTTTTTTTTGATCTTATTTTTTTCATAGTTTCCTTTTTTTTGGTTAATTTAATCATATTGTTTTTTTTCATAGTTTTATGTCTAGATTGTGGCAATTAATCTTTTTGATTAAATTTATAATTATCATCATAAGTTGATACAATATCTTCATTAGATTTAATGCTAATCGGAAACCTTGTATAATTTCTAAAGTTTATATTTTTGAAGTAATCAAAATTTTCTAAACTGTACATATACATGACTTCGTTTGGTTTATCTAAGCCTTTTAATTTAGCATTTTCAAACGCTTCTTTATGATCTCTTTGATACATTCCATTCATTGTTTTAGTTCCTATTGTTTGATTTGTTTTAAACATAGCTAACAATAATAAATCAATAAGGCTAGATTATGGC
>OJFL01001097.1_pt1 | contig 11202 bp, 8 predicted proteins | sample 1594131 | NCBI WGS metagenome assembly OJFL01 (sample SAMN05416782, study PRJEB24817) | seawater metagenome | isolation source: Sea water | place: Canada:Atlantic | collected 2013-07 | reverse complement strand
CGCATTTTAGGGATCTGAGCGCTCACGTCAACAAGTATTTTAAAAAAAGTGTCATTTATTGCTTTTTTGATTACTGATTGAACGATCTGGCGTTTAAAAATACAAACACGCGTATGCAACGCATTCTATTTCCCTCTTTGCCGCAATGCAGAAAGGTATTCTCCCGCATTTTGCAATTCATATAGGTTGTCGAAACCAATAAACGCAACTAATTTGTATATACGCCTATCTTCTATAAATTACATAGAAAACCATTTCTAAAGGGTGCACGACAAGCTATGAAGATTTCTGAATTCAAAACAGCCGGAAAGCTTATTACAGGCCCAGGCGCAATAAACGCTCTTGCCGACGAAGTGAATCGTCTTGAAATGACTTCCCTTGCGTTAATTACAGATAAGGGTGTATCGCAGGCCGGCCTTTTTGAACAGCTGCTCACTAAGTTACCCATTAAACCTTCTATTGTAATTGACGATATCCCCCCTGAGCCTGAGGTAAATGTAATTGAAGAAAAAGTACGGCTACTTAAAAAATCAAAAGTTAATGGAGTTGTAGCATTGGGAGGTGGAAGTGCTATTGACGCGGCAAAAGTGCTTGCCGCTACTTATGACTATAGCGGGAGTATTAGTGACTTGTTTGGAGAGAACCTTATAAAAGAAAGAAATATTCCTCTTATTGTGCTTCCAACTACCGCAGGTACAGGGTCTGAAGTTACCAATATTGCCATTCTGTCTGACCCAATCGAACAGGTAAAAAAAGGCATAGTTAGCCATTGTTTGTTACCCGATGTTGCAATAGTTGCACCTGAAATGACACTTTCGTGCCCCAAAGCAATTACAGCCGCCAGCGGTGTAGATGCGTTTGTTCATGCACTAGAAGCATTTATATCAGTTAACGCCAGCCCAATTACTGATGCATTAGCAGAAAAAGCGATGACCGCGATATTCAATGCATTGCCACACGCCTATAGAAATGGAGAAAACCTTGTCGCTAGAGAACAAATGGCAACTGGCAGTCTTATGGCTGGGCTCGCATTCGGCAATGCGGGGGTTGGCGCTGTGCACGCGTTGGCTTATCCCCTAGGAGGCCGCTTTCATTTGTCGCATGGTATGAGTAATGCTGTAATGCTGCCTCATGTATTACGAGCAAATGCGCCATTTTGTAGCGAGAAGCTTTTTTCGGTAGCCCTATTACTTAAAGTTTGTCCGCCTGATACTAGAAAAGAAAAGGCGATAGCTACGCTATTAGATGCCGTTGATAAATTATGTAGCGATGTAGGCATTCCCCGAACACTCAGAGAGTTCGATATTCCAGAGCAAGTTATTCCACAGTTAGCTGAGGATGCGAGTAAGGTTACTCGGCTTTTACGAAACAACCCTAAACAACTAACAGTAGAAGATATTGAGAACATTTATCGTAACGCATACTGACCACTCTTATTAAAAGCGAACTAGCGCGATTGAAATTCGCGCCTACTTTTTTACTCATCGCTAAATTTGTATCATAGCGTTCTAGTTGTCAGCAGTAACAAAAAGCGCATAAGCTCTGCAGCGTTGTTCTATAAATTGCCGCGGAGCGTCTAACCCCTTCCTTTACAGTAGTAGTTTTTATGAATGAATTATTAAATTCCCTATCTCGCGCATTAAGCCCTTACTACACGGAAATGAGCATTATGCTTATGGCGACCATATTAGTGGTTTACGGGGATATCATAAATGGCCATGTGAAACGACTTTTGACGCCCTACCACTTTATTGTCCGTATCAGCCTATTTATTTTGCTATGTGCATTTGGTTACGGCGCGCTCACTTTATACGGCGCTCCTTTTTTAAAACACGTGCTCGCTTTTGTTCCTTGGCAGTATCGAGGTACTGCTTATATTGCATCTTTCATACTTATTGGTTTTCTAGCGGAAAGACGAAGGTATATTTAAGCTTTTTCTTGGGGCGTAATACTAGATCTTTGCTCAACATACATTTTTGGGGGTACCCCCATTATTTTTTTAAATGTCGTGGAAAAATACGCTGATGTAGCGAAGCCAACGTCAAGACACGCATTTAGAATACTGCTACCACCTAAAAGAATAGGGATAGATTTTTCGATTCGGTAACGAGAAAGAAATTCACTGAAATTATAATCAAATAATTCAGCCATTCTGCGATTAAGACTTCTCGGGCTGATAAGAAGCGCCTGCGCTGCTTGGTCTCGATTAAACTCTTCGTCTTTGTAGTTATTTTCAAGCACAGCTATAAAAGAGAGGTAGAAGGCCATGTCTTTTTCTGTTTTAAATTCTGGAATATTTAAGCAGCCATATTTAAATATATTGGCTTCGCTTTGATCTTCTGTCTTTAAACGTGCGCCTCTTAACGAAAGAAGGTGCTCTACTCGTAATTCTATTTCTCTGTTTGAGCTTGGTTTCATTAAAAAGTAATCAACCTTCATTTCAAGAGCACGTTTTTCTACACTGGCATCAGAGCTTGCTGTTAGCATAAGTATTGGCGTGGTGCATAGAGACGCGTGCTCTCTTATCTTCTTAGTTAAAGACAGGCCGTCAGATTTACCCATCATCTGATCGCAAATTACCAAAGAAACAACGTGTGTTTTCATCACTTCGAATGCCTGCTTACCGTCTTTAGCCACTAAGCATCGGTATTTAGGTGATAGTAGATTAAACAAGTAAGTTCGAAACTCTCTGCTGTCATCTACAATTAACAGCGTTTGCTTTGTTCCCCGCCATGCAGATGTATCTTGAAAACTTGATTGAGCGTTTATGTATTCGGTATCGTCAATGGGAAATTCCACGGAAACTTTAGTGCCACCACCTTGTTTGCTATCTAAAAGAATTTCGCCTTGATTTAGCTTAACTAAATTTTTTACGATGGATAAACCTAATCCTTCTCCGCTTTCAGTGTTGTTAAATCGAACAAAGCGGTCGAAAATTGAAGCCTGCTGCTCTTTTGTAACTCCAACTCCGTTATCACTCACCGTTATCTTGAAGGATTTGTTCTCTATTAAAAACGTTACTTTTATTACACCGAGTTTGTCTGTGTACTTTATCGCATTTTCAACTAGGTTGATGATAATCTTCTCTAAGCTATCGGTAACGAGCGAGACCGAACCGTCTCCTCTGGATCGTATATCTAAACTCTGCCTTTTTGCTTTTGCTAAAGGCTCAAGTGACATAACAATGTGACGCATGCTTTCTATGTCATAAGACTGGTAATAGTTAGAAACCTTGGATAGTTGAGGACTATCACTTTGCATTTGCTCTATTAATTGCTCGACCCGCCGCATGTTAGACTGCACACTTTTCAAAACGCTGTCGCTCTCTTTTTCGCTATCACTCACGTTTTCTAGCGTACCCTGAATGATTTGAATAGGCGTTCGTAGTTCGTGGGTTATCTCGCTAATATGCTCCTCTTTTGTTTTGAGCATTTTTTCAAATTTTGATTCGCCGTCTGTTATTTCGTAGCGAGTAAGTTGTTTATAGAGGGAGGTTTTTTTGAATGATATGAATAACTTTCCCAATATTCCTATTCGATACAACATGAGGATCAAAATTATTAAAATCGCGTAGAAAACGAAGGCGGGAAAAAGTAGGTATGTTGGCTGTTTAACTTCGAAGCTAATACTATTTACGGGATTATTTTCACCACTTACTTTTGCCTCGATAGCGTAATTGCCAGGATCGATATCAGAGATTGATAAGAAAGCTTTTGATTCAGGATGTACTTTCCATTGTTCGCTGATCCCCATTATTCTGAATTCCAGCTTCTGTGTATGGTGCTCTACAAAATTGTTGGTGCTGAATTCAACTGTTAGTTCTTCGAAATCATTATCAAGCAATAAATTTTCGCTGTTTCCAAACTCATACTGACTATGCTCATTTGAGTCTGAAGACCTCCATATAGTCTTTGTAAAAATCACTTTGCTCTCTTTACTTCTTACCTCACTGAGTAACTTCAGCATTTTGTTTTCATCAATAAGGTATGAGTACTTGTCGCCTAAAACGACAATTTTCCCGCTCAGAACTATGATGCCCTGATATTCGAAGTCAGAATCATAAATTCCATCTGACGGGTTTAATAACCACTCGCTCCCGCTACTTGTGTGAACATATAGTCCCATATTTGTAGCGAACCAAAGATTTCCTGCTTTAGTGAGGCCTGCACCTCTAACGAACTTAAGCTTAAACCTCTTCAAAATATCAGACGGTGAGAGCGCTCCTGTTTTTTTGTTTACCTCTTGAATTCCTTGTCCCGCAGTACAGACGATATAGCGATCCATATACTCAAGCAAACAGGTAACTCCATTCCACCCGCCATCATCAGGCGTTATTGATTTCCAATTGAACTTCGACAATTGGACGTGAATAGTATTTTTTCTGTCATAGCCAACAAGTTCTCCGGTGGAGGCTACAAAAGTTTCTTTCATATTATGAGGAGCAGGTATTGTGTCTATTACGTTACCGATTTCAGACTCGTCCATCAGCAAGTAAGATGAATTTTCACCTTCGTCACGATAAATATAAAAAAGTCCTCTATCATCTGTAACTATATGCCCCACCCAAGACTCGCAAAAACCTTGGGGGTTAGGCTGACCTTCAGAGTAAGCTTTTACTCTGAAGTCAACACAATTATTCGTATTTGAAAAGCCTTTGTCGTTAAGAAGAAGTTTTCCAGTTTGAGTACTTAGTGTATATTCGTCATCTCCAATTAGCAGAATTACTCCACCACTTTTTGTGTAACCATTGCGCCTAACATTTCGTCTCAGTACGACATTTTCAGTATGGAGAAAATTTACCGCCTCTTGGCTGCGAGTTAGCGTAATAAGGCCTAACTGTGACGACGATAAAAGAACAGTGCCATTTGGTAATTCGTTAATTGCTACAACACTAAAAACGCCCTCTGATGTGAGTAGTGGTGCTAGAAAATTAGGAGTTTGAACAAAGTTATCCTCAAGCGCGAAGAGCCCCCCTGCACCAACTAGAATCCTCCCCGTTTTTGTTACAAAAATCGCAGACACTTTATCACGCAGTTTGATACTGGGATGGAATGGATAGAATGTTTTTATACTGCTTTTTTCATTCCATTCATATACCCCCTCATTTCCTCCAATGTAAACAATATTACCCTCGATAGTTACGGCATCAATAGATGAAAGAGAACCAAACTCTGTAGATAATTCAAAACGCGAAACCACTTGAGCAACAGTATCTACTTTTAAAAGAGCACTTTTTGATGCTAGATATACAACTCCGCTCTTAGCAGGTGAAATACTAAGCACTTCACTTACTTTTTCAACTCCTATTGAGTTTGCCCATGACTGAATCTCACTTGTCTGTTTATCAACAACAAGCACGCCTTGCATCAGCGTTACCACTAGAAAGTTTCCAGCGTCTGATATCTTCCACGCGTATTTAGGCCAGCGGGCATTTGGGAACATTTCTATAGCTTTGTTTAACCGTAAATCTAAATAGAACACCCCCGCACCATATTCTGCTATCCATATCCCGTTATCTCCATCAAATTCGACATCGGATATTGTCCCAGATAGCGTATTATCGCTTTTATAGTTTACTGTCTCGGCTGTCCCTCCTAGTAATCTAAACACCCCATTTTCAGCAGCAATGAATGCAGTGTCTCCTACAACTTCTATATCACGAATGATTCCCGTCGTAGTTCCCGCAAGTTTTGTTTGACCTTCTAACGTTTCACCGAAGGCTAAAACTTTTTCTGAGTAGGTTAGTAAAACAAATATGAAAATTGAGCCAATAAGACTCAATAAGTGAGAAGGGCAAGAGTGTGTCTTTTTTCGCATATCCATATGACCATTTGATTATTACCCTTTCTCTGCTTTACGAAAGCATCTAACTTATGAAAAAGGAAATAGTATGAATATCGAACAAAAAACCATCATGCAAGAGCTAACTGTTAAAGACTATACTAAAGTATATGGCGGTTATGATACGAAACCGACTTTATGGAGACCTATACAGACTATTCTTCCAAAACACCCAACACCGCCTGACGGAAAATCAATCACTATCTAAACCAACAACCACTGCATTCCTGCATTCTCCGCAGCTTGCTGGTCATAAATAAAATCGCCAACGTAAAGGCAGTCCTCAGGTTGCAATTGCCATGTGCTTGCAACCATTAGTAACGCGGTGGGGTCTGGCTTTGCTGGCGCATCTTCTCTTGTTAATACGTAGTCGATGGGAATATCGTTATTGGCCAGCTTTATTGCAGTGGCTTCGCGACAGTTTCGAGTAACAATTGCCATTGGTAATTTGTGCTGTTGAGCTTTTTCAACCATTGCTCTGCCAACATTAAGCCACTTTGCATTTTGTGCATCTTCTATTTCATGTTGCAAAATAATATTGTGCGCGTCTGACTTCGCTTTTTCGCACTCAATGGCATCAACAAACATCAAAATGTCTTCATTTTGAGGACAGCCAATTGTTTCACGCATACTCGAAAAATCTAAACTCGATTCCACCAATGTGCCGTCTAGGTCGAATATTACGCCCTTTATGCCTTCTAAATTCATACTATTTTTCTCTTTTTATAATTTTATACTGCGCCAAATAATGCCATTGATATACATACTCTTATAGTTACGTTTAGATTAAAAATAGACTTCTTATGTGTGAAATCGTACTTACGTAATGGCTTACTTTGCAGTAGCATTGCCGCTCTTTTTCGCGCAACAATATTTAACTAAAAGGAAAATAAATGGGAGTATTTGCAGCTTTAGGCACTGCGCTTTGCTGGGCTATAGCAGCTCGTTTGTTCAGTGGTACTGGCAATGCTTTTTCGCCACTTACCATGAATTTTTGGAAAGGCCTTATATCTATAGCGCTGCTCGCCATTGTTTTAGCTTTTGTACAGCCCTCATTATTTTCTACTTCCACCATTTTATGGCTGTTAGTAAGTGGCTTTATAGGTATAGGAATAGGCGATACCTGCTTTTTTAAAGCCCTGCAAAGTATTGGCGACAGCCAAGCAGTGCTTGTGGCTGAAACCCTTGCGCCGCTTTTTACAGCGCTTTTTGCCATGGCTTTTATTGGCGAGTGGATAACATGGCAACAATGGATAGGCGTTGCTGTTGTGCTGTTCTCTGTGGATATGGTGATTAAAGCACGTAAGCGCAATACTACGCATGTATTTGCCACCAGCGGATACCTCTTTGGCGTAGGTGCAGCTCTTTGTCAGGCTATTGGGGCTGTAGTTAGCAGAGATATCTTGGGGAGCGGTGATGTCGATGCGGCAAGTGCAGCATTTTTACGGCTTGTTGGCGGAATGGTGTTCGTAGTTCCTTTTATCGCTGTTACAAAAACAAAGTGGATGCCCGTTATCAATGAAGGCCAGCGAGTGTGGCCTTCCTTTGTATTAGCCACGCTATTGGGAACAACCGCAGCTATTTACCTGCAAATGTTTGCTTTTGCCTATGCAAAGGCCGCTGTGGTGCAAACACTTATTGCCACCAGCGCACTAATGTCACTAGGCGTTGCATTCATACTGGGCGAAAAAGCGACGAGAGCAACCATTATATGGTCTATATTTGCATTGTTAGGCGTCGGTATTTTAGTGAGCTTTGGCGAAGCCTCACTGCACTAACCAGTCTGTTTTTGGTTTGCATTTGCTTTACCCTGGGATAAAAACAACCTTATGCTGAACTGAGGTAGTAGTTCTCATCATTAATGGCTATGATAATTAAAAAATTAGAAAAGTATTAATATGCGTATGCGCGCGACATATTGTGTAACCTCATTCATTTTTATAGCGTTGCTCTTTAGCAGGTTTTCTTTTGCTAAAGATGGCGACGTGCGAGCAGTAATAGAAAAAGTAAGATCTGTTTCATACGACTGCCCCGACGCAAGCCTACTTTCAGAGCTAGACGCTACATTAGCTAAAGAAACGCTAACGGCTCAACAGCGCTTCGCCCTCTCCTCTGCAAGAACACAATTTCTTATTTGTGCAGGAAACTATGATGATGCTCAAAATACGCTGTTTGAAAGTATTGAACAGCCTAACATTGACAAAGAGTCTTACGCGTTTGCTTCAGCTATTTATCAAATAGGTTTCATTTATGACTCAAAAGAGCATCCTGCCCGCTGTCAGTTTTACGAACAAGCCAAGAGCTTATCCTCTCCTGTCAAGCACAGCGACATCTTCACCAGCGCCTCATTAGCCATCATCACATATTGCTCAGATGAAGATTCTTTTTCAGAGCGTCTCGGTAAAATGTTCAACGTATTAGACCGTTATTCAGATAACGGAAGCCCCGGTGAACTTGCGCACATTCACAATAGTATCGGCCTTGTTTATGGCAGTTTAGGGCAACACGCACTGGCAGCTGAGCAGTATGTAAAGGCACATGAACTTGGCTTACAGGTGTATCAAGGCAGCAACAAAGTCTCTATTTTAATTAGTGCTATTGTATCTTTGGTCTCGAGCGGCCAAACAGAAGAAGCCTATCAACGTATACTTGAGCTAGGGCAGCTGAATCAAGAAATTGGAAACTCTTATACCAACTTTTTATATCAATACTCACTGCAAATTTACTACCGAAAGCAGCAAGACTATAACAAACTAGCGTATCATCTACCTGAGTTTAAAGAGGCTCTGTCTGCCGTTTCAAATTCTTTCTATCAATCGCTATATAACTGGCACTCTAGAGAAATATGTTTGTTTAAAAACGACCTTTCTTGTGTTGAAGAGTACCTAAGCAACATGAAAGCAAATGACTCTCTTATTCCTGAGAAATTTAGGATGAATTTGGATTATCTTAGTTTCAACTTATCAATGTTCATCGCACTAAACGACCTAGAGGGTGCAAAATCCGCACTTGAGGCTTACACGATAAGGGTTAATGAAAAGATTAAATCCAGCCAAAGCTCAGCAAAGATCCTTGGGGCAGCCAACCTTTACAATAAAATTTACGACCTCGAGTTTGAGATAGAGCGAGCTGAAAGACTGCGCCAAAATACACTGTTCATTGCTATTTTAGCATTTATCATATTTGTAGCTGGCCTCGCCATTTTCTTACGCAAAAAACATCTTGCCCGAAAAGCAATAGATCCAACAACCGAACTGTTGAATGCGCAAACTTCTATTAACCGCATTAATAAACTTGATGCTCCCGATAATGACCGAGCCATCGCTATCGCAGTTTTTGATTTAAGTAACTTCAGAGAATTAAATCGAAAGATTGGATCAACAAAAAGTGAATACGTGCTTCGAGAAATTGCAAAAACACTTCAGCACGTGGTGAGAGGCAGCGATATCCTTGGCCGGTTTGGCCCAGAACAGTTCATTTTGTGTCTGCATAATATTGAAGAGCGCAGTGCCCGAACATTTTTAGAAAGAGTGCAAACAGCCCTTGATAATACCTTTGAAAAAGATTTGTCTGTCGGTGATATCAAGGTTGAATCAAACATGAGCATTTTTATCACATCAGAAAAGCTCACCAACTTAAATGACATACTCGATGAAATGCTTATGTCTTTTAACATAAGCAAGGGATAGCCAGCGTACTGGAAAAGGCAAGTGTTTAGCTCTCTTATCAATGATATTAACGCCTGTAGCGATGGTATGAACATCTGCAGCGAGACAAAAGCCTGTCATAGCAGCACAAATGAAAGGTTACTACAATAATGATAAAAGCGTTGATATTTGATGTGAACGAAACTTTACTTGATATTGGAGCAATGAGGGCAGGACTCGCTTCTGTGTTAGACGGCAATGAAACGTTAGTTGATTTGTGGTTCGCAAATTTACTTCACCATAGTCTAGTAGATATCGCTTCGTCACAATTTCACGACTTTATCGATATTGGTGCTGCCGCTCTTGTTATGGTTGCGTACAGTAAGGGCATTAGCTTAACGCAAGACAAAGCAAAGGAGACAATAAAAAAACACATTACCTCTTTGCCTGCTCATGATGACGTTACGGATACTCTTAAAGCCCTCAAACATCAAAATATCACCCTGGTAGCACTTTCAAACTCTTCATCTAGTGGACTCGACGCCCAGCTTTCTTTCGCAGACATAAAAAAATATTTTGATTTAACGCTAAGCGTGGAGAATATTCGCACTTATAAACCCTTTCCAAGTGTTTATCACTGGGCGTGCCGACAAGCCAACGTTACACCAAGAGAAGCAATGATGGTTGCTGCTCACGGGTGGGATGTGAGCGGCGCAAAAGCCGCAGGCATGCAAACTATGTTTGTTGAAAGGCCGGGTAAAATGATGTATCCGCTAGGCTTGCCTGCAGATTACTCAGTTAAAGCTTTAGGCGATTTAATTGAAACTGTTTTTCCTCCGCTGTAAACAAAAAAACCTTGCCATAAGCAAGGTTTCTTTTATTCATTGTCTGAACAAAATTTTAAAGCTTTGCCAATTCTGGACGTTTCTCTTCAAACCCTTTTACGCTGCACGAAGAGCGCTTTGTATTTAAAGCGCTTAACTGGCGCTTAAGCCAAGATTTTTGGATACTCGACGTTGTGGTTTCCATCTCTCCGCTCACTCTAACTATTTCTTTGCCAACATTAACACATTCTTTTTTTGTTGGCTGAAAACCACCGTTGGCTAATGCTGAAGATGAAAAAACAATGGCTGAAAGTGCGATAAGTGTATGCTGCTTCATAAGAGTCCCCGATTGCTCGTATTTTTCTAGTATGTTTTCAAGCCTTTCTGGCCCGTGCTTTGCGCTAAATCTGGAAAAAACTATAGCAGGTCATTTATTATTTTTAGGTGTTGAAAATTATACGCAGTAATAAAACTGCTTATTTTTAACACGCCCTTATACTGACCCCATAGTATGGGTAAGACTAAACAACTCTTATCAACACGCCATACTTCTATCGTATAGATTTACGCTTTTTGCAAGTTTTGATAATTACCCCATCCCTAGAGGCAGCCACGAAACAGCAGTTTATGGCAACGTAATAAATTATCGCCGGTATTTAAACACCTAAAAAAGTAAGCCTCAACCTTTAACACCGAATTGGCTTTAACTTCACTTTTGCCTTGCTTAAACACGCTCTTAGGTATTTGCAGAAATGCTAGTCACTAAAGTCGGCTGCTTGCTGCCATTTTATCGACCGTTTCTAGTATTTCTTTGCCCATCTCAGACAAAGCAACAACTTTTTTTGCTGTCTCTTATACACATCTCCGAGCCCACGAGACAGGCAGAAATC
>OJFL01001095.1_pt1 | contig 11232 bp, 10 predicted proteins | sample 1594131 | NCBI WGS metagenome assembly OJFL01 (sample SAMN05416782, study PRJEB24817) | seawater metagenome | isolation source: Sea water | place: Canada:Atlantic | collected 2013-07 | reverse complement strand
CTACACACTGCATATCGTCGGCAGCGTCAGATGTGTATAAGAGACAGGTGTAAGGCTGCAGCGAATACAGGGGTAACCCATATTGCGGTGGTGAGCGCTATTACTAAAGCAACCAACCCAATTCACGCTTACAGTGCACTCAATACAGAGGCTGGTTATGCTTAATAAGGATGATATTCGACGTTACAGTCGACAGCTTTTGCTAGAAGAAATTGATGAGCATGGGCAGCAAAACCTTTTCAACGCTCATGCTGTAGTTATTGGTCTTGGGGGACTCGGCAGTTTAGTCGCTCGCTTTTTAGTAGGTGCTGGTGTAGGCGCTGGCGCAGGCAGCCTTACTTTGGTCGATGGTGATGTGGTGGATATAAGTAACCTACACCGCCAAGCGTCTTTTAATGAAACATATTTAGGTGATTTAAAAACATGGGCATTGCATTGCGAGCTAAACAAAGTAAACCCCGCAGTCAACCTTGCGATTAAAAGTCAATTTGCTGATGAAACTAACCTACCCGACATTGTCTCTGCAGCAACCTGTGTTATCGACTGTACAGATAGCATAAGTACCAGAATGGAAATCAATCGAGCGTGTGTGAAGGCTCAAATACCATTATTTATCACCGCCGCAAGCGGCCTTTCATGGCAGTCTGTAAATTTGCAATGCGGTAATAGCGAGACATCTTGCGGGTGCTATCACTGTCTTGTATCGCAAATAAAAGTAGATGAGAGCTGCTCAAGCCACGGTATTTTGGGGCCCGTTGTTGGTATGGCCGCCTGTCATCAGGCAACGCAAGCTTTACTTTTTTTAGCAAAAAGGCATTTAACCAAAATACAGTGGGGAGAATATATCGTCGGTAATGCCATCAATGGCACCACTAATTCATTCCACTTACCCCCGTTACCCAATTGTGAGGTATGCCAATGAATCACACCAGCGACTCTCATATCAGCAAAGAAAATAGCAGGCTAAGAATAGAGCTTGTTGTGAACGGCGAGAACAAGACGTATTTAAGCCCTATTACACTATTAGAGCTGGTAATGCGTGATGCATTACGCCAAGAGGGAACTGCCATTGCCTACAATCAATCCATAGTAAGCCGATGTCAGTGGTCAAACACCCACCTAAAAGACGGTGATCAAATTGATATATTTACATTAGTAGCAGGAGGCTAACCATGTTGAGACTTGCAAATCATCATTTTTCATCCCGCTTGTTAACAGGCACCGGCAAGTTTAATAGCGCTACCACAATGCGCGATGCCATTCATGCTGCCGGCAGTGACTTAGTTACTCTTGCCATGAAACGGGTTATAACAGCTACTCAAAGTGACGACACGCTAACTCACTTAAAAAAGTTGGGTGTGACACTACTTCCCAATACATCAGGAGCCAAAACTGCAGAAGAAGCCGTATTTGCCGCAGAGCTTGCCTTTGAAGCCACCGGCTCGCAGTGGATAAAGTTGGAGATCCACCCCGACCAGCGTTACCTGCTTCCCGATCCTATTGAAACCCTAAAAGCTGCTGAAATCTTGGTAAAAAAAGGCTTTTACGTTTTACCTTACTGCGGTGCAGACCCAGTATTATGTAAACGGTTAGAAGAGGCCGGTTGTGCTGCGGTTATGCCTCTAGGTGCGCCAATAGGCAGCAATAAAGGATTACAAACTAAGCCCTTTATTCGCATTATTGTTGAGCAAGCAAACGTGCCAGTTATCGTGGATGCCGGTATCGGTAGACCAAGTGACGCCATGGCGGCAATGGAACTTGGCGTCGATGCGGTACTTGTGAATACGGCTATCGCCACTGCCCGCAACCCAGTCGCGATGGCAGAGGCCTTTGCCTGTGCAGTAAAAACCGGACGAAAAGCTTTTGAAGCGGGTCTGGGTAAATCGCACTATATTGGCGCTGCAACCAGCCCTCTAACATCATTTTTGGAGAGCTAAATGCGTGTTACTGAGCAGTTATTACAGCAAGACCTGTCGCACATTGCACTGTCAATCAATAGTAAAACCGCTGCAGATGTAGAAGTAGCGTTGGCCGCAGAGAGTAAAACTATTGATGACTTTATGGCGCTAGTATCTCCTGCAGCAACCCAATACTTAGAGGAAATGGCGGCCCAATCGCAGCAGCTTACACGTCATCGTTTCGGTAACACCATGAACTTATTTGTGCCGCTGTATTTATCTAATCTGTGTGCTAATGAATGCACTTACTGTGGTTTCACCATGAGTAATAAAATTAAGCGCACCACGCTCACCGTTGAAGAAACACAAAACGAAATAAATGCTATAAAAGCTATGGGGTTCGACCATGTTTTGTTAGTTACCGGAGAGCACGAAACAAAGGTAGGTATTCGCTATTTTGAAGACATTCTTCGCGCTATACGTCACCAAATTAGCTACCTCATGATGGAAGTGCAGCCGCTTAAAGAAAATGACTACCGCAAGCTCAAGGACCTCGGTTTAGACAGCGTACTGGTGTATCAGGAAACTTATTCACCTCAGCACTATGCCAAATATCATCAGCGAGGAAAAAAACAAGATTTCTTGTGGCGGTTAGAAACCACCGAGCGCATTGGCCGCGCGGGAATAGATAAAATAGGTATAGGCGCTTTACTTGGTCTTGGCGACTGGCGAGTTGACAGCGTAATGACCGCCCTTCACGGCCAGCTTTTACAGCAGACCTATTGGCGTAGTCGTGTCTCTATTTCATTTCCTCGCCTTAGACGCTGTGAGGGAGGCGCAGGTCAACAGCACTACGCAATTCCTGACGAACGGCAGCTACTGCAACTAATCTGTGCACATCGTTTGTTTAATCCACAGGCTGAGCTGTCACTCTCAACACGGGAGTCTGCGCGGTTTAGAGACGGAGCATTGTCTTTGGGCGTCACCAGTATGTCGGCGGCTTCGCAAACGCAGCCCGGTGGCTACAGTGAGCCCTCCGAAGCACTGAGTCAATTTGATATTGATGATAACAGACCGGTGAATGAGGTGATTAAATCGATAGCCGCGCAAGGGCTAGATGCGGTTTGGAAAGATTGGATGCCTTTTGCCTATTAACACCTCAATTACAAAAGGAGCCTTTCGGCTCCTTTTGTGTACGCTTCAAAAGCTACACTTCAGCACAAATTCGCGTTCCCTGATCGATTGCGCGTTTTGCGTCTAGCTCTAGGGCTTCGTCTGCTCCACCTACCAAGTGATATGGCATAGAGAGTCCCTCTACGATATCTCGCAAAGGCTCTTGACCCGCGCATATAATGATATTGTCTACTGGCAGCACTTGCTGATTGCCATCTACCGTAATATGAAGCCCTTCGTCATCAATTTTATCGTAGGTAACGCCAGGTATCATAGTTACCCCTTTTGCCAGCAGTCCCACACGATGTGCCCAGCCGGTAGTTTTGCCTAGACCACGCCCCACTTTCGAAGATTTGCGCTGCAACAAAAATATCTCTCTCGGCGATGGTTCTGGCTGTGGTTTCATACCTTCAATACCGGCACGAGCGGTCATGGTCATATCAATGCCCCACTCTTTCATAAATGCAGGAATATCCAGACTCGGTGTTTCTTTTCCGTGTGAGAGGTACTCAGCAGTATCGAAGCCAATGCCACCCGCGCCGATAATAGCAACTTTATTCCCTACCGGTTTTTTATCTTTTAACACGTCGATGTAAGAAAGTACTTTTTTGTTATCAATACCCGGGATATCAGGCATTCTAGGCTTTATACCCGTTGCTACTAACACCTCGTCAAAACCTTCATCGTTTAGAACCGAGGCATCTACGCGGGTATTGAGTGTTAAGGTAATATTATCGTGCAGTTCTATTTGACGAGCGAAGTAACGCAATGTCTCATAAAACTCTTCTTTACCAGGAATTTGTTTTGCAATATTAAACTGACCGCCAATTTCACTGGCTGAGTCGTAAATAACCACGTCGTGGCCGCGCTGAGCCGACGTTACCGCAGCAGCTAGTCCAGCAGGACCAGCGCCTACCACAGCAACACGCTTTTTCTTTTCTGCAGGCTTGATGTTCAATTCAAGTTCGTGACATGCCCTAGGGTTAACTAAGCAACTTGTCATCTTGCCACTAAACACATGGTCTAAGCAGGCTTGGTTACAACCAATACAAGTATTAATTTCATCAGCTTTATTTTGCTGAGCTTTGCGTACAAAATCAGGATCGGCCAAGAATGGACGAGCCATCGACACCATATCTGCATCACCGCGAGCTAACACGCTTTCAGCCACTTCGGGAGTGTTAATGCGGTTTGAAGTGATAATTGGGATAGATAACGCCGCGCGAAACTTGGCGGAAACCCACGTAAAGGCAGCTCGAGGAACCTTAGTGGCGATAGTCGGTATTCGCGCTTCATGCCAACCTATTCCTGTGTTAATTATGGTGGCACCGGCTTTTTCTATTTCTTTGCCGAGCTTAACAACTTCGTCGTAAGTAGAGCCGCCTTCAACTAAATCCAACATCGAAAGACGATAAATAATAATAAAGTTTTCGCCTACGGCTTCTCGCACGCGGCGAACTACTTCAATTGGCAAGCGAATACGATTTTCATACTCTCCGCCCCATTCATCGTCGCGGTGATTTGTTCTACGAGCAATAAACTGGTTTAAAAAATATCCTTCAGAGCCCATTATCTCAACACCATCGTAGCCAGCGCGCTGAGCTTGAGTTGCTGTAGTGATAAAATCGTTTATTTGTTTTTCTATTTCGTCAGGCTCAAGCGCTTTCGGCTTGTAGGGATTAATAGGCGCCTGCACCGCCGAGGGTGCTACTAATTTGGGGCCATAGGCGTAGCGGCCAGTATGCAATATTTGCATACAAATTTTACCACCTGCTATATGAACAGCATCTGTCACTTCCTTGTGATTTTTTACTGCCTCATCGGTATCAAGGCGAACCGTAGACGGGTGTGTTGAGCCCTCTTCATTTGGGCCAATACCGCCAGTAACAATAAGCCCTACTCCACCACGGGCGCGCTCGCTGTAAAATGCAGCCATACGCTTGTGCCCATCGGGCAGCTCTTCTAGGCCAGTATGCATTGAGCCCATAATCACGCGGTTCTTTAATTGGGTGAATCCTAAATCGAGAGGACGAAATAGATGAGGATACACAGTGTGATCGGTAACGGTCTGATTCATTGCTCATTCCTAAAGTTTTGTCTTATGCCATTTATTACATGACATATGTGAACTAATAATTATTTGTGCCTGTCGACGCTACAATTTCATTTGTTTTATTGCGCTCGTTTTTACTGGGCTAGTTTTTACTGAGCTAGTTTTTTAACAGCGCTGTGTAGCGGCGGAAATTCTGGTTGCTGCTGTTTTTTTTGAGCTTCCATGGCAGTGAACACATCTTCCATATGAAACATGCCCGCTTGCCAGGTGGCCATATAATCTAAACTCTCCGACACCGTATGCTCTGTGGCATAGTTGATCATAGTTTTTGTGCCAGACACAGCAAGCGGAGAGTTAGCGGCAATTTGTTGCGCAACTTTGGTTACCGCGCTAAGCATTTGCTCGTGGTCATCGAATATTTCATTGATAAAACCAAGCTGCTGAGCTTCTTGAGCCGCAAAATTACGCCCTGTGTAGGCAAGCTCTTTCACCATACCAATCGGTATCAACTTAGGCAGGCGCTGTAAGGTGCCCACATCGGCAGTCATACCAATCTGGGTTTCTTTAATTGAGAAAAAAGCATCTTGAGTGCAATAGCGCATGTCACAGGCACTTAGTAAATCTACTGCGCCACCAATTGCTCCACCTTGCACAGCGCCGATAACGGGCATACGTACCTCTTCAATAGCGGTAAAGCTATCTTGCAACATTTTTACCGTTCTTCTCATTCGCTCAGCTCGGCGCGATGGATCGCCTTTGAAGTCTTCTTTCATGTTAAGAAATACCGCAAGGTCCATACCGGCAGAAAAGTGTTTGCCCGTTGAAGATATAATAATGACTCGTGCTTTTGCTTCATCATCAATTGCTCGAACCGCAGCGGGAAGCTCTGTCCAAAACGCAGGGTTCATGCTGTTCATCGCCTCGGGTCGATTAAGCACAATGTGTGCGACAAACCCTTCGTATTTTATTTCTAGTGTAGAGTAATTCATGGTTTGCGGTGTCTCCATGGTGAAAATCCTATTAACATTTTTGCAAACTAGACAGCGTCAAGATAAAAGGCTATGTTGACACTGTCAAGATAAAACTGTATTCAAGGTCACTACGACCTAATAACCTGAAAATTAAAAGCACGGAATTAAAAAATTTAATATGACGAGTGTGGCGCAAACCTATCATCATGGCGATCTTCGAACAGCCTTATTGCATGCGGCAGCAAAGCGCCTAGCAGACTATGGTGTAGACAGTTTGTCTTTGCGCAAGCTTGCGGAAGATGCGGGCGTATCTCGCACTGCCCCGTATCACCATTTTAAAGATAAAAGCGCTTTATTAAGCGCAATAGCTGCGAAGGGATTTAGCGACTGGCATTCCGCCGCAAAGCGCATTTTTGAACAAGACGAGAAATCACCAAAAGAGCGCTTTAGAGAATTCGTTCGCGAATACGTCGGTTATGCCGCTGATAATCCTGAGATGTATGAGCTGATGTTCGGGCGCACTATTTGGCAAAATAATGCGGCCACCAGCGACTTAAAAGACGTCGCGTTTCCCTGTTTTCAATTTCAGGTCACTATGACCAAGTTTTGGCAAGAAAAGGGCTTATTGCCCAACAACCAGGACGCACTCAGATTAGCGCAAGTTACGTGGGGTACGCTGCACGGAATAGCGCGGCTGTTGATAGACGGTATTTATGCCGACAGCAGCCACATTCAAGAAATGTGTGACTGCGCGGCAGACCTGTTTATGCAGCAGAAATAGGCACCGGCTGCCCTTCGTGCGCCGCTTTGATAAAATCGGCCGCGCGCTCTGCAATCATTACCGTAGGCGCGTTTGTATTGCCACCTATTAAGCTAGGCATTACCGAGGCATCCACAACCCTCAGCCCTTCTATACCTCGTACTTTTAATTGAGAATCGACCACCGCCATGGCGTCGTCATCGCTTCCCATTTTACACGTGCCGATAGGGTGATAGATGGTTTCGGCGCGCTCTCTCAGAAACTCGAGAATGTCTTCGTCACTTTGCGCCTCCTCACCAGGATAGAGCTCTTTGCCTTTAAACTTCTCAAAGTCTGGCGCAGCTAAAAGTTTTCTGGCTATTCTCACGCCGTCAATCATTACCTGCTGATCTTCAGGTGCACTGAGGTAGTTAGGATCTATGAGTGCGTGGTCTGCTGGGTGATTGCTTTGTAGCGAAATAGTGCCTCGACTTTTAGGGTACAAACAACAAACGTGAAGACCATAGCCATAGCCAAACGCCACTTGTCTGCCGTGGTCATTTAAAATAGCGGGTAGGAAGTGGAGCTGTATGTCTGGGTATTCCTCTGCTTGAGACGAGCGTAAAAATCCGCCGGCCTCCGCAATGTTAGATGAGAATATACCGTCTCTTTTCAGCGCGTATTCTGCTGTTGCTTTCACATATTTTGGCAGGGCTCCCGCGGCCACAGCGTAACCTTCACGAGCTTCACAGGTAAATTGCACAATAGCATCTAAGTGGTCTTGTAAGTTTTGACCCACACCAGGTAAATCCTGATGAACATAAATTCCTTTCTCTTCCAGTTCAACTCTAGGGCCAATACCCGAGAGCATTAGTAGCTGCGGTGAGTTAATTGCGCCTCCGCTTAAAATTACTTCGCTTTTGGCGTAATACCTTGCAACTGTGCCTTTTTCTCTTACCTGTACGCCTATGGCACGCTTGTCTTTCAATATCACTTTTTCAGCAGCCACCTTGGTAAGAACAGTGAGGTTATTGCGGTGTTTTGCCTGCGACAAATACCCCTTAGCCGTGGAACATCGCTGGCCATTAATTTGGGTGACGTGGTAATAACCCAAACCTTCTCTATCGTCTCGGTTGAAGTCGTCTAACTGCCTGTAGCCACCAAACGACGCCGAGTTAACAAAGGCATCTGACAGTACATCGGTGTGACGTAACTTACTCACGTTTAAAGGCCCACCTGTACCGTGATATTCATCAGCACCGCCTTCGAAGTTTTCCGAACGCTTAAAATAAGGCAGGACGTCATTAAAAGACCATCCTGCAGCACCTTCTTGGGTGGCCCATCGGTCGTAATCTTCGGCCTGACCGCGTATGTAACACATGGCATTAACAGAGCTACTGCCACCCAGAGTTTTTCCTCGTGGCCAAAATAGTTCGCGGTCGTACATCTCTTTTTGAGGCGCGGTATGATAGCCCCAGCCTATACCCTCAAAGCGACTTAGCAAGGAGATGCCAAAGGGTACGTGGATCATAGGATTGGTGTCTTTCGTGCCCGCTTCAATGAGTAAAATATCAAGCGCAGGATTTTCAGACAGCCGCGTGGCTAACACAGCCCCCGCAGAGCCGCCACCTACAATGATGTAGTCATATTTGCCTTGCATTTCACTCATATTCACTGCTCCAAAAACGAAAATTCATAAGGCGATTAACGCGTTTATTTTTTCGCACTTGTTTAATTGTTAACAAAACGTTGTGGTAAGACCAGATTAGCAAATTAGTTATCATTCGGGAAAGTTTTATGTTGTAACTTTCACAAAACGTAATAGTCTTGATGTGTTATCTACCTTTTGCCTGAGAGCCACGTCTTTGTTATGCCACTTTCACCGTCATCTTTAGAAAGTCAATCAGCCTCATTGTCAATTAAGGATAGCTGTAAGCTTTTGATTGCCAGAGTGCTCGTGAGGCTTGGAAAATTGCGCTACGACGATTTTACTAAAGACGAACTGCACGAATTGATATCTGATTTCTTTCCCCACCGCTTTTCGCTAAACATTCCCATCGGTACAGGGACTGTCAATATTCATGAAGGAGAAATCAGCTTTAACAATGAAGCAAACCGAATAGCACTTCAGTGTCTTGCCACTATTAATATCGATGTCGCAAACACTACCTTGTATCGTGCTCACCTTGTCGTGGTGGTGAGCGCTAAGCCCGACTATGATGAAATATCTAAAACGGTGTTGTTAACTCATGTATGCGTAGACACCATTACATTGATTAACGACGATTATGCACTGCTGAAAGACTCTCGATATGTGTTAAACACGTTTTTCCCGCAGGGCATTAATAGCTTGGTCACGTCGTCATTACGCTCTGCTATGTCGCTATTTACTGTAGGCACATCCGATTTGGCTACTGAGTATCTTAAGCTTTATCTCTCAGATTCAAAGCAAGCTGTGCTGGACTACCATAAACCCAAAATAAACCAAGCTATTCAAGAAGAGCTAAAAGGCACAAATTTGACTCACACAATGCGTAAATCTCACTGGCGCGAAGCTCTTTTTGCCCAAGTGGGTAAAAGCGTAAGAGTAGAAGACGACCGCTTACGCTTTTACCTCACAAAGAATGAAAACTCGCCCCAAGATTAAAGCGCATCTTCTACATTCAACACTTCTTTAATTCAGATAAATCAGTACTAATGGTCGCTTACAATAGACAGGGGCACAGTATCGATATGCTCACCAATGTCGTCAATATTTAGCCTGGGGTTATCTACGCTGGCCTCCAGCATATCAAAAGCCTCTTTCACATATAGCGCAAGTGGCTGCAGCGATTCTATATTCTTGTTGCAACACACCAACCCAACATTGGCAGTATCTGCGTAGGTCATAAAAGTGATGTTTACTCCGCCACCTGGTGTCATTGTGGATATAGGATAACAGGCCAAAAGCTTTGCATCTTTCAAATATCGAGTGTCTTTAGGGCCAGGAACATTTGAGATTAGTATGTTAGCAATGGGTTTAACCACATTGGATAACCTCAACCATTCGAATACTAACGCAAGAGATTGTATTGCAATGGTGTAACTACTAAACGCAGAAGGTCGTGCATGCTGGGCTGCGTGCTTTACTATACGATGATTCACTACTATTTGACGTAGTCGAAGATAAGGATCGTTTTCACCGTGGGCGAGCTTAACCGGCACAATGGCAATTTTGTTTCCTGTGGTTTTTTCACCCGGCTTTCTTAAATTAATCGGCATATTTGTGAACAATGCTTTCTTAAAAACCTGCCCGTGGTCTTTAAGCAGTTTGTGCACACCAATATCAAATGCACACAATAATACCTCATTCGCCGTAGAGCGAGTGCGTCTAGCCAGTGACTTTACCCGTTTAAAGTCTAAGTCTACTGTGGCTACTGCCCTACCCGCTTTTACCTGCCCAGTTAACATGGTTTTTGTACCCGTGAAGGGAACCGGCATGTAATGTGGGTTAACCCTGAGTATTTTCATGAAAATGCGCAAAAAGATAACAAACAAGTCGAATACGGTTTTTAGCGCATAACCTACGCCAACCAATCGCTTCACAAGACTCACTGGGTCTCGCTTTTTATTTCGAAGCCGTTTTACCGCCCAAATAGGGATAAACTTACCCTCGCTAGAATGCGATACATACCCAGACTGAAACCATCGCACCAATGTCGTTCCGTCGCCGTACATGTGGTGTACTCTGGCATAAATGGCGAAGGTGTCGCTGGTTTCATCAAAAATAAAATGATACTGCCATAGGGGTTTATCCGGGTCTAAGCGCGAGGCGTGGAGGCGAGCAACAAACGCATCGAGAGCCTCTCTGTTTTGCACATTCGCGACCCGATGAATTTGCACATGATAATCCATGTTCAAGGTTTTCACTGGCTTGAAGCCTATAGGGTAGCCAAGAAAGGTTTTTACCGTGCAGCTGAAAGGCGAAGTAGCGCGGGTATAACTCTTAATTTCTTTGAATAAGTTTGGCACGTAACTTTTTTTGTCAGCCCCTTCCGGCAAGGCCAATAGCTGTAAGCAGGCTACGTGTTTTGGATTTTCATCAGATTCAGTAATCCAAAATGATTTATCTAAGAAACTGAGCGTTTTTGACATTATTTACTCCCGCTGTAGCTATCAAGTGGCGATTCACTTTTTATATCACTCGCAAAGTCGTGAGAGTGCAGTGTATTCAACAAATGCGCTTTTTCTTTTTCATTCAATGCTAGTCGAGGAAGAATACTCACCATCATAAGCGATAGCGCGTGAAAGCGCTGAACCTCGTCGTCCATATGACTGTTTAATTCATCGAACTGGCAAGACTGTGTAATGACTGTCTCTTATACACATCTCCGAGCCCACGAGACAGGCAGAAATCTC
>OJFL01001092.1_pt1 | contig 11282 bp, 13 predicted proteins | sample 1594131 | NCBI WGS metagenome assembly OJFL01 (sample SAMN05416782, study PRJEB24817) | seawater metagenome | isolation source: Sea water | place: Canada:Atlantic | collected 2013-07 | reverse complement strand
CGAGATTTCTGCCTGTCTCGTGGGCTCGGAGATGTGTATAAGAGACAGTATCTGTTTTTATCAGAGGTCACGTTAAACACGCCGAACTCTTTGCTTAAATCGTTATTGCTAGGTCAATCGGCATTGAGGGCCGGTTATGCTCAAGCGGCAAGTAGTCATGCTGGTGAGGCATTGACTTTTGAGCCTCGCTCGGAAGATGCTGCTTTGTTGCAGGCTTCCGCTTTAAGAATAATTGATAACGCCCAATCCATTAAGTTTCTTTCCGAGTTTCTGGAGTCGTACCCAGACGCTGGTGCTGTGCGCTCCAGTGTTGTAGGAGATTTGATTCGGGAGGAGCGTTATGAGGATGCGATCCCTCATTTGCAGCACATGGCTAGAGATGACGCGAGTAATGCTAATGTGCGGTTTACTCTTGCTTTGGTGATGTTCGAGGTCCAGAGGTATGAGGAGTCCAAAGATCGGATTCATCGGGCACTTTCGTTGGGGTACGAAGATCGAGCTTCGGCTTATTTTCATTTAGGCCTCATCGATGAAAAACTAGATTCTCTTGAAACGGCTGCGAATTGGTTTTCTAGTGTACCTAAAGGCGACCGCTTCATTGAGGCACAATCGCATTTGGCGAAACTCAAGTTAACTTCAGACGGACTTGACTTGACTATAGATTACCTCGACCAAAGAGCCAGCGAGACACCTGAATATTTTGTTGCATTTGTTGAGCTGCAAGGCATGATGTATCGGGAGTCGGGAAAGCTTGAAGAGTATTTTCGCGTGCTTGACGAAGGGTTGAAGGCTAGGCTTGATGAACCCAGCCTCTTATATAGTTCGGCGATGGCGGCAGAACAGATAGGTCGTCTCGATATCTTAGAAATGAGGCTGAGACGTTTGATCGAGCTGCAGCCTGATAACGCGCAGGCATACAACGCGCTGGGATATACCCTTGTGGATAAAACCGATCGCTTCGATGAGGCGAAAACGCTGCTTGTTCGTGCGCTTGAATTGTCTCCGGATAACCCGGTGTTTATTGATAGCATGGGTTGGATCGAGTTTAAGCTGAAGAATTACGATAAGAGTATTGTGTTGTTGCAAAGAGCCTATGGCTTGGAGCGTCATCCGGAAATAGCGGCCCACCTGGGTGAGGCACTTTGGGCTGTAGGCTATGAGATTGAGGCTAAATCCGTTTGGACGGGAGCTTTTGACCAATTTCCCGACAACGATGTTTTGCTCGAGACCATAAAGCGGCATGGGGCCGATTAAGGCCTGGGTATCTTGTGTTGGTCTGATTGCTCTGGTGTCAGGGTGTTCCTTATTCCAAGAGAAAAGGCTGCCGACGGCTCAGTTCGTTAATGAGGAATTTCAGGTTTCTGGTCGCATTGCAGCGAAGATGGGGGATGAAGGTTCGTCGGCTCGAATCAAGTGGAGTCACCGCATTGATATCGATGCCGTTGACGTTTACGCTCCTACGGGGTCAATTATTGCTGTGATATTGGTCTCTCCTCGGGCAGGAGCTGTCCTGGAGACCAAAGATAAGATCTATGAGGCCGCTTCGGTAGAAGAGTTAACCAAGCAGGTGCTCGGTTGGAGTTTGCCTCTAAATGGTTTGAAGTATTGGGCTCGGGGTCAGGTAAGCCCTGTGGTGGCTGTGGACCATTTAGCTCCAAGAGATGACCAGCAACGACTTACTTATCTTGAGCAAGGTGGGTGGAAAATTACTTTTGAGCAATACACTGCGGGTTCTATGCTTCCTCGAGTCATGATGCTTGAATTTGAAGATATCAAAATTCGCTTTATCTTAGATAAATGGGAAAGGCTTGATTTGTGACGATGCGAGAAGGTTTTAATTATTTCCCGGCTCCGGCAAAGCTTAATCTGTTTTTACGGATTATTGGTAGACGAGATGATGGTTACCACTCGCTTCAAACCGTATTTCGGTTGATCGATTTTGCGGATTCAATTGGATTTAGATTGATATCGAAAAACGAGGTCAGACGCGTGTCTCAACACTCTTGGTCTGACGCTGACGATTTGGCGGTCCGGGCGGCACGACTTTTGGCGGAGCGTTATTCTGTCAGTCAGGGGGTTGAGCTGGATATTATGAAGCGCATCCCATCTGGAGGCGGCCTAGGGGGAGGTAGTTCAGATGCCGCAACGGTTCTTCTAATAATGAATAAGTTATGGGCGCTTGATCTCAAAAGGCAGGAGCTACAGGAAATGGCTGTTTTGCTTGGTGCTGACGTACCATTTTTTGTCTTTGGTCGTAATGCCTTTGCCGAGGGAATTGGTGAACGACTCTCTCCTCTGAATCTTGCGAAGACGTGTTACTTGGTTATTCATCCAAATTGTTCTGTTTCCACTCCATCAGTGTTTGGTGATTCGGAATTGACACGAAATTCCAAACCCATCAAAATAGCGGACTTTTCCTCATGCGAGGGTCGAAATGATCTGCAAGATACGGTATGCCGTTTGTATCCTGAGGTTCGTTTGGCGCTAGAGTGGTTGGGGCAATACGGGCCCTCCGCTATGAGTGGGTCGGGGTCGAGCGTATTCTGTCCGTTTGCGGATCCAGGGCGAGCTAAGGCTTTGGTTGCAAAGGTGCCATCGAATTGGTTTGGTTTTGTGGCGCGAGGATTGGATTATCATCCATTATTTGATGGGTGATTAGGCGAATAAGTTTTTGGGGAGTAGCCAAGTTGGTTAAGGCACCGGATTTTGATTCCGGCATGCGAAGGTTCGAATCCTTCCTCCCCAGCCATATTTCGAACAAGGTTGATAGTTTCTTAAAATCTTTGAGCTTCAGCTCAACAATCATTGCTTCGCACCGCTGGTTATTGTGGAGCGTAGTAAATTAGTACTTTTTCAGGGAGTGCAGCGACAGTATGGCCTACGAAAGTTTGATGGTGTTCACGGGGAATGCAAATCCCACCTTAGCTGCACAGGTTGCTAAGCACTTAAATATCGGCTTGGGTCGCGCCACCGTCGGGAGGTTTAGTGACGGTGAGGTGATGGTTGAGTTGCTGGAAAATGTTCGTGGCCGAGATGTCTTCGTGCTTCAGTCAGCTTGCACTCCGACTAATGAAAGTCTCATGGAAATATTGCTGATGGTTGACGCGCTCAAGCGATCGTCCGCAGGACGTATTACAGCAGCCATACCTTATTTAGGATATGCCAGACAAGATCGTAGGCCTAGATCCGCCCGAGTGGCAATTAGCGCTAAAGTAGTGGCTAATTGCCTCCAGGCCGCTGGAGTAGACCGGCTGTTGACGATGGACCTGCATGCGGATCAAATTCAAGGGTTTTTTGATATACCAGTCGATAACGTTTATGCCGCACCAGTGCTTCTGGGCGATATATGGAAGTGTGGTTATGAAGATTTAATTGTCGTATCTCCTGATGTTGGAGGCGTTGTGCGCGCAAGGGCTCTAGCAAAAAGGCTCGAGTCAGACTTGGCGATTATAGATAAGCGTCGGCCTAAACCAAATGTTTCCACAGTAATGAATATTATTGGTGAGGTTAACGGGAGAACGTGTGTTTTGATGGATGATATGGTCGATACGGCGAATACACTATGCCAAGCTGCGGCCGCACTCAAGCGAAATGGGGCCAGGAAGGTCTTAGCCTACTGCACGCACCCAGTATTGTCGGGAAAGGCGATTGAGAGAATCACCAGTTCCGAGATAGATGAGTTGGTTGTTACCGATACCATACCGCTTACAGAGGAATCTCGAGGGTGTGACAAGATTCGGCAATTATCGATAGCCAATCTTTTCGCTGAAACGATAAGTCGTATTAGTAATGAGGATTCTGTTTCATCGTTATTCATTGATTGAAGAACGATATTTTGTGCTGGGTTAAACTAGCATTTTTGTACGGGAGTCGAATTGGTCGCGATGAGATTCCCATTTAGATTGGAGAAGTAATATGTCAGATATGAACATGAAAATAAATGCTGAAGTTCGGTCTGCGCAGGGAACGGGTGCGAGCCGCCGTCTCCGCAGAGCGGGTAAAGTTCCAGGTGTTGTTTATGGTGCTCAAGAGGGAGCCGATATGATCGAACTCGACCACAAAGAAACCCTGATGCAATTGAAGAAAGAAGCATTTCATGCTTCCATTTTAGATATGTCTTTAGGCGGTAAATCACAAAGAGTATTGCTTCGCGATTATCAAATGCATCCCTGGAGGATGGAAGTGTTGCATGTTGATTTTCAACGTGTCTCAGCTAAAGATAAAATTACGATGCGTGTGCCGCTTCACTTCATCAATGAAGAGAACGCGCCGAGCGTTAAGTTGGGTGGAGGCGTTGTCAATCACATAGAGTCTGAGGTCGAAGTGATTTGCTTGCCAGGCGATTTGCCAGAGTTTATTGAGGTTGACTGTGGTGCACTTGAGGTTGGGGAGTCGATTCATTTGTCCCAGTTAAGTCTTCCTTCGGGTGTCGAATCAGCCCACCTTGGACGGGGCGGAGAGGATCTTGGATTGGTTGCGATACAAAAAGCTCGCGGGGCGTCTGCTGACGAAGATTCAGATGCGGCTTCTTCTGATGAGGGGGGGGCTGATTCATCGGATTCCCCAGCTATAGATAAAGGTTCGTCGAGCGAGACTTAAGCCTTATCGGCCGTACTTAAATAGCCGAGCGCCGTTGGATGCTCGGCTTTTTTTATAACTGAGATGACGGGTGAAATTTGAGTATGAAACTGCTCGTAGGGTTAGGTAATCCAGGTGGCAAGTACGAAGCGACTCGACACAACGTCGGCTTTTGGTGGTGTAATGAATTGGCGGCTCAGTTAGCGATCGTATTTGAAGCACAGTCAAAATTTTTTGGAGATGTATCTCGAGTCAGGATGAATGGAGGCGATGCTTGGGTGTTAAAACCTCAGACTTTCATGAATGAGAGTGGCCGTGCGGTACAATCGATGTGTAGTTTTTATGGTATTACAGCTAGTGATATTTTGGTGGTTCATGATGACCTTGATTTAGAGCCTGGAGTCGTCAAACTCAAGCAATCTGGTGGACATGGCGGGCATAATGGGGTTAGGGATATTGGTCGTCAAATCGGTCTCGATTTTTGGAGGTTAAGAATCGGCGTCGGACATCCTGGGGATAAACGAATGGTGTCTGATTATGTGTTGCACGCCCCTAAGCAAGGAGAGGCAATTTCAATTGATGACGCGATACAGCGATCGCTGAAAATGAAGCAAGAGATTATGGCGGGATTGATGAGCCAGGCTATGTTGGTTTTGCATTCATCTAACGCGAAGTTGTAACCAAACAAGTGTTCATTAAGGGAATAAGAATATGAAGTGTGGAATTGTAGGGCTTCCAAATGTGGGCAAATCGACCTTATTCAATGCGCTGACTAAAGCAGCGATTTCGGCTGAAAATTATCCATTTTGTACAATCGAGCCTAATGTCGGGGTCGTCGAGGTTCCGGACCCAAGACTAGATAAATTATCGGCACTGGTTTTGCCTGAAAAGACGGTGCCAGCACTTGTCGAGTTTGTTGATATTGCGGGTCTTGTTAAGGGGGCGTCTCAGGGCGAGGGGCTGGGCAATCAATTTCTTGCAAATATTCGCGAGACCGATGCGATCGCGCACGTCGTGCGATGCTTTACGGATGACAACGTTGTTCATGTGGGCGGCAAGGTCGATCCACTCTCTGATATTGAAGTCATTAACACTGAGCTTGCGCTTGCAGATTTGGCATCTATTGAAAAACAGCTATTACGCTACGCCAAACAGGCTCGAGGCGGTAATGATAAGGAAGCGACGCAGATTGTTGATGTGCTGGAAAAAGTTGACGCGGCACTCAATCAAGGGATTCCAGCGCGTGCTGTAGATCTTTCTAAGGAAGAGCGTGACGTGCTGTCCCCATTCTTTCTGCTGACGATGAAGCCGGTTATGTATGTCGCCAATGTGAGTGAGAAGGGGTTCGCATACAACACCCTATTAGATGCAGTAATAGCGTTGTCTGAGAAGGAGGGCGCTAACGCGGTGGCGATATCCGCTCAGTTGGAGGCGCAATTGATTGACCTTGACGACGAAGAGAAAACAATGTTCTTGGTTGATATTGGTATGGATGAGCCTGGTTTGAATCGGGTTATTAGAGCAGCTTATGAGTTACTCGGGTTGCAAACATACTTTACTGCGGGTAAGAAAGAGGTTCGTGCGTGGACGGTTCGCCGAGGAAGTACGGCGCCGCAAGCAGCCGGTGTCATTCATACGGATTTTGAAAAAGGCTTTATTAGAGCGGAGGTTGTGGGTTACGGCGACTTTGTTCAATATGGTGGCGAGAGCGCAGCTAAGGATGCTGGTAAAGTTAGATTGGAGGGTAAGGATTACTTAGTGGCCGATGGGGATGTCATGCATTTTCGGTTCAACGTTTAAATTGGATGAAGAAGAATTAATTTCCGTAAATAAAATATTTGGGATTGGTAGGTTGTTATGGCCGGACATAGTAAATGGGCAAATATCAAACACCGGAAGGCTGCAGTGGATGCGAAGCGAGGAAAAGTATTCACTCGTCTGATTAAGGAAATTACGGTTGCAGCTCGTCTGGCGGGCCCTGATCCTGCTGCGAATCCCCGATTACGGCTGGCTGTAGATAAAGCACTTGATGCGAACATGACCAAAGACACTATTGATCGGGCGGTTAAAAAGGGCTCAGGAGGGCTTGAAGGAGTCAATTATGAGGAGGCGCGGTATGAGGGGTATGGGATTGGTGGCGTTGCTGTCATGGTCGACTGTCTCACCGACAACACCAAAAGAACGGTTGCTGATGTGCGGCACGCCTTTACTAAGCATGGGGGCAACTTAGGTACAGATGGTTCTGTCGTATTTTTGTTCACGTATTGTGCGCAGTTTGTTTTCGCGCCAGGGGCTGACGAGGAATTGATCATGGAGGTTGGTTTGTCTGAAGGTGCTGAGGACATCATCTCCGACGTGGATGGCAGTGTTGAGGTCATCGCGAACCCTAATAGTTTTGAGGCGCTCAAGAGTGTCTTTGCAGAATCCGGGTTAAAGCCAGAACTTGCGGAGGTTACCTATAAACCAACCACGCTAAATACTCTCGAGGGCGAAGAGTCTGAAAAAATGCAAAAGTTATTGGACGCGTTAGAGGCTCTTGATGATGTCCAAGATGTTTATACGACGGCAAATTATGACGTGTAATTGTTTGTTCAATCGGGTCCTTCTAAGCTCTTGAGAATTCTAGGTATTGACCCTGGGCTGAGGGTTACTGGTTTCGGTGTAATTGAAGTAAGTAATCAATCATTGACCTATGTGACTAGTGGTTGCGTCAAAACTTCAGGTGATGGATTACCTGGTCGATTGAAGGAGATTTTAAGCGGTATCATCGAGATTATTGAAAGTCATGATCCGATTATTGCTGTCGTTGAAAAGGTCTTTGTAAACGTGAATCCTCAGTCCACTTTATTATTGGGTCAAGCTCGAGGAGCAGCTATTTCTGCCGCAGTGCTGAAAGATTTGTCGGTGGCGGAGTTTACTGCTTTGCAGGTTAAGCAATCTGTTGTTGGTAATGGACATGCGGATAAATTCCAGGTTCAGGAGATGGTGAAACGGTTATTGAATCTTCCAAGCGCGCCCGCAACAGATGCAGCTGACGCGCTGGCTTGTGCCATTTGTTACGCGCATTCAGAGCGCGTTACTAGTAGAATCCAACAATTAAAATCAAGTTAGTCAGCCACCGAGCAATACTATTATGATCAGTCGAATTTGTGGACTTTTAATAGAAAAATCACCCCCTACATTGGTGGTTGAGGTCAGCGGTATCGCTTATGAAATAGAAGCGCCAATGAGTACCATTTATGATTTGCCTGAGGTCGGTCAAAAAATTACTCTGTATACGCATCTTCTTGTCCGAGAGGATGCTCATTTGCTTTATGGGTTTGGGAAGCCAGGGGAAAAAATAGCTTTTAGGCAGCTGCTCAAAGTCAACGGTGTTGGTGCGAAGATTGCATTAGCTATTCTCTCAGCCTTAACTTTGGATGAACTTCGGTCGCTGGTGGCATCTGAAGATGCTGCTCGCTTAACGAAGGTCCCTGGAATTGGCAGAAAGACAGCTGAACGTTTGATCTTAGAGTTGCGCGACAAGTTGTGCAAACCTGATGGCTCAGTGACTAGTGCTTCCTTACCCAGCCTCGTTGATGATGCCATCAGCGCTTTGGTGTCGCTGGGGTACAGTGAGCGTGATGCTCGAGCCTCCGTATTGAAAGTTAAAGAGGGTTTAACTCTACCAGAGATAATTCGTCAAACGCTGCAACTCATATCATCGAGTTAATATTCTGACTTGACTCGAATATTAAAAATAAAATAGCTGATCTGACTGATCTTAAGTGTCATCAGATATAATCAAAGCGTACTCAGCTTATTGACCCGTATATCACTGATTTTCCGAGAGATAACTGTTTTATGATTGAGACGGACCGACTGATATCCCCCGTATCCTCGACTACCCTGCCAGAGGATCGTGCAGAGAGAGCGCTGCGCCCGAGCCGTTTCGACGAGTATGTTGGCCAAGAAAAAATTCGGAGTCAACTAAGTGTATTCATTCAGGCGGCGATAGGTCGCAACGAACCTCTGGACCACGTTTTATTATTTGGCCCTCCGGGCCTGGGTAAAACGACATTAGCGCACATTATTGGTCGCGAAATGGGAGTCAATATCAGGCATACCTCTGGTCCAGTGATTGAAAAAGCTGGAGATCTGGCAGCGCTACTAACAAATTTAGAATCCAACGACGTTTTATTTATTGATGAGATACATCGGTTGTCACCCGCAGTTGAAGAGATACTTTATCCTGCATTAGAAGATTATCAGTTGGATATCATGATTGGTGAGGGGCCGGCTGCGAGGTCAGTGAAGCTTGACCTCCCGCCTTTTACATTGATCGGAGCGACTACTCGAGCTGGCATGTTGACTAACCCATTACGTGACCGCTTTGGAATTGTGTCTAGATTAGAGTTTTACACAACTGACGAACTCACTAAGATCATAAAAAGGTCAGCAGCGTTATTAAAGACAAGTATTGATGGAAATGGTGCGCGAGAAATAGCGTCAAGATCGCGTGGAACACCACGCATTGCAAACCGTTTATTGCGGCGTGTTCGAGATTTTGCGGATGTTAAATTTCAGGGGAAAATTGATCAAACTGTCGCCGATGAGGCTCTAAGAATCCTAGATGTTGATGGGCGAGGTCTTGATGTCATGGATCGTAAACTTCTAGAGGCGATAATTTATCGCTTTGCGGGAGGCCCCGTTGGCGTCGATAATCTTGCTGCAGCGATCGGGGAGTCCCGTGACACCATTGAGGATGTTATCGAGCCGTTTATGATCCAAGAAGGTTATATTCAAAGAACCCCAAGGGGCCGGTTGGCGACACCTCGGGCTTTTAGCCATTTTGGTTTGGAAGCGAATGTGGTTGGTGAGCAAGAATTGTTTAAGGAGCTTTAGAGATTATTTTCTCGTTAACGACTCGTATTTATTATCAAGATACAGATGCGGGTGGCATAGTTTACCATTCGCGATATCTTGATTTTTTCGAGCGCGCTCGGGCTGATTGGCTACGGCATCTTGGTTACGAATCTTCCCGATTAATTCAGGATTATGATGTGGCTTTGGTCGTTCGAAAGGTGGCATTGAGCTATCACCAGCCCGCTCGTTTAGATGACGAGGTTGATGTTTCTGTAGATGAGGTTGAGGTTCGACGAGCTCAAATTACATTGAAGCAGTCTGTTCGTAGAAATGGATTGATGCTAGCGGACGCAAATGTTAATTTGGCGTCCATTAGTGTAAATAATTTCTCACCCGTTAGATTTCCAGCGCCACTTATGGAAACATTACAACATTATGTTTAATTCTCTTTTTCAAACGAAAGGTCTTTCATGCCTGTGACCGTATCGGAGAACATGTCTTTTTTTTCGCTAATCGCCAACGCGAGCATTCTGGTTCAGTTGGTCATGATCGCGCTTCTAGGGATGTCGCTGGTTTCTTGGTGGTATATTTTTTTAAAGCGTGAGGTCTTCAAAGATGCCTTTCGCAGTGCCAAAGCCTTTGAGCGCCATTTTGCGTCTGTAGATGACCCAGGGAGTCTTTATCAGCATGTGCGGGCGAGCACGTCACGTGGTGCCCTTGATAGAATTTTTGAGTCGGCTTTGCGGGAATTTACAAAATTACAACAGCAATCGGGAATGTCACTACCGACACTTATGGACGGTACCAGAAGGGCTATGAATGCGCAGTATCAGCGAGAATTGGACCGATTGGAAATGCACCTATCATTTTTAGCAACGGTTGGATCGGTGAGCCCGTACGTTGGTCTTTTTGGAACAGTCTGGGGGATTATGAATGCGTTCCGAGGGCTTGCAAATGTAGGGCAGGCAACGCTTGCACAAGTAGCCCCAGGTATAGCCGAGGCGCTTGTGGCTACCGCTATGGGCCTTTTTGCCGCAATACCAGCTGTTCTAGCTTATAACCAATATGTCAGAGATATTGAGCGTTTAACGTCTCGATATGAAAGTGGGATGGACGAAATATCCAATCTGTTACAGCGTTCAGTAACGGTGAATTAACGAACGCTCAGTCCTTACAACTATTGGGTGATGTGATGGCGAAAAGACAGCGCAAACTAATGAATCAGATGAATGTTGTACCGTACATCGATGTGATGTTGGTATTGCTTGTTATCTTCATGGTGACTGCTCCCATGTTGAATCCTGGCGTGGTTGAATTACCCACTGTGGGTAAGTCCTCGCAAGTTCCTATAAGGCCGCTTGAGGTGATCATCAAAGCCAGTGGTGATTACGCGTATATCGATCGAGAAAAATCAAAAGCTACGAGAGTGATCGGTTGGAGTGAGCTTTTGGCGGTTGTGACCAAAAAGCAAGAGTCCAATCCAAATCAACCTGTCCTGATTTCAGCGGATAAAAGCGTGCGATATGAACGGGTTATGGACATGATGGACGTTTTGCAAAAAATGAATGTTGAGCGTGTTGGCCTGATGGTAACACCAAAGGAATAAATGGCCCGTGGGATAAAAAACTCTCGAATTAAGTCGGGTTTTCTATCCGTCCTTATACACGCGGTTCTATTTTTATTCTTGTTCATTAGCTTGGATTGGAACCGTCTGGACCCAAAGCCGGTAATGGTAGAGCTGTGGTCACCTGAACTGAAGGTAGAGGTTAATGCAAAGAAGAATGTGGCCAAGCCTAAGCCTAAGCCTAAGCCTAAGCCCTGTCTCTTATACACATCTCCGAGCCCACGAGACAGGCAGA
>OJFL01001090.1_pt1 | contig 11292 bp, 10 predicted proteins | sample 1594131 | NCBI WGS metagenome assembly OJFL01 (sample SAMN05416782, study PRJEB24817) | seawater metagenome | isolation source: Sea water | place: Canada:Atlantic | collected 2013-07 | reverse complement strand
GGCATATGCTCGAGGCGGTTCAGACTGATATCTGGGTGCGCCTGCAGCGCATGCGCGGTAACGACTGCGTGTTTGTCTGCGCCGATGATGCGCACGGCACGGCGATTATGCTCAGTGCTGAAAGTCGCGGCATCACGCCCGAACAGTTAATAGATGAAGTGAACGCCTCACACCAACGGGACTTCGCCGGCTTTAATATTAGCTTCGACCACTTTCATTCTACTCATTCACCAGAAAACCAAGCCTTTTCGGAATCTATCTATACTGCGCTTGAAGCCAATGGTCACATTGAGAAACGCAGCATCAAGCAACTCTTCGATCCAGAGAAGCAGCTGTTTCTCGCCGATCGCTACATAAAAGGTGTTTGCCCTAAATGCAAAGCCTCGGATCAATACGGCGACAATTGCGAAAGCTGCGGTTCAACCTACAGCCCGTCGGAATTAATCGATCCGCGATCCACTATTTCAGGTGCGGTCCCTGTGGAGCGCGAATCTGAACACTTTTTCTTCGACCTTCCCCAATTCAGAGACATGCTTCGTGCGTGGACGCGCAGCGGCGCCCTGCAAGACGCGGTGGCGAATAAATTGGCAGAGTGGTTGGACGATGAATTACAGCAATGGGATATCAGCCGCGACGCGCCTTACTTCGGCTTTGAAATCCCCGGCGCACCGGGGAAGTTCTTTTATGTCTGGCTCGATGCACCGATTGGTTACATGGCGAGCTTCAAACACTTGTGCGACAACAGCGACTACGATTTCGATACTTATTGGAAGGCGGACTCAGACACCGAGCTCTACCACTTTATTGGCAAAGATATCGTTAACTTTCATACTCTGTTTTGGCCAGCGATGCTCACAAGCGCAGGCTACCGCTTACCAACCGCAGTCTTTGTTCATGGCTTTCTGACCGTAGATGGCACGAAAATGTCGAAGTCGCGTGGCACGTTTATCAATGCCAGCACCTATTTAGAACATCTAAATCCAGAATACCTTCGGTATTATCTCGCCGCCAAACTGTCGAGTGGTGTAGATGACCTCGATCTTAATTTCGAAGACTTTGTGGCTCGCGTCAACTCAGATCTCGTTGGCAAAGTGGTTAACATTGCGAGTCGCTGCGCAGGCTTTATCAATAAAGGTTTCGATGGCATGCTCGCCGACCAACTAGACGACGCAGCACTCATTGCTTCAATGCAGGCGGCAAGCGAAGAGATTGCCGAACACTTCGAAAACAGAGACTACTCCAAAGCGATACGACTTATTATGGCGCTCGCCGATAATGCCAATCAGTATATTAACGACCAGCAGCCTTGGGTGGTAGCCAAGGCAGAACCGGGATCGGAAAAATTGCAGCAAATTTGCAGCACAGGGCTCAATGCGTTCCGGCTGTTAATCTGCTACTTGAAGCCAGTTGTACCGGTAATGGCTGAAAAGGCAGAACGCTTCCTTTCTATTCCTGCGCTGACTTGGCAGGATTCGCAAAACATTTTACAGAACCATAAAATCGCCGCCTTCGAGCCCTTGCTCACACGAGTTGAGGCCGACAGTATAACCGCTATGATTGAATCTACACGCGCAGCCTATGCCGAAACAGCACCGGTTAGCGAGGCAGTGGCGCCTACATTGAGTGGGGAGGTTGATTCTCCCTTTGAGCCGGAAATTCAATTTGATGACTTTGCTAAAATAGATTTGCGCATCGCTCTGATCGCAGATGCTGAGCACGTAGAAGGAGCCGATAAATTACTGCAACTCACGCTTGACCTCGGCCTGGACGCCAATGGCCAACCCATTAGACGCAACGTGTTCTCCGGCATCAAGTCAGCCTACTCACCCGAACAACTGCGCGGAATGTTAACCGTCATGGTCGCAAACCTTGCCCCACGCAAGATGAAGTTCGGTATGTCCGAAGGCATGGTGTTGGCTGCAGGCCCAGGCAAAGATGAATTATGGCTATTAGAGCCTCACGCTGGCGCACAGCCCGGAATGCGTGTCACTTAAGTCCAAGAGAAAAACGAATGACGATGTCCAAGCGCTCTGCAGTTAACCCGAATGTTGCGAACGGCGCTAACCGCGTTAGCCATGCGCTAGGCGCGCGGCCGCGCGGGCAACGACTTTTTAGCAGGGCAAAGCAATCGATAGCAGTGCTGTTTCTAATGCTGATTGGGCTGCCGACGCATGCAGCCGACTCGGACCTTGAAGCTATCCAAGACTCGGTAATCAAAATCTATACTACGCAAGCTGCGCCCGATTATTTTACGCCTTGGCGACTACTCACACCGAGACAATCAAGCGGGTCGGGGTCTGTGATAAAAGGCAATCAGATCCTCACTAATGCGCATGTCATTGCGAATGCAAGCTATGTGCAAGCGCAGAAGCACAACGATCCTAAGCGCTATCTTGCCCGAGTGGTCTTCGTCTCGCACGATGCTGATCTTGCCCTGATCACTGTCGACGAGCCCGGTTTTTTCGACGACCTTGAGCCCCTCGCGCTAGGCAAGTTGCCAGAACCACAGCGTGAAGTCTCGGTTTACGGCTACCCCATGGGCGGGAAATCGCTAAGTATCACGAAAGGGATTCTGTCGCGCGTCGAACAGCAAATCTATGCGCACGCAGGCGCGTATTTACTTGCAGGTCAAATAGACGCAGCAATAAACCCTGGCAATAGCGGCGGACCGGTCATAGTAGCCAGAGAAATAATCGGGGTTGTTATGCAGGCGAACAGCGGCGGCAGATCCGAGAATCTGGGCTATTTTGTGCCGCCTAGCATTATCGCGCACGTGCTTGCCGATGCTGGCGATGGCACGAATGAAGGCTTTCCAGACTTAGGGTTTCGCACTCAAACCCTCGATAGTCCTGCCGCGAAGGGTGCTTACGGGCTGAAGGACGATCAAGATGGCGTGCTCGTGATCAAGGTCTTCGAAGACTCCCCCGCCTACGGCATGATCGAGGAAAACGACGTCATTGTTGCTATCGACGACTTTGCAATAGCCGAAGACGGCAGCATTAAATTATCTGATGAGATCCAAACCGACTACAAGCATGCCATCGACCTGCATCTGGTTGGCGATACTGTGTCGCTTTCATTAATTCGCAATGGGCAACCGCACGACGTTAATCTAGAGGCTCGCGAAGCGCTTGATAGCTACAGCCTTGTTATGGGCGAGCGCTTCGATCGCGCGCCCGAATACGTTATTTATGGCGGTGTATTATTTGTTCCGCTTAATATGAATCTCATCAAGCGCTGGGGCAATGACTGGAGCCGCTCTGCCCCAGTCAGCCTGCTTCAGGCGCGCAACGAATGGAGCTCGCCGCAGCGGCGGCAGCTGGTTGTGGCACTGCAAGTCCTCGCAGCTGACGTCAACCTTGGCTATCACGACTGGCGTAACTGGATTGTCGATCAGGTTAACGGCGTTCCGGTGACAGACTTCGCCGATTTCGCTGCACGCCTTGCCGCGAATACCGATGCCAATGTCGTTTTTGAAAACTCAAACGGCTATCAAATGATTATAAATCACGCGGCCGCTCTTGCCTCCGAAGAAGAAATATTGAGCCGCTATCAGATTCCTGCGCTGCGCTCGTCGGCGTTGCAGTGGGGCTCTGCCGAGCGATGAGCGTTTTCGCGAGCGCAGCCTGTCTCCTCATTATTACCCTTGGGGTTCTGCAAGCGAGCCGCAGTCCCGCTGCAGGCCTGCAATTGGCGTCTTACCATTCGCTCCTTGTAACGGCTACGCTCGCTTTGGTAATGGCGGCTTCGCTCTATGCCCCCTCAACAATTGCGTTCGTTCGTCTACCGCTCGGCACTTTATTAGTCGCCCTCGTCGTCTCTGCGAGCCTAACCTCTATTTACATGAAACTATTACAATATCATGTATTGCCGTTACGCAGACTCAAGAGCCAGACAATTTTGGCAACAGGTAATGCCACAGCGACCTCGCTGCTTGCCTCACCAGTCCTTGCCCAAGGCAGCGGAGCATTCACACTTCTCGCAGTCCCGTTACTCGGCATCACTTTTTATTTAATCCTCGTTTTACTCACATCCCTGCGTGAGACAATGCGTCTCAGAGCTGCGGCGTCTTCTCTGTCATCTTCAATTGCCGCGTTTACAGATGCAGCTCTCAACTCGCCACAAGCCAAGCAGCCGGCGTCCCAGGAGACGGCTCACGCGCTTATGGCATGCGCGGTTATTGCTCTCTGCGCTCTCGCTTTAGCAGGGTCGCTCTAATGGATAGTCTGCTCACCGCGTTATCAGCCAGCGACATGGTCACAGCGCCAGTCGTTATTGCCTTTTTGGGGCTCATCTTAAGCGCACTCGCCTTACGCCGATTAACGGCTACAGCGCCCAAATCTAGCGCCGCCGCGACACGCGAAGTTGACGCACAAATAATACTACTCGACCAGTTATTACCCCAAACGCAATGCGGGCAGTGTGGCCATCTCGGCTGCCAGCCCTATGCCGAAGCTATTTTGCGCGGCGCGGCAACTAATCTCTGTCCACCCGGCGGCGAGATTACCGCGCGCAGACTCGCGCAAGCGGTAAACGATTTTCCTGCCGCACTCAACCCAGCGCACATGCCACCGCTCTCGTCGTCGGTGGCTCGTATTAGAGAAGACGAATGCATAGGTTGCACTAAATGCATACAAGCGTGTCCGACAGATGCAATCTTTGGCGCGGCCAAACGCATGCACAGTATTATCGAAGCCGAATGCAATGGCTGCGACCTTTGTGTTGACCCTTGTCCGGTCGATTGCATCGACCTTGTCGCGCGAAACGATGAACAGCAGAACTCGCAGCGACGCGCAGGCGGCCGACCGTGAGCGTAAAGGCGTCGTTTATTCAGCGCGCAAAAATCCTCTTGTTTACGCGCGTTGCCAGCAGCGCCGACCAATCTCAGTCTATCGACTCGAACACCGGTAGCGGCGAATGCACAAGCTGCCAACTCTGCGTCATAAGCTGCCCTGAGAAGCTCGACCCAAGCAAACTCATCGCACTGGTCAGTCTTGCGTCACGTCCCACGCTCACAAGTACTACGCAGGCCGAAAAAGTCGACGACCTTATCGCAAATAATTTGGCTGCTTGTACTGCTTGCGGTATATGCACAGAGGCTTGCCCCAGCAACGTAGCCCTAGCCCCATTGCTGGCAAGAGGACGCGAGCTAGTCAGCGCAGAAGAAAGAGAAAGGCACTATAGCGAGCACTGGAAAGCACGCTTCCTGGCGCGACAGAGCCGCATAGCAACGACAACTCTGAGCCGCAAAGCGAAGGCAGAGATGCGTGCCGAAAAAAAGCCGGCCTCCTATATAAAGCCTGAAATTAATGAAAATCAGAGACAGGAAGTTGCAGATGCTACGGCGAACAACCAAGCGAGCATCGACAAGAATTCGCCTTTTTCGCGCGCAACGGCACAAGACGATATTGCCGCAGCGGTTGCGCGGGTGAAGGCTAAAAGAGAGGCGAAATTGGCAGCAGCGACGCGCACCACTCGTGGAGACAGCGAATGACTCGACTTGTTTCTCCGGCGTGGAATAATGCATCTCGCCAGGGATGGCAGCATTTTTGCGCGCTTGTACCTTGCTCTCTTGCCCTACTCGCTCTAAAGCCCACTACTGCCCCGGTTGTTTTAACTGTGTTTGCTATGGCTCTGTGTTGTCAGCTTGCCACCGATCTCACCATCCGGCCTGGCAACTCCGTGCGGACACGGTCGACTGCATTGCTCAGCCAATTTTTCTTCAACGCGCTGCTACTCGCCTTGTTATTTGGTTTGTTTGTTCGCCTGCCAGACTCAGAGCGCATCGGGGTCACTCAATCCGCAACTCTCGCAACGTCTCATTTTCTTCGCCACCCGATTGCACTAGGGTGTTTTGCTGCGGTCCTCTCGTTTTTAGGCCTACATCCTCTTTTTAACAGAAGCGAAGCTGGGGCATTTAGTTTGCCTGCACTCGCGATCGGGTTGACTCTCACTATTGCAGGACTGACTCACGCAACGGCTCCTCCCGCCCCTACACCGGTTCACTTGGCACTCGCTATCGGGGTGTGCTGGCTTTGCTGGCTTCGCTTGTTACGCCTCCGCCCAATCGCGTGCTTCCTCATTGCTGCGATAGGTGTCACGTTGGTGTTCGAGCCCAATCAGATCTCAACCGCATTCACTCAACATAGCGCCGCTTTGGCCATCATGCCTCTGTTTGTCGCCCGACTCGAGCTAAGCCCCGCCGCCAATAACGACGCTTGTCTAGCCGGTTTTATTGCAGGATTAGTCTATGTAAAACTTAGTGTGTTCTCAGGCGCGCTTTATTCACCATTGTTCGCACTCTGCGTGGCAACGCTTTTCAGTAATGCCTTACTCCCTCTTTGCTCTTCTCTTTTATCGCAAGCAACCAACACCGCATCGAGGCGGGGAATAACCTTGGCGATAGTTGGGTTCTCGCTATCAGCGTTCACCCTGTTAAATTGGCTAGTAAGCGAGGGAGTCACAGCAGAGATTGCTGACCCAGACACAGCAGGCCCGGTAAAGTTAGTGCCACTGGGTCTGGCAGGCCTTGCCTTTATCAGCGCTGTACTTACCCACTTTCTCGAACCCACGCTTAGGGGCTGGATGACTCTCAGACGCTTACGCCAGCGCGAAGCAATCGAGAACTCAGGCCAGACAGTGCTTCGCGCTCGGGTTACAGGGGCACTTCATCCCGCATCGAAAGACTAAAAAATATGAATAAACTCAAGCGTACTGACATCTTTTCGCGACTGCGAGCTGAGAACCCAGCACCTGAAACGGAGCTGAATTACGCGTCTCCTTTTGAGCTGCTTATCGCCGTAATGCTGTCTGCTCAGTCGACCGATGTGGGCGTAAACAAGGCAACCGACAAACTGTTCCCCGTAGCCAATACCCCAGAGGCGATCTGCGCACTGGGCGTAAAAGGGCTTAAGGAATACATCAAGACCATTGGCCTCTTTAATACGAAAGCTGAGAATGTCATCAAGACCTGCTTGCTGTTAGTCGAGCGGCATGGGTCAGAGGTTCCTTCGACGCGGGAAGAGTTAGAGGCCCTTCCCGGAGTCGGACGCAAAACCGCGAACGTTGTGCTCAACACCGCGTTCAGGCAGGTTGCTATGGCAGTTGATACGCACATTTACCGGGTATCGAATCGGACCGGTATTGCCCCTGGTAAAACCGTCTTAGCTGTTGAGAAAAAGCTCATCAAACTGGTTCCTGAAGAATTTTTGCTCGATGCACACCACTGGTTAATCCTTCACGGCAGGTATGTGTGCGTCGCCCGCAAACCGCGCTGCGGGGCATGCACTATCGAAGATTTGTGCGAATTCAAGCAGAAAACAAGCGACTGACGATGCTTAGCTGACACGCTTAGGTTTGATTGTTTACAGCGAGCAACTGAACAGCGACCAACTAAAAAGGCCATCGAGCGAACGCTGCTCGATGGCCTTTTTGTGCTTACGTGCGCGAGTGTCTTTACAGACTGCGCGACCTAATGGCTTGCGCGCCCTTTACGAGCCGCAATGCGCAAACGCAGCGCATTCAGCTTTATGAAACCACCTGCGTCTTTCTGATCATAGGCGCCGTCGTCGTCTTCGAACGTGGCGATGCTCTCATCGAAAAGCGAGTCGGCAGACTCACGACCCACAACGACCACATTACCCTTATACAATTTAAGTCGCACTCGCCCATTAACAAAACGCTGCGACTCATCAATTAGTGCCTGCAACGCAAGGCGCTCTGGAGAGAACCAGTATCCATTATAAATAAGTGATGCATAGCGCGGCATGAGATCGTCTTTGAGATGCGCAAGTTCGCGATCCATTGTCAGCGACTCAATTGCCCTGTGCGCTTTCAGCATAATTGTGCCACCTGGTGTCTCGTAACAGCCACGCGACTTCATGCCTACATAGCGATTTTCTACGATATCGGCGCGACCTATTCCGTTCGCTCCGCCCACCTTGTTCAGCGCTTCGAGGACGGTAGCGGGTGACATTTCAACGCCGTTCAATGCCGTTATATCGCCTTTGACATAATCGAGTTCTATGTAGGTAGGTGTGTCGGGTGCAGCCTCGGGCGCAACGCTCCAGAGCCACATAGCCTCTTCGGGTTCTGCCGCAGGATCTTCGAGAATATCGCCTTCATAAGAAATATGGAGCAAATTCGCATCCATAGAATAGGGCGACTTAGTGCCTCGCTTTTTCTCGACCGCGATATCGTGTTTAGCGCAGTAGGCGAGCAATTTTTCGCGCGAGTTAAGATCCCATTCGCGCCAAGGTGCGATAACCTCGATGCCTGGCGCTAATGCGTAGGCGGCAAGTTCGAATCGTACTTGGTCATTACCCTTGCCAGTCGCTCCGTGAGAGATCGCGTCGGCGCCGGTTTCTTGTGCAATTTCAACTAGGCGCTTCGCGATGAGCGGCCGAGCAATCGAGGTGCCCAGCAGGTATTCACCTTCGTACAGTGCGTTAGCACGAAACATAGGATACACATATTCGCGCACAAACTCTTCGCGCAGGTCTTCGATATAGATCTCTTTAATCCCCATCGCTTGTGCTTTCGCGCGAGCGGGTTCGACCTCCCCTCCTTGGCCTATATCTGCCGTAAATGTCACCACTTCACAGCCATACGTTTCGGTAAGCCATTTAGCAATGACCGAGGTATCTAACCCACCAGAGTAGGCCAAGACGACCTTATTAATGTCCGACATGCTTTGCACTCCTTTAATAGGCTACCGCGACCTCGCGGCGCCCAACTATCGATTTCGTCTGCAGCTCTTTGCTGCTAAACCTCTATTCTATCACCACTCCTCGTGACATTCTGCTGCCCAGACGACTAAGCTTTCAACACGCTGGGTGACGAGAGTATTTAGCTCCGCCTTTGAATCCGCTACAATGCGCGCCCAACCTGGTGCTGACACAGCGCGACTAATCCCATCCGCCCACAAGGTGTTGAAAACGATGAACTCACCCGATCAAGCGAACGAATTGACCAGGCAAAGCCTCACCCTAGACCAGCCCGATGATTGGCATCTACATTTACGCGACGGTGACGCCTTGGCGACAACTGTCCCACATACCGCGGCCCAGTTCGCCCGCGCGATTGTCATGCCAAATCTTAAACCACCAGTAACCAGCTTGCAGGCGGCGAGTGAGTATCGCGATAGAATCCTCAGCGCACGTCCAAGCGGAAGCGAATTCGACCCGCTGATGACCCTTTACCTCACCGACTCTCTAGCCCCAAATGAGGTCGAGGCGGCGTTTAACAGCGGCATCGTTCAAGCAGTCAAATATTATCCTGCGGGTGCCACAACGAATTCTGACTCTGGCGTTTCACACATGAGCGCGGTCATGCCTGTGCTCGAACGCATGGCTAAAATTGGTATGCCTCTCCTGATTCACGGTGAGGTCACCGATCATGAAATCGATATTTTCGATCGCGAAAAAGTTTTTATCGAGACATTGCTCGAGCCTTTATGCCGCGAATTGCCGACGCTCAGAGTGGTGCTGGAGCATATCACCACGCGTCATGCCGTCGATTTCGTTAACGCTGCGCCTGCCAACGTTGCAGCTACGATCACCGTGCACCACCTTCTTTTCAATCGTAACCACCTGCTCGCCGGCGCAGTACGTCCGCATTACTATTGCTTACCGATACTCAAACGCAGCAGTCATCAAGAGGCGTTAATTGCTGCAGCGACGAGCGGAAACCCTAAATTTTTCTTAGGGACTGATTCGGCACCCCACGCGCGCCATGCCAAAGAGAGCGACTGCGGCTGCGCGGGTATTTATACGGCCGCGTCGGCGATCGAACTGTATGCCGAGGCCTTCGAAGACGCCGGAGCGCTCGACAAACTAGAAGGGTTTGCTAGCCATTACGGGCCTGACTTTTATGGACTTCCCCGGAACACCAACAAAATCACGCTAGAGAAAAAATCGTGGCAAATGCCATCAAGCTTTACCCTTGCTCAAGACGAGCTCATCCCCCTACGCGCGGGCGAATCTATTGCCTGGCGGCTAGCCAAATAAAGAGTGAATCATGAGCGATTTTGAGAACGAGTTCGACAACGAAGAGGATAGTGACGCTGGCTTTGATAGTAGCTTCAGAAATGACTTTGACAACGGCTACGAGCAAGAAGAGAACCAAGAGGCCGACGAAATGGCTGCGTTAATGATGGCGGCCCGCTTTCGAGGCTACTTGCCGGTCATCATCGACGTAGAAACCGGAGGCTTCAATTCGGCCACTGACGCTATGCTCGAGATAGGCGCAGTAATCCCTTGCTTTAACGCGGCAGGTGAACTCGAAACGGAACAAACCTTTTTTCAACGAATTATTCCGTTCGAAGGCGCAAACCTCGAAGAGGCCGCGCTTAAATTCACTGGCATAGACCCCTTTCATCCGCTGCGCATAGCCCGCTCTGAGAAAGAGGTGATGACCACTTTGTTCGCGGTAATAAGACAAGCGTTGAAGGCGAACCAGTGTAAGCGAGCCATTTTAGTCGGTCATAACGCCCACTTCGATCAAGGCTTTGTCAACGCGGCAAGCGCTCGCCATGACCTCAAACGCAATCCGTTTCATCCTTTCTCGAACTTCGACACCGCAACTCTAAGTGGGCTTGCATTCGGCCAGACGGTTCTCGCCCGCGCCTGCGAGTGCGCAGGTATCGAATTTGACAACAATGAGGCGCACTCTGCACGCTACGATGCAGCGAAAACAGCAGAATTATTTTACGAGATAGTTAATCGCTGGCAGCGACTCGGCGGATGGCCGTTAGGCGGAGCTTAAGGGGAATGCCTGATCTGCGCTATTCTTGGGTTTAGAGGTGCGCTCCCGTGGATCGCATTGCGAGTCAGACGTCCGAAGCAGCTGGCGAGAGGTGCGTCGCGGCCTAGCTAGGCGCTGTTGACGCGCTAACCGGCCGCTTCGGGCATTCGGTATTTACTCTACCTCAACGCCTTCGATTAGCGTTTGTAATTCACCTTTCTCATACATTTCGACGATGATGTCGCAGCCGCCTACTAATTCGCCTCCAACAAAAAGCTGTGGAAATGTCGGCCAGTTAGACACGCTGGGCAGCGTTGCTCTGATCTCAGGATTTGAAAGTATATCGACATAGGCGAACTTTTTGCCGCACGCCATCAGTAGCTGCGTTGCCTGCGAAGAAAAACCACACTGTGGCGCCTCAGGATTGCCTTTCATGTAAAGCAGGATTGAGTTGCTCGCGATCTGGTCTTGGATTGTTTGTTCGATGCTCATGGACTATCCCTGTCTCTTATACACATCTGACGCTGCCGACGATATGCAGTGTGTAGA
>OJFL01001086.1_pt1 | contig 11329 bp, 10 predicted proteins | sample 1594131 | NCBI WGS metagenome assembly OJFL01 (sample SAMN05416782, study PRJEB24817) | seawater metagenome | isolation source: Sea water | place: Canada:Atlantic | collected 2013-07 | reverse complement strand
ATAGAAATGGAAACGCTAGAGAAAGAAAAGGAAATTTCTCCTTGTTGAGGAGGTAAGAATTAAAATACGTAACTTCATTTTTGTATTTATAATTAAACCAGCACATGCCATTAGTTACACCTTTATCAGCAGAACATAATCTAGAAACCAAGAAACTAGCAGAATTTTTTAATGAAACCTTAGGCTTTTGTCCTAATTCTGTTTTAACCATGCAACGAAGACCTGCAATTTCTAAAGCATTTATAAATCTAAACAAAGCCGTTATGGCAAATGAAGGTAGGGTAACATCGGCCTTAAAAAGAATGATTGCTTGGGTGTCTAGCAATGCTACAGGTTGCAGATATTGCCAAGCACATGCTATTAGAGCTGCAGAACGTTATGGCGCAGAACAAGAACAATTAGACAATATTTGGGACTACAGAACTCATCCTGCATTTTCAGAAGCAGAAAGAGCTGCATTAGATTTCTCATTATTGGCTAGTCAGGTTCCTAATGGAGTAGATGCTGCTATAAAAAAACGATTATATGAATATTGGAATGAAGGAGAAATTGTAGAAATGCTAGGCGTAATTTCATTGTTTGGCTATTTAAACCGTTGGAATGACTCTATGGGAACCTCTATAGAAGAGGGAGCTGTAGCATCTGGAGATCAATATTTAGGCAAACATGGCTGGGAAAAAGGAAAGCATAGCTAATACAAACAATAACTTAAAATTTTTATCATGAATAAAATACACCTAGTAATCATTGTATTGATGACAAGTTTTATGATGACCGCACAATCAAACGAATCTAATGATGCTGTTATTGAAAACATTGTTAAAGAAGCCAATGAAAACTCTCAATTAGAACAATTAGGGCATGAATTAATGGATGTTATTGGGCCGCGTTTGGTAGGAACTCCACAAATGAAACAGGCCAATGATTGGGCAGTTAAAAAATACAATTCTTGGGGAATTACTGCTAGAAATGAGCAATGGGGAGCTTGGCGTGGCTGGGAGAGAGGAATTACTCATATAGACATGACGTATCCTAGAGTACAATCTTTAAAAGGAACTCAATTAGCTTGGAACCCAAGTACTTCTAACGAGGGTGTAACAGCAGAATTAATAACCTTGCCAACGGTAGCAGATTCACTAGCATTTGCAGACTGGTTGCCTTCAGTGAAAGGAAAATTAGTGATGATTTCTATGAATCAACCAACAGGAAGACCCGATTATAATTGGGAGGAGTTTGCCACTGAAAAATCATTTGAAAAAATGAAAGCAAATAGATCTGAGCAAACAAAAGTATGGAGAGAAAATATGAGTAACACGGGTTATAACCGAAGAACTATTATTAAAGCTTTAGAAGATGCTGGTGCTTTAGGGCTTGTTGCCTCTAGCTGGTCTCGCGGATTTGGAGTGAATAAAATTTTTAGTGCCAGAACAAAAAAGATTCCAACAGTAGACCTAGAATTAGAAGACTACGGAATGTTATATAGAATGGTTGATTATGGCGATAAGCCAGTAATAACTATAGTTGCAAAATCTAAAGAACTAGGAGAAGTTCCAAATTTTAATACTATTGCAGAAATTAAAGGAACCGAAAAGCCAGAAGAATACATTATTCTTTCTGCACATTTTGATTCTTGGGATGGAGGAACCGGTGCAACAGACAACGGAACCGGAACCTTGGTAATGATGGAAGCTATGCGTATTTTAAAGAAAATGTATCCAAATCCAAAGCGAACAATTTTGGTAGGTCATTGGGGAAGTGAAGAGCAAGGATTAAACGGATCTAGAGCCTTTGTAGAAGATCATCCAGAAATTGTAAAAAATATACAAGCTTCTTTTAACCAAGACAACGGAACCGGAAGAGTGGTTAATATCTCTGGACAGGGTTTTGTGCATTCTTATGATTATTTAGGACGATGGCTTGCAGCAGTACCCAAAGAAATTACAGATGAAATTAAAACAACATTTCCAGGAACTCCAGGAGGAGGAGGTTCTGATTATGCCTCTTTCTTAGCGGCAGGTGTTCCAGCATTTAGCTTGAGTTCTTTAAGCTGGTCTTATTGGAATTATACATGGCATACCAATAGAGATACCTATGATAAAATTGTTTTTGACGATGTGCGAAACAATGCAATTTTAACAGCTATTCTTACCTATATGGCAAGTGAAGACCCAGCAACAACTTCTAGAGAAAAAAGAGTAATGCCTTTAAATTCTAGAACAGGAAAACAAAGAACATGGCCTACACAACGCTCTCCGAATAGATTGGGTGGAATGGATAAATAATTTAGTCACAACATAAAAAAAACCTCATCATATTTTAATTTTATGATGAGGTTTTTTCTTTTTTAAAAGAATGCTATTTTTTTCCAGCAACTACAATAACAATCTCTCCTTTTGGTGGTTTGTTTGTATAGTAGGCTAGCACCTCTGTGACAGTGCCACGTTGTGTTTCTTCAAATAGCTTGGTGAGTTCTCTAGAAACAGAAACCAAACGGTTCTCTCCAAAATATTCAGCAAAATGTGCTAAGGTTTTTAGTAATTTGTGAGGAGATTCATAAAAAATCATGGTGCGTGTTTCTTCTGCCAATTCTAACAAACGCGTTTGCCGACCTTTTTTAACAGGTAAAAAACCTTCAAAAACAAAACGGTCATTTGGAAATCCAGAATTTACTAGGGCAGGCACAAAAGCTGTGGCACCGGGTAGGCAGTCTACTTCAATATTGTTTTGTATGCAGGCACGAGTTAATAAAAACCCAGGATCTGAAATAGCCGGTGTTCCAGCATCAGAAATTAAGGCACAGGTTTCTCCGTTTTGTATGCGCTGTACCACACCATTTACAGATTTATGTTCATTGTGCATATGATGGCTGTGCATTTGGGTAGCAATCTCATAGTGTTTTAGTAGTTTTCCGCTGGTTCTGGTATCTTCAGCTAAAATAAAATCTACTTCTTTTAAGACTTTAATAGCCCTAAAAGTCATGTCTTCTAAATTTCCTATGGGTGTGGGCACTAAATATAATTTACTCATGCAATATTTTTATTAGTCAATTATTCATCAATAATTTAGATTTCTTCATAGGTTTCTAGCGTAATATCTGCCAGTACATCGCCTGTGTGTTTTGTGCTTAATGGCTCAAATAACAACAAGTGAGTTTCTTCTTTTGCAATGGGTTTATGAAGAACTCCTTTAGGAACTATAAAAAATTCACCTTTATTTAAAACTACCGTTCTATCTTCAAGTACCAACTCTAATTGCCCTTTCATGACAAGAAATAGTTCGTCTTCATCATCGTGTTTATGAAAAACAAATTCGCCTTTAATTTTTGCCAATAAAATTTGCTGATCGTTGAGTTCTCCAATTCTTTTAGGAGACCATAAGTCTGTAAAAAGTTTAAATTTCTCTTGAATGTTAATCACCTTGCTCATAAGGCAAATTTACAAAAAGTTAATTGAGCTGGTGCGTTAAGGATTGAAACGACATCCTTTTTAATTGCTGATGGTTTCCAGCAATTAAAAAGATACAGTGAAAAGCCTGCCATTTCTTATTAATAACCCCAAATTACTTTTTTATTCTGAAGAAAAAAATGAACTGCTTAGATGCTTATTTAATGGCAAAAGAAATGGAACGCCCAAACCATTGTTATTGATAGTATTTGATTAAATTTGTAGTCGATAACTATTTTTGGTTTTCTAAGAAGGCAGAAATTGTTGTTTTTGTGTATTCCTATTGTAATGGAAATGGCAGTATCAATTATTAATAAGAAACAATGTATAGAACACATTCTTGCGGGGCTTTAACAGCTTCAGACATCAATACAGAAGTAACCTTAGCGGGCTGGGTACAGAAATCTAGAGACAAAGGATTTATGATTTGGATAGATCTTCGGGATCGGTATGGTTTAACACAATTGATCTTTGATGAAGAAAGAACTGCAGCTAACCTAATGGACATTGCCAAAAGTTTAGGACGTGAGTTTGTGATTCAGGTAACAGGAACTGTCATAGAAAGACAGTCTAAGAACCCCAATATGAAAACCGGAGCTATAGAAGTTTTGGTTACTGAGTTAACAATTTTAAATGCGGCTAAAACACCTCCATTTACTATTGAAGACAAAACTGATGGAGGAGAAGATGTGAGAATGAAATACCGTTATTTAGACATTCGTAGAAATCCGGTAAAAGAGAATTTATTGTTCCGTCATAAAGTGTCTATGGAGGTTCGTAAATATCTTTCTGATGAAGGGTTTGTAGATGTAGAAACACCTTATTTAATAAAATCTACACCAGAAGGAGCTCGAGATTTTTTGGTGCCTTCTAGAATGAATCAAGGTCAGTTTTATGCTTTACCACAATCTCCACAAACATTCAAACAATTGTTAATGATTGGTGGTTTAGATAAGTACTTTCAGATTGTAAAATGTTTTAGAGACGAAGACTTACGTGCAGACAGACAGCCAGAATTTACACAGATAGATTGTGAGATGGCGTTTGTAGAACAAGAAGATATTTTAAACACATTTGAAGGTTTAACGCGTCATTTATTAAAAGAAATAAAAGGGGTAGATGTAGCAGAGTTTCCAAGAATGCAGTATGACGATGCGATGCGTTTGTATGGAAATGACAAGCCAGACATCCGCTTTGAGATGCAGTTTGGAGAGTTAAATACAGTTGCACAACACAAAGAATTTGGTGTATTTAACAAGGCAGAACTGGTAGTTGGTATAGCCATACCAGGTGGCGCTGCTTATACAAGAAAAGAAATAGATAAATTGGTAGATTGGGTTCGCCGCCCGCAAGTGGGAGCCTTAGGAATGGTGTATGTAAAATGCAACGAAGATGGTTCTTATAAATCGTCTGTAGATAAGTTTTATAACCAAGATGATTTAGCTAAATGGGCTGAAGTAACTGGTGCCAAAGCAGGTGATTTAATCTGTGTTTTATCTGGAGATACAAACAAAGTAAGAGCGCAGTTGAGCGCCTTACGAATGGAAATGGCAGAACGCTTAGGACTGCGTAATCCAAAAGAATTTGCACCATTATGGGTAGTAGATTTCCCTCTGTTAGAATTGGATGAAGAAACGGGTCATTATCATGCCATGCATCATCCGTTTACATCACCAAAACCGGGTCAGTTAGAGTTGTTAGACTCTAAACCGGGCGAAGTAAAAGCCAATGCTTATGATTTGGTTTTGAATGGAAATGAAATTGGAGGAGGTTCTATTAGAATTCACGACAAAGAGATTCAGGCAATCATGCTAAAAAAGCTTGGTTTTTCTGATGAAGAGGCAAAAGCACAGTTTGGGTTCTTAATGGATGCTTTTGAATATGGTGCGCCACCACATGGTGGTATTGCTTTTGGATTGGATAGATTGGTGTCTATTTTAGGAGGGCAAGAAACCATACGAGATTTTATTGCTTTTCCAAAAAACAACTCTGGTAGGGATGTGATGATAGATTCACCAGCCACCATAGATGATACACAATTAAAAGAATTGAATATCAAATTAGATATTCAAGAATAAAATAAAATCTCGCAATAGCGAGATTTTTTATTACCTTGAAATATGAAAAAAATCATCTTACTTCTGCTGGCTATATGCTCAGCTAGTCAATCTTTCGCACAAGAAATCACAGGAACACAACTATTAGATAAAGCCATTCAGTTTCACGACCCTAATGATAATTGGAAAACATTTACAGGATCTTTGTTTGTAACCATGGAAACCCCAAACAAGCCTAAAAGAACTAGTGAAATTAGAATAGACTTACCTAACCAGTCTTTTTATGTAAAAGCCTCTCAAGGAGATAAAACAACAGTTTATAGTGTAACCAAAGATGTATGTAATATTCAGTTAAATGGAAAAACACCCACAGAGGAAGAAAAAACAAGCAATAACTTAAGTTGTGATCGTGCTTCTATGTATCAAAATTATTACACCTATTTATACGGATTGCCAATGAAACTCAAAGATGCAGGAACTATTATAGACGAGAATGTAATTTTAAAGGAGTTTAATGGAAAAAATTATTTAGTGCTAAAAGTTACCTATGAAAAAGAGGTAGGAAAAGATACTTGGTATTTTTATTTTGATCCAACAACCTATGCTATGGAAGTCTATCAGTTTTATCACGAAGAAGAGAAAAATGATGGTGAATTTATTTTATTGTCAGGCTTAGAAACTGTAAATGGAATTAAACTGCCAAAAGAACGCGCCTGGTATTACAATAAGGAATCAAAATATTTAGGCACAGACTTTTTAATCACAAGACAAAGATATGATTAGCAATAACCTATAATGTCCACCAAAAAGAGAAATATTTTTACTAAAATTTTAATTTGGAGATATAAGTTCATCTCCGAGCGGCAGTTTATACTGGTGTTAAGTATTCTTGTTGGTTTTTTAGCGGGTTTAGGTACAGTTCTATTAAAATATCTCACACTATTTATTCAATCTGTTTTAGAAGGTGGGTTTATAAAAAATTACTACTATTCATTGTATTTTATTTTTCCAATTATAGGGGTTTGGCTCGTATATCTGATTAAAAAGAACTTCATTAAAAAAGAAATAGGTCATGGTATTTCTACCACCTTGTATTCTATTTCTAAACGAAGCGGAATTATAGAGCGTTACAAAATGTTTGCTTCACTTATAGTCGCGCCAATTACAGTTGGCTTTGGAGGATCTGTTGGATTGCAAGGACCTGCTGTAAGTACAGGAGCAGCCTTAGGGTCTAATGTTGCAAGATTGTTTCATATGAACGCAAAAACAAGAATGTTATTAATTGGCTGTGCAACAGCAGGAGCTATGTCTTCTATGTTTAAAGCACCAGTAGCAGCGATTGTTTTTGCCATAGAAATATTTAGTTTAGACTTAGTTTTTGCATCTTTAGTGCCATTGCTTTTGGCTTCTATTGCAGCAGTTATTACCTCTTATTTTTTTAGAGGAACGGACGTCTTATTTAGTTTCGAATTACTAGATGCATGGCGGGTTAAAGATATTGTATTCTATGTATTGTTAGGCTTAGCAACAGGTATTGCTTCTGTCTACTTTTCTAAAATGTACTTTTTGATTACACGTTTTTTTTCGCGGTTTTCAAATGCCTATATAAAGATTGGAATTGCTGCAATTGCTATTGGGTTTATGTTGTACTTATTTCCACCATTGTATGGTGAAGGCTACGGACTAATTAATAATTTGCTCAATGGAAATACAGAAGTAGCACTAAGCGGCATTCAATATCAAATAGATTTCAACAATATTTGGATGGTGATTGTAATACTGCTAATTATTGCAGTTTTTAAAGCGATCGCTATGACCACAACTTTTGCAGCAGGGGGTGTTGGAGGAATTTTTATTCCTACATTATTTATGGGAAGTGCATTAGGTAATGCAGTTGCAAAGGCCATCAACCAGTTTGGGTTTGAGGTCTCAGAAGCTAACTTTACCTTAATTGGGATGACAGGTCTCATGGCCGGAGTATTGCATGCGCCTTTGACGGCAATTTTCTTGATTGCTGAAATTACAGGCGGATATGATTTGTTTGTTCCTCTAATGTTAGTAGCCACCATTTCTTTTGGCTTCACAAAATATTTTGTGCCAAATTCTATTTATACAGCAGAACTTGCAAAACGAGGCGAACTCATTACAAATGATAAAGACAAGAATGCGCTCATGATGCTAAATATAGACAGAGTTATAGAGACAAATTTTATTAAAATATCAACTGAAATGACCCTTGGAGAGATGCTTAGAAAAGGAGTTTCTAAATCTAGTAGAAATATTTTTCCAGTGGTTGATGAAGCCGAGCAATTTCTAGGAATAGTCTTATTAGATGATGTGAGATCTGTAATGTTTGATCAAAGTTTGTACGAAAACACAACAGTTTCTCTTTTTATGAAATCTCCTCCAAATATTATTTTTTATAACGACTCTATGGAAACCATCATGGAAAAATTTAAAGGATCTGGGGCATGGAATTTACCCGTAATTAAAAATCAAAAATACCTCGGCTTTATTTCAAAATCTAAATTACTAACAGCGTATAGAAATAAATTAATTGAGCTAACAAACTCATAATTTAGCCTGTAAAATCTCCCTCATTCTGTCAGGAAAATCTGTAAAACCACCATCTGCTCCTGCTTGATGTATAATAACATCAATCATTTGTTCAAAAGAATCAAATTCATCTAATTGGTCTTCTCTAAAGGTATAAGGATGAACAACCAGATCTAGTTTGTGAGCATCTTCAACTAAAGAAGTAAGTGAAAAATCAGTAGCGGTCTTTGAAGAGATAAGGTGCTTGTACCAGGGACCTATACCATCTGCATAACTTGCATAAAACTCCAAAAGATTTTTTTGTTCTGAGAACTCCATTAATTGAACTAAAAATAATTGAGACTTCAATTCTTTTCTTATTCGTTCTAATTCTACAGCATCAAAAGATTGAACAATACACTTGTCATTTTTAGTTTTATAACCATAATCGGATAAAATATTTAGCACAATTTTTGAAATATCTTTTCCGTTTTCGTGATGAAATTCTGGTTTTTTAATTTCAGGATATATTCCAATATTTTTACCCGTGCTTTTATTTAGGCCCTGAATTAGTTCAATTTCATCCTGTAAAGAATGCAACCGAAATGAACTTGTTCCTTTAGGAAATCTATTTGGGTAAATTTGTAGACCTGTTTCTGAATCAAACCGTTCGGTAACCACTAAGGTTTTAATTTCTTCAAAAGTAAAATCAATCACATAATACCTGCCATCTTCTCTTTTTCTGTTAGGATATTTTTCTAAAACATTTGTGACATCATCTAGTAAAATATCGTGAATTACAATAGGAACATCATCTTTACTCAATACTACATCTTGTTCAATATAATCTACCTGCATGGCATATGCCATTACTTTAGATGCTAAGGTATGTTCAGGCAAATACCCAGAAGCTCCTCTGTGAGCAACCACAGTTATTTTTTTAGTTGATTTTATATCTTTTTTTTGATTGGATTGGCAGGAGAAAATTGCCAAAAACAAGAGTATGAATACAAGATTTTTCATTTAAAAAAAGTTTTATTTAAAGGTAGAACTTTTTGTAGTTTTGTCTTTATGAAATTAGTATTAAAAACACTCTTTATTATTTTTATTCTTTGGATGCTTTTAGGTGGCTACCTAGAATCTACAGAACATCCAAAAGGACCTATTGTTATGGGACTTGGAGTGATGTATCTTTCGTTTATTTTTATGCCTGTTTTTATCTATTGGAGATATAAAGATGGGAAGTATAAAAAATATATTATTAACGATAAGACATTGCTTGGTGAAATGAAAAAAGAAGAATAATTTCAACTCTTCTATACCCTACTTTTTTAGACCTTTCAATTAGATTTCTTAGTACCTTTGCAACTTATGATTGACCAAAGAGAAGCCATTTCAGAAAAAGCCGTATTAATTGGTGTAATTACACAGTTGCAAAACGAAACTCAATCTAAAGAGTACTTAGATGAATTAGAGTTTTTAACAGATACTGCTGGAGGAGTTGTTGTAAAACGCTTTGTTCAAAAATTAGAAAAACCACATCCAAAAACATTTTTAGGAACCGGAAAGCTTGAGGAGGTTAGAGCTTATATTGATAGTCATGGTGTTGGAACAGCAATTTTTGATGATGAATTGTCTCCGGCTCAGTTAAGAAATATTGAAAAAATTCTTGATTGTAAAATTTTAGATAGAACCAATCTTATTCTAGATATTTTTGCGCAGAGAGCTCAAACAAGTTCGGCAAAAACACAAGTTGAACTAGCGCAGCATCAATACTTGTTGCCTAGATTAACAAAATTATGGACACACCTAGATAAACAAAAAGGGGGTATTGGAATGCGTGGACCTGGTGAAACAGAGATAGAAACAGATAGGCGTATTATACGTGATAAGATTGCAGTCCTAAAAAAGAAATTAACGGTCATAGACAAACAGATGGCTGTACAACGTAAAAACCGAGGTAAAATGGTTCGTGTAGCTTTAGTAGGCTATACTAATGTTGGGAAATCTACCTTGATGAATGTAATTAGTAAAAGTGATGTTTTTGCTGAAAATAAATTGTTTGCAACGCTAGACACAACGGTCAGAAAAGTAGTGATTAAAAACATTCCTTTTCTGATGACTGATACGGTTGGTTTCATTAGAAAACTACCGACACAGTTAGTAGAATCTTTTAAGTCTACCTTAGATGAGGTTCGTGAAGCAGATTTATTATTGCATGTTGTAGATATTTCTCATCCTAATTTTGAAGATCATATTTCCTCTGTAAATACTATTTTAGATGAAATTCATTGTGCAGATAAACCAACGGTAATGGTTTTTAATAAAATAGATGCATACACCTATGATACTATTGATGAAGATGACTTGGTTACTGAAAAAACGTCAGCATATTATTCTTTAGAAGATTGGCAAAAAACATGGATGGGTGGTGATAAGAATACATCTATATTTATTTCAGCGTTAAACAAAGAAAATTTAGACGCTTTTAAAGAGACTACCTATGAAGAAGTAAAAGAGATTCACATACAACGGTTTCCTTACAATGATTTTTTATACTATGAATATAAGGAAGAATAAATTAATCCTCAGTAGTTAGGTCTTCAATAATCCCCAAACGTTTTGCACGACGTTCCCAACTTTTTCTTGCTAAAAGTTGTAAATCTTCAACCGTATCACTTTCGTCCATGATTTCTAAACCAAGCAAGGTTTCAATCATATCTTCTTGTGTAACCAAGCCACTTACAGAGCCGTATTCGTCTACTACCAAAGCTATATGTTCTCGTTCGTCTATTAATTTGTCAAATAAACTAGGAATTGGTAAATCTCTTTCTGTTATTAAAATAGTACGCTTGATATTTTTTAAAGGTTGATCGCCTTGTCCTTTAATAATGGCTTCTAATAATTGATCTTTTAGAAAATACCCCGTAATATTATCTGGACTTTCTGTGTAAATTGGAATTCTAGAAAAGCGCAATTGTGGATGCTCATCATAAAAATCTTGAATGGTTTGTTGTTCATCAGCAGATTTTAAAACCGTTCTTGGCGTCATAATATCTCGCACTCTAACTTCTTTGAAGTTTAGTAAGTTTTTAATAACGGTGCTTTCTGAGGCTTGAAAAACACCCTCTTTTTCTGCAATTTCAGTCATTGCAGTAAAATCTTCTCTACTTAAAACACTACCGTGCTCTTTACCGCCAATCAAACTTGTAGTAAGTTGAAGCAGCCATAAAATTCCAGTATATTTTAAAGGAAAAATTAAAACTAGCAATGCTTTTGAAGTAAAGTTTGCCA
>OJFL01001084.1_pt1 | contig 11341 bp, 7 predicted proteins | sample 1594131 | NCBI WGS metagenome assembly OJFL01 (sample SAMN05416782, study PRJEB24817) | seawater metagenome | isolation source: Sea water | place: Canada:Atlantic | collected 2013-07 | reverse complement strand
CTACACACTGCATATCGTCGGCAGCGTCAGATGTGTATAAGAGACAGGTTCTAAGTTTTTAAAATTAATAAGATCTCTAATTCCAATAATTATTAAATTATGGACTTTCTGATTTTCGTTTTTATTAAGTACTTCTAACTTCATATACTTTTTTTTACAAGTAGCTAATTTAATAGTTTAGTGTGAAACTTCTAAATTATAAAACCTAACTTTTGAAAAAGATCCTTTATCTCTCGATTGAAAATAGTTACCTGCTTTAAAATAGTTTTCAAAAATACCCCACTTTTTTATATGGATACTTTTATAAACTTTGTATTCGTTCTTATTTAAAATAATTACCATTTTACCATCAGAAACCTTTACTTCTAAAGTGAATTTTCTAAAACCTACTTTCTGTTCAAAATTAAAACCCTTATCGTTATCCCAGACCTCTTCTAATAAAAGTTCATTACCAGATATGTTTGGGTTTCTTAATACTTTTGTCTTCACTCTAATTTTACCATTATCCCAATAAATTTTAAGTATTGGTGGTGCATTGTTATCTTTAGCTCCAATTAAATCTCGTTGTTCATTAGTTAACCTACCATGTATTTGCATTATAATAGTTCTATGGTATTTTCCATCAGATTTTTTGGTAGATTCATCCATAGCTATGACTCCTTTCATATAGGCACCATCTGCAAAAGTCCAGTTTGTATTATTATCACCAGGAACCATTTGCTCCCTTAATTCTGATCTAGTATATTTTGTATTGGCAGTTTTAGATTTGGTTGGCATAGCATGAAAAATAATTGCACCTCTCGTAGAGTCTATATACATATAAGGTTTTGCTATTTTACTTTTAGCGAAATCTATAATTTCAGGTGGTGAAATTTCATAGGGTTTCCCTTTTTCGTTTACGACAGGTAATGTTACCTTCCAATGAGATAAATCTATTTTAGGTAGCTTAACTTTTGTACCCTTCTTTCTTTTTTTCTTTTTCTTACTTTTTTCTAGTTTGACATTCATATCCGTAACGTTGCTATTTTGTGCAATACAAGCAACGTTATCAGATAATAAAAAAAACAAAATATAAAAAAAAATGCTTTTTTGAATGTTTATCATTAATATTAGTTTGCTGTAATAGTTACAGAATCCATTCTAATTTCCTCATCTCCACTGTTATAACCGAAGTTACCACCACTATCTCCTCCAATACCTCTAACAAATAGTGCTACACTATCATTATTTCCTGCATTGAAAGTGTAAGTTGTAGTTATGTAACTAGTATCACTTGGATTAGATCTTACCTCTACTAAAAGATTATTATCAGCATCTTCTACTTGTGGTATGTTTTCATAACCATAACCATCTTGAGGAAATTCTACAGTATCTGAGTAATATGTTGGAGAATATCCCGAAACATATCCTGAACCAGCCAAAACTCGTAATTCTAACATGCTATCCATAGGTGGATTGTTATTTTCTAGGCTTTTAAATGAAGTGATGATTTGTATGGTATAATCTGCATTTGGCACAACTTCAAATTCCTGATAAATATGATCTGGTTCATTATTGTCAAATTTTAAAACATCTGAATCATTTCCTGAACTAGATTCTCCCTGATCTCCTAAACTCTTATTAATCCATCCTGAACAAGTACAGTCTGAACCAGATGATTTGGGAAGTTTATCAAAAACTGAATTGATTAAAGTTGGATCTGGTGTAGGTGGAGCAATAGGCTCTACTACATCAATACTGTCTGTAAAAGTACTTTCAACACCTAGATCATCCATAACTGTTAAGGTTACTGTATATGAACCCTCTCCTGGATAGGTAGTTGATGGTTCAAAACCTGTTGAAGTATCTCCATTTCCAAAATCCCAACTATAACTTGTTGCGCTTGAAGACTGGTTAGAAAAACTATACATTTTCCATTCATCATCTGAACCAATACCTTGAGTAGCTGTAAATTTAGCTTCTGGTGGTGTTAGATCTAGAATAGATCCAGTTTCTGGAAGGTCATATTGTTCACAAGAAGAAAAAGCTCCTAGTGAAATTAACATAATAAATATTCCAATCTTTGAAATATTTGATGTCGTTATTTTTATTATTTTTTTCATAATAATTAACTATTAATTTTATTAATACCCTGGGTTTTGATTTAACAACCCATTACTTAAGTTTATTTCTCTTTGAGGGATTGGAAGTAACAAATCTGTTGTAGAAAAATTGTAGCCATTGGCTGCAGAAAAAGCCCCTAAAACATTTACTGCTTCACCCATTCGAACTAAATCAAAAAGTCTATGATTTTCAAAAGCAAGTTCTACCCTTCTTTCATCCATTAATTCTTGTTTAGTAATACTACTTACCGTAGCAGTTAAACCAGCTCTATTCCTAACTTCTTGAAAAGAAGCTAATGCGTTGGTACTAGTTGTATTTTGAGCTCCAGCCATAATAGCTTCAACATGCATTAATAATACATCTGCATAACGTAAAACTATCCAATCATTACCTGCTTTTGTTGGATCACTAGAAGTTGAAGTAATTCCAAGTGCCATATCTCCATCAGGAATATATTTTACTACTTGGTGTTGTGTTGCTTGTGCAATATCTACTCTGTAGGAATACATAGTTCTGTTACCTCCTAGTAAATCTAATGCCGCTTTTGCATCATTAGTTACATAATTAACACCACTTGTTCTACCAACTGCATTTAACCATTCTGCTGAAAAATTTTGACTATCTACGGAATCCCCTAAATAACCAACTCCAAAAATAATTTCATTATTTCCTTCATTAAAAAATACATCTTTAAAGTTAGCCTCTAAAGCAAAACCTCGAGAAGGATTCATTACAGATTCTAATAATGTTTGGGCTTCACCATATCTTCCTAGAGTAAGGTATACTTTTGCTAATAAAGTCTCTGCAGCTGCTTTAGAAGCTCTAAACTTACTGCCATCTTCTAAACCTGCCACTGCAATCTGTAAGTCTGAAACAATTGAAGTATAAATAGTTGAAGCATCAACTCTTGTGTAAGCAGTTTCCTTATTTTCTGGAGTAATAATTGTTTCTACTAAAGGAACATCTCCGTATAAACGAACTAAATTAAAATAAGCATAGGCTCTGGTAAATCTTGCTTCTGCCTCAAATTTAGCTGCTGATTCACCTGCAGCATCTAAGTTTTCTAATACAACGTTTGATCTAAATATTACATTATAAAAACTTGCATAATAGTCCGCTACAATACCATTATTAGCTTCTACTGTATAGTTTTCAAATTGTGCAGCTTCTCCTTCTGTACTTTTAGTCCTTGTGTTATCACTTCTCATTTCTGTTAAGTAAAACTCATATTGAATACTATGATTATCATTAGTACTTGTTGAATTTACTCCTTGAATTGCATCATAAATATTTATTACTCCTGTTTCAACTTGTTCTGGTGTTGTATAATAATTATTACTAGACAATGAAGATGTAGGTATTGGGTCTAAAAAATCTTCATCACAAGAAACATATGTTGTAATTAATAATAAAATAAGTAAATTTTTTATTGTTTTCATCTGTGTTGTGTTTTATTAAAATTCTATATTAACTCCTACAGAAACAGTACTAAATACAGGGGAACCTGCCCTCTGATAGCCGTATGTTCCTGGCTTGGTAGTATTTACTGACTCAGGATTAAAACCTGTATAGTTAGCTGCAGTCAAATACATTAAATTCTGACCTGTAACAAAAACTCTTCCTTTTGTAAATCCTATTTTAGAAAGTAAATTATCTGAAAAATTATATCCAATATTTAAATTTCTTAAAGCAATGTAAGAAGCATCTTGTATGATACTATTTGTAAAGATTTTTTGTTTAATAAACCCTTGGTTTGGTGTAGAGCTAATAAAATCTTGTGCAGAATTAAAATGATTAAAAATATACTGATCTCCCATATTTCTAATTTCAGCACCATGACTTCCTTGAAACATAAAACTAATGTCTACATCTCCAAGTTTAAATTCATTTGCTAAACTCCATACCAAATCTGGATATGGGCTCCCCAAAATAGTTTTATCATCATCATCAATTAAACCGTCACCATTTAAATCCTTAACATAAACATCTTGTGCTTGTGCGCCTATAGGGTGATATGGATTATTCAAATATTCTAAAGGAATTTCTGAATCTACTACCCAACCATAAAATGATGAAATAGGATTCCCTACTAAGTTAGTCCATTCTGCTGCTCTTTTAGAATCTACACTTTGAATTTGCCCATTTGAATCAGCAAAATCTACAAGTGTATTTTTGTTACTTGATGTTATTAAAGTTGAAGACCATTTAAAGTTTTCTCTAGAAATATTTCTGGTTCTTAACTCTAATTCAATTCCTTCATTCTTTACTTCACCTATATTGATCAACGAATTTGCAAAACCAGTAGTTGTTGAAATTGGGTTCTCAATTAATAAATCCTCACTTGTCTTTATGTAGTAATCTAAAGAACCATAAAGTACATTATTAAATAATCCAAAATCTATACCTGGATTAAATTCAATTGATTTTTCCCATCTTAAATCAGGGTTTGCAATATTTATTGGGTTTATACCTGATGCTGAAGTATTGCCATCAAAAATAGCTGTACTTGGAGCTAATAATGATAAGAATGGATAACTTTCTATCTGATTATTTCTTGGAAAAGTTCTCACATCTTTATTACCAGTAATACCATAACTAACTCTTAATTTTAAAATATTAATGGCATCTACTTCCTCTAGAAAGCTTTCTTTGTGAATATTCCAACCTACAGATACTGCAGGGAAAAAACCATATTTATTATTGGGTCCAAATTGTGAGGAACCGTCTGTTCTTAAACTAACAGAGGCCAAAAATCTAGCATCATCATAAGCATAATTTAACCTTCCATAAAAAGATAACAAACTCTCTTCAAATTCTTCGGAATAAGCAGTTACAGTTAAAGGATCTGCTGCAGACAATGTTTGTAAAACATCAGAATCATAACCAGCTCCAAAAGAACCATTAACATCGGTTTTCCAGCTTTCAGCACCCATACCAACAACTGCATCAATTTCATGTTTACCAAATAACTTATCGTAAGTAAAATAGTTTTCTGTTATTAAATGTTTTCTGTTTACGGTAGATAAAGTTAGAGATGCTCTAGCTGCTCCTCTTCTATCTGACTCAACACCCTGCCATCTTCTATAATTAGAATTTTGAAAATCTCCACCAACAGTAGTTCTAAATGTTAAATCATCTGTAATCTTGTATTTTGCATACATAGAACCAAATATTTTAAATTTACTATCTGTACGTTCTCTTTCTAAAACTTTTGCTGCTGGGTTAGTATTAGATGTATTACTTATATCTAAACCGCTACCTCCATCTGGAACTGGCAAACCAGTTGCCAAATCAAAATCATCAAACATTCTTTGTATTGCATAATCTCCTACTTGAGCATTTGCATATTTACCTCCATCTCTAGTTCTATTAACAAATCTAATTGTGTTTTCATCTAAATATAAAGGAAGCCAAGAAGGTTGTCTAAGTATATCATGGGCAGAACCATCAAAACGCCTTCTGTCTGTAAGTGTTGGAGTAATTCTTGCCCCAAAAGATAACTTATTGTTAATTTTTGTATCTACTTTTAAACTGAGATTGTATTTTTTAAAATCATCCGTTAGCAAAACACCTTCGTCATGCAAATAATTCATAGAAGAACTAAATTTAGTGTCTTTACTTCCTCCTCTTGCACTAAAAGAATGATTGGTAATTACACCACCGTCAAAAATTATCTCTTGCCAGTTGGTATCAACACCTAATAGTTGCTTGTATCGAGTTCTATCAGAAATAGAACCTAAAGCAGCTTCTTCTGCAGCTGCAGTTTCTGCTACAGTGCTGTAATATGCATCACTTTGTCTTGCTGTTTTAAAACCAGTAAACATATTGTAACTAAACTTAGTTTTTCCATCTTTACCTTGTTTGGTATTAATCATAATAACTCCTCTTGCCCCTCTAGAACCGTATATTGCCGTTGAGGCTGCATCTTTTAAAACTTCAAAAGATTCAACAGTGCTCATATCTAAAGCACTTAAATAATCATTATCAACAGCTAAACCGTCAACAACAATTAATGGACTTAGTTCTCCAGTAATTGAACCAATACCTCTTATACGAATTGTAGGATCTGATCCTGCTTCACCTTCAGTAGCTGCAATTTGTACTCCAGAAACTTGACCTACTAAAGCATCATCTACCCTAGAAACAGCAATCTGATCTAGTTTTTCATTTTTAACTTTAGAAATAGCTCCTGTTAAATGAGACTTTCTTTGAGTACCATAACCTACAACAACAATTTCATCTAGAATACTGTTATCTTCTTCTAGAACTACATTGAGATTTTTTTGGTTATCAATTGTGAATTTTTGAGTTGAAAACCCTAAGTAGGAAAACTCTAATACGTCTCCTTTTTTTACTTGAATTGTAAAACTACCATCTAGATCTGTATCTGAACCTGAATTAGAGTCAAGGATTCTAATTGAAACACCAGGAAGACCTTCATTGTCTACTTTTGAAGTTACTTTACCTTTTAAGGTATAAGTTTCTTGTGCAAAAGTGCAAATGTTTACAAACATTACTAACAGTAATGCTAATTTAAATTTTAAGTTCATAATAATTATTAAATGTTTAAAAATGTAACTTTATTATCTCTAAATGAGATAAACTCTTTTTTTTCCACACCTAATCTTAAATAAAGTTTCAAAAAAAATAAAACTAAGAATTTGTTTTAGTATTTTTGAATTACTTACACTATTTATAAGATTAAGTGTTAGTTTATACTTCCTTCAGACGGAGTATCATTTTGAAAAGGATAGGCGTGCACCTATCCTTTTTTTTGTTTTAATTTATTCTAACTTATTATCATTAGCGTTGGATTTTTGATTAGCTAAAATTGGTTTACCAAACTGGTTTACCAAATATATACAAAATTTATTAATAATAGGGTTTCTCAACATAAATCTTTTAAAATTAATAGTTTAAGAGAAAAATTAACTCTGAAATATTCTTAAATAGATTAAAGTATCAAGTTTTAAGTATATTTATTTTACGGTTTATCTCCAAAATAAGATACCTTATCTCCGCTTAAAAAATCTTCTCTTACGGGACTAAAAGTATCAATTAGTTCACCCTCTTCTAGACAAACCGCACTGTGTAATAAATTTGGTTCTATGTAAACACCATCTCCAGTCTCAACAATTTGTTTTACCCCATCAATTTCAAATTCAAACTTACCTGATACACAAAAAGTGGCTTGTGTATGAAAATGTTGGTGTGGTGAACCTACCGCACCTTTATCAAATTTTACCCTTACCATCATGATTTGATTATCATAACCTAAAAATTTTCTTGATACTCCTCCACCAAGAACTTCCCATTCCATCTTTTTTGTAATTATGTATTTTTCGCTAAATCGTTTCATTCGGTTTTATTTATATTTTTAATATTCTTTTAAATCTGTTTTTGTTTTTTACGATATATGTTCCTTTAGGAAGGATAGTTAGGTCTAGTTTTCCAGTAGATTTATCAATATAATTTTGTTTTACAATTCTTCCTAATAAATCTATCACATCAACTTTTCCAATAGTTTCATCTTTCAAAGAGACATATAAATAATTTTCTTTTACTGGGTTCGGGTAAATTTTTAATTCTTTGTCTATATCATCTTGTAAACTAAGCGTTTCAAAAGCTCCAAAACCAACTTTAGTTCCTATATCTGTGATCGAATATGGAAGATGATTACCTCCTGAATTAAATTCCTCTGCACCTGCATCAAAATTTGAGGTTCTAGGACCACCTGTAATATCAGTTCCTAAAAATGAATAGGTTCCCAAGCCTGCATCAATTGCAGGACTTTCAGATACTAATCTATAAAATTCGGTTCCAGCTTCTAACAAACCTGAAGTAATAGTTTGATTAGAGTTTTCACCATTTATTAAGTCCCAAATTCCATTTTGAGTAATATTTCCCTCATAGGTTGAATTCCCCGAGGGCGGTGTTGTTTCTTGTAATGCTGAAATACTTGAATCTAGCATTATATTATTTGCAATTGTAATATTTTCTGGCGCTAAAGTTGTAGAGCTGTTTTGTTCCGTACCTACTCTAACCCCTAAATCGCAATCAACAAGTGTATTATTAATTATTTGTACATTTTTAACTTGGAAATATTCATTTAATGCAGAATCTGGTGTTCCGTTGGTTATATTGATAGCTCCTGTTGTATTTGAGCCTGATCCATTTGGTTTTCTATATCTAAGTCCTTCAAAATAATTATTGTATACCTTATGATCTTCTCCAATAACCCTTACACCTCCAGAAAAGGAATTATTATCGCCGAAAAAGTAATTTCCAAAAACTTCAGTATTGTTTCCATGTCTTAAGGTTAATGTTCCTTGATAATCTCTAAAAGTGTTATTGTAATATTTATTACTACCCGACTTATTAGAGATAATTTCTACTTCACCTGACCAATTATTAAAAAAATTATCATAAACTTCAGTAAATGAGTCTGAAAGCGATGTTGTACTTACACCTATTCGAATGGCGTCTTGGTCGTTTAACCCATTAACATTGTTATTAACAGGTACTCTATCAGCAAAATAATTATGATGTATTTTAGAATAATCTGGTGTAGAATTATTGTGGTTATCATTAATTATACTGCCAACTCCATTTTTCCCAATAAAAGAACTATAACTTACCTCGTTATATTCTCCATAGATAATAATCCATTTAAACTTTAGTGTCTCTTGGCTAGAAGTACCATTGTAGGAATCAATTTTAATATTCCTTACATGGCAATTAACGCAATCATTATTACTTGTATCTCTAAATTCAATGATTGGCTCTATTTTATCACCACTTGTAATAAGCCCAGAAGCATTTTGAAAAATAACACCTTCAAAAATAATATAAGAACCCCCTAGACTGATATTTGATCGACCTTCAAAAAAAACACTTCCAGGTGTTTGCGCCTTAATGATTATAGGATTTTCAGCTGTTCCATTTTTATTTATACTAATTTGAACATCGGTCCAAGTTTGATCCGACAATATTATTGTTGTGCCTGCAGAAGCGTTAGATATTGCAGCAGTAAGTTCTGAATGTGATGAAACTAACTGTCCAAAAGTAGGATTACAACTTAATAAGATTACAATTATTGATATTAAATATTTAATCATCGTTTATATAAAAAATGAAATATTAGTTTTTTGGAATTACAATGAATTGGGTAATACTTAAAATAAAATACTACAATGATATTTGAATTTAGTTATTTGGTTTTGTTCCAACTCCTATGTTTGCTTCTCTAAACCATACTTCAGTGTAACAGCCGTTTTCGTATTGTTTAGCAATATCTCCTCCATAAGTTTCTGCTCCAGCACACCAAACCATATTTTTCTTTGGATCTTTTCCGTTGGTTTGATTGTAAGCTCCTTGTTTAAAATAGTTTAATTCTCCACTATATGCATTAGCTCGTTCAACTCCATCTTGACCAATTGGTACAAATATTTTTTGCACTTGTGCTGGTATGTCTGATTTGTTTACATATTCAGATTTTAATAAATTTTTAGTAAATGTTTTAGTTTTATGCCCTTCACTTTTAAAAGTAAGATACATAACACCTTTATAGACATTAACTTCATAACTGAATTCTTCACCCAACTCTATTCCATCTTCAGGCTCTGAAGGAAAATCATCTTTACTTTTTCCAACTACAGACATATCATTACCCCAAACAGCAGTTGAATAATCCCATCTGCCAGAATTATCATCACCTTCAGTGTTAATTTCATAATTCCAAAAAACAGAGCCTTTGGAATGATTTGGAAATTTTTTATAAAATATTTTTAAGGGTTCATTTTCATGACCTTCTCCACTGTGAATTTGTCCAACTACTGTTGAATAAGATGCAGCTACTCTAGCATCACCAGATACAGAAACCTGCATCACTTTACATGTACCAGATAATTTACCTCCCTGCTCTGGAGTCCATTCTCTTTTTTCATGTAATTCAGTTCTTGTATTACTAGAATTTTTTGATGTTACTCCAGAGTTTGGTGTTTTATAAACTACCCATCGCCTTGTACCATCAATTTCAGTATAGAAAAAATCTTTATTTTCAAAATCAATGAGATCATCTACATTAGTTCCATCACCCATTAACATCTTAAACTTGTCCATAAATGGAATTACCTCACTTGGATAAACTGTTTTTGAACTCAAACCGTCATTCGCTGTAAAATAACCTGCATTTGAAATGGCATCATCACTTATTTCTACAGTTGCTGATTTAAACCAAACTTCAGCATAATTTCCATCTGAATATTGTTTTTGAATGTCGCCACCGTGGGTTTCTGCTCCTGAACACCAAACTTTATTTACTTTAGGGTCTTTTCCATTAGTTTGATTGTAACTACCAAGTTTAAAAAAGAGACCTTCGTCTGTGTAAGCTTTTTCACGCTCCACTCCATCCTGACCAATGGGTACAAATAAATTCTTGACTTGCTCTGGAATTTTTGAACGCGTTGAATATTGAGAAGAAATTAGATTTTTTGTAAATCTTTTGGTTTCATGTCCTTCGCTAGTGAATGTAAGATTCATTACTCCATCCTTTACTTCAACTTCATAACTAAATTCTTCACCTAAAGCGATACCATCCTCTGGTACTGGTGGATAAGAGTTTTTATTAGTTCCAACATCAGAGAAGTCATATCCCCAAACAGGATAGGAATAATCCCATCTTTTAGAGTTATCATCACCAAAAGTATTAATTTCATAATTCCAAAAGACTGAACCTCGTGTATGGCCTGGAAATTTCTTATAAAATATTTTTAGAGGTTCATTTTCATGACCATCGGCACTATGAATCTGACCAACCACTACAGAAAAAGTTGAGGCAACACTTGCATCTCCAGTAGTAGCTACATTCATAACTTTAAGTGTGGCATTCATTTTTGCTTCAGACAATGGTGTCCATTTTTTTAAATGCGCTAATTCCGTTCTTGTATTGTTGGAGGTACCATGTGTATTTCCAGCATTAGGTGTTTTAAAAACAACCCAATTGTTTTTATCATCATTTGCAGTAAAAAAGAAATTCTTATTCTCAAAATTTATAGCCTGACCCGCATTAGAACCATCTCCTAAGATTAAATTCCAATCTTGGAAAAATGGAATGACGTCATTAGCATAATTTGCTAAAACATCTGATTTGTTATTATCTTGATTGGCATTATTTTTACATGAAAAAATTAATACCTGTCTCTTATACACATCTGACGCTGCCGACGATATGCAGTGT
>OJFL01001079.1_pt1 | contig 11428 bp, 8 predicted proteins | sample 1594131 | NCBI WGS metagenome assembly OJFL01 (sample SAMN05416782, study PRJEB24817) | seawater metagenome | isolation source: Sea water | place: Canada:Atlantic | collected 2013-07 | reverse complement strand
AGTTCAAAAAAATCCCCACTAATTACTTAGTAGGGATTTGTGTATAAGAGACAGGGCTTTAGGGCAGTTTAAAAACTCTTGGAAAAGTAATATTGCAGGAGTAGTTGTGGTAGGCACAGTGGTGGGGTTAGGTTGCTATAAATTGGTCAATGTATTCCTGTAATTGCACGCTTTATCCAGCTTTATTATCGCTAGTAAAAGCGCCTTGTTTTCACAAGGCGCTTTCTACTATTTAAGTTTCTACTACAAGTAGTTTCTGCTATTTTTTGGGCTTCGTCTATTTAGCTAGGCGCGCTAGAATGTCATCAAGCATAGAACGACTACAGCCAAAGTTTATTCTGAAATGGTCTGGCTGGTGAAAGTCTTTACCGGGCGATGGCCCTACGCCTTTTTGCTCTGCCCAGGCCTGTACATCATCGACACCTAAGCCACTTGCATCTACCCAAGCTAAGAAGGTGGCATCCGCCTTCAGCATGCTTAGCCCTTCTATGTTATTGATTGCTTGGTAAACTCTGTCTCGATTTTCGCGAAGATAGCTAAGTTCTTGTTTGTGCCAATCGTCGCACTGCGTAAACGCGGCCTCGGTAGCCGCTAACCCCATTATATTTACCCATGGAACAATGCCGGCTGCGGCATTTACAAATGCCTGCCTAACGCTTCTATTCGGTATGATGGCGAACGAAGTGCCAAGACCTGCAATATTAAAGGTTTTGCTTGCGGCCATTAAAGTAACGCTGTTGTCAGCTAACTGCGCCTCTCTACCGGCAGGAATATGGGCTTTGCCCTCTTCTAAAATAAGATCGCAATGTATTTCGTCAGAGCACAGTTTAACGCCATTCTTATTACAAATGTCAGCAATCCTGTCTATCTCCGATTGCGTTAACACTGTGCCTACCGGATTCATAGGATTACATAATATGAACAGGGTGCATTTAGGGTCGGCGGCTTCTCGTTCAAGTGCATCAAAGTCGAGGGTATACCTAGGATTCTCTGCATCACTCGTTGAGTCGATGACAGTGCCAATATCGACTCTTTCTAACTGATTGAGTTTAGGCGCGGCCAACAAAGGCGGATAGTTTGGCGTTTGAATTAGCACCTTATCACCTGGGTTGCAGTAGGCTTTGCACGCAACGTTAAATGCAGGCACCACACCCGGCGTCCACACTAGCCACTCAGGCTCAATGTGCCAATCGTGTTTATCTTTTAGCCAACGCACTACTGCGTTAATAGCCCCCGTGTGATGCGAGGGCAGAATGTACCCCATGTTTCCGTGGTCTACCTGAGCAGAAATAGCGTCTAAAATAGGCTGAGCACAAGAAAACTCAGTATCTGCAACCCAGGCAGGAATGATGTCTTTGCCTTTGTACTTCTGCCATTTAAATGAATGAGTCTCTTTTCTTGATGGGGTATTGTCGAATAATGCGCTCACACTACATCCTTTTGCCGAGAAAGTTATGCTTCAAGTGTATGGTTTTGCAAAGGTATAAACTAGGGTGGGAAGTACATTTCTCTATAACAATTTGCACTTAATTATTGTGATGCAGGTACTCAGTTGCTACTAATCGCCTACTGGCCCAAGGATGTGCTACTTGAAGGAATGCTTGCAGTGAGTGCTGAGAATAAATATCTCAGAGTGTTTTTGGTAACAAAGCACTTAGAGGTATTTCAATTGCAGTGGTTTTGAGATGTCACCTTATCAGAGGTAGCCACTAACTCTTTCATGCTAATTGGCTTTGCTAGGAAGCCAGAAACATTGAGTTTAGCCGCATCCAATACAAGACTTTTATGAGGGTCTGCAGTAATGAGCAAAAACGGAATTTCTAAACCTTTTGAACGACATAGCTTTAACAAGCTCAGCCCATCATAGTCGGGCATAAGTTGGTCGCTAATCACCAAATTCAATGAATCTGGCGTTTGCTGAAGCAAAAAATCTCGAGCGTATTTGCTCCGGCTAAACGGATAAACGGTTGCATCCAACTGGGTTTCTAATGCATCGGTTATTAAATCGAGGGTAATTTGATCATCTTCAATGACGGCAATTGAAAGCATGGAAGTACCTCTTAAAAAATTCCACCGTTTACACAAGTTACCTGTAAAAGCGATATAGCCTACAGGAGCTTAATAACTTAAAGTGTAGGGACAAAATATAGAAATGACCACTCGCCTTTGGTAGCAACTATTTAGCGAGTTATGGTTTGAACAAGCGCTAATAGAATAAAAAATGCCAACGCGAGGTTGGCATTTTTATCTTTTTTCAGCGCAAACATTAACGCGCTAAAACTTTAACGTATATTGCTGTCTATTTTGGCGCTCGCGATGCACGCTTGCGTTCGTTCTCTGTAAGCAACTTCTTACGGATACGAATAGATTCTGGTGTAACCTCTACCAATTCATCTTCGTCAATGAACTCTAGTGCTTGCTCTAGAGACATTTTGATTGGTGGTACAAGTGTTTGCGCTTCATCAGTACCAGAGGCACGAACGTTAGTAAGCTGCTTACCTTTCAACGCGTTTACCGTTAGGTCGTTGTCACGGCTGTGAATACCGATAACCATACCTTCGTAAACTTCAACACCATGACCGATGAACAAACGACCGCGCTCTTGGAGGTTAAACAGTGCGTTAGTTAGTGCTTTACCGTTAGCGTTGGCAATGAGAACACCGTTTTTACGCTTACCAATAATGCCGCCTTTGTAAGGGCCGTAGTGATCGAATGAATGGTATAGCAAACCAGAACCCGACGTCATTGTCATAAATTCTGTTTGGAAACCGATAAGACCACGACTTGGAATAACGAAGTCAATGCGAACACGGCCTTTGCCATCTGGAGACATATCAGTCATTTCTGCTTTACGAAGACCAAGCTGTTCCATGATAGAGCCCTGATGCTGTTCTTCACAGTCAATCGTCAAGGTTTCAAATGGCTCTGTTGTTTCGCCATTTTCTTCTTTTAGAATTACTTCTGGACGAGATACAGCAAGTTCGTAACCTTCACGACGCATATTTTCAATCAGTATGCCTAAGTGAAGTTCACCACGACCTGATACGCGGAATTTATCCGGATCAGCCGTTTCTTCAACACGTAGTGCAACGTTGTGAACAAGCTCGTCGTTCAAACGTTCAAGGATGTTACGCGACGTTACATACTTACCTTCTTTTCCAGCGAAAGGTGATGTATTTACTTGGAACGTCATGGTTACTGTTGGCTCATCTACCGATAGTGGTGGAAGTGCTTCAACGGCATTAACGTCACAAATTGTGTCAGAGATTTTCAGTTCACCAAGACCAGAGATAGCGATGATATCGCCCGCATTCGCGCTGTCTACTTCGTGACGGTCTAGACCAAGGTAGCCATATACTAAGCCAACTTTACCGTTGCGAGTTTTACCATCAGCAGTAACGATAGTTACCTGTTGGTTGGTTTTAACTGAACCGCGGCTGATACGACCTACACCGATTACACCCACATACGAGTTGTAATCTAGCTGTGAAATCTGCATTTGGAAACCACCGTTGGCATCAGCATCTGGTGCAGCAACTTGGTCAACAATAGTTTGGAAAAGTGGAGTCATGTCTTCTGACGGTGTGTCAGCATCGTTAGACGCCCAACCGTTTAGTGCAGAAGCATAAACAACTTGGAAATCAAGCTGCTCATCAGTAGCGCCAAGGTTATCGAACAAATCAAATACTTGGTCCATTACCCAATCAGGGCGAGCACCTGGCTTGTCGATTTTGTTGATGACAACAATAGGCTTAAGGCCTTGAGCAAATGCTTTTTGAGTAACAAAGCGCGTTTGCGGCATTGGACCTTCTTGAGCGTCAACAAGTAGAAGTACAGAGTCAGCCATTGACATTACACGCTCTACTTCACCACCGAAATCGGCGTGTCCCGGAGTATCAACAATGTTGATACGGTAGTCTTGCCAGTTAATTGCAGTATTTTTCGCCAAGATGGTGATACCGCGCTCTTTCTCGATGTCATTCGAGTCCATAACGCGCTCTTCTTGTACGCCGCGAGATTCCAACGTTCCAGATTGCTGAAGAAGCTTATCTACCAAGGTAGTTTTACCGTGGTCAACGTGGGCGATGATTGCGATATTACGCAATTTACTTATATCAGTGGTATTCATGCTTATATAGAGCCTGTGTAAATCGATACATACCAACACGGTATGCATGAGATTTCTTGCAAAAAATGCAGATAGAAAATTTTCGCGGATTGTACAGAAAAAACGCGCCGTTTGCGCATCTTTTTTCACTTTGCAATGAATGTTTCCGCTTTTCTTATGATTTTAAAGGCCTATAGCGGAATTTAATGGTAATAAGGGAGTAATTCACTGTTTAGAAAGAGTGGCAAGCGGCTAGAAAGTATTCTAGTCTAAACATCGTAGGCGATGCCACCTGCACCACTATTGCACGACATCGCACCAAATTAGTGCGGAGCGGGCCATATTATAGGTCTTCATCTTAGTCTAAGCCGCAGAAAACGGCAGATAGATAGATGGCATGATTATCGCTTTCACAATTTTACTGTTGGAGTGAGCCTGATCACTCTGCATTTTTACATTAAAACCTGGAGGACACGATGTCAGTAGAAAAGGCATTAGAGCTGATTAAAGAAAGCGAAGCGAAATTTATCGATTTACGTTTTACCGATACCAAAGGTAAAGAGCAACACGTATCTATTCCTGCGAGCCAAGTTGATGAAGATTTCTTCGAAGAAGGAAAAATGTTCGACGGTTCTTCAATTGCAGGTTGGAAGGGCATCAACGAATCTGACATGGTTCTTCTTCCGGACGCAGACAGCTGCGTAGTTGACCCTTTTGCAGAAGAAACACAAGTAAACATCCGCTGTGACATCGTTGAGCCTACTACTATGGAAGGCTACGAGCGCGACCCGCGTTCTGTTGCTCGCCGCGCAGAAGAATATCTGAAGTCTACTGGTATCGGTGACACGGTATTCTTCGGTCCAGAACCAGAATTTTTCCTTTTCGACGACGTGCGTTTCCACACTGATATGGCGGGTTCTTTCTACAAGATCGACGCATCAGAAGCAAAGTGGAACTCTGGCGAAGAGTTTGAAGGCGGTAACATGGCTCACCGTCCAGGCGTAAAAGGCGGTTACTTCCCAGTACCTCCAGTAGATTCTGCGCACGACATTCGCGCGGCAATGTGTATGGTTATGGAAGAGATGGGCCTTGTTATCGAAGCGCATCACCATGAAGTTGCTACCGCTGGCCAAAACGAAATTGCATGTGAATTCAACACGTTAGTCAAGAAAGCTGATGAAATCCAAGTATACAAGTATGTTGTACACAATGTTGCTCATGCATACGGTCAAACTGCGACCTTTATGCCTAAGCCTCTAGTTGGCGACAACGGTTCTGGTATGCACTGTCACCAATCTATTGCAAAAGATGGCAAGAACATCTTCGCAGGTGACAAGTATGCAGGCCTTTCTGAAGAAGCGCTTTACTACATTGGCGGTATTATTAAGCACGCTCGCGCAATCAATGCGTTTGCTAATGCATCAACAAACTCGTACAAGCGCCTTGTACCAGGGTTTGAAGCACCTGTAATGCTTGCTTACTCTGCGCGTAACCGCTCTGCTTCAATCCGTATTCCTTATGTAACAAGCGATAAGGCTCGTCGTATCGAGGTGCGCTTCCCTGACCCAACAGCTAACCCATACCTTGCATTTACTGCAATGCTTATGGCTGGCCTTGACGGTATTAAGAACAAGATCCACCCTGGCGATGCTATGGATAAAGACTTGTATGACCTACCGGCAGAAGAAGCAGCAGAAATTCCAACCGTTGCTAGCTCGCTAGAAATGGCGCTAGAAGCATTGGATAACGACCGCGAATTCCTTACTGCTGGCGGTGTAATGACTGATGACATGATTGATGCATATATCGACCTTAAGTCTGAAGAAGTTACTACTTTGAACATGACAACTCACCCTGTTGAGTTCGACATGTACTACAGCGTTTAATAGAAACGTTTCAACATGCGCTTCGTGTGTTGATGATGTATGTAGATATTTGAAGCCCGCAATTGCGGGCTTTTTTATTGTCTGCGCATTGATTTGTATAAGGGCCTATTAGGTTGGGAACAGCCTGCGCGACTAACAATTATCTATTATGCTTAGAATCATCTATGATAGCGTTTGAGCTACATTTAAAGGGACACCATTTATGACAGATTCAATTAAACGCACCTCGCTGCTTTTCACTTTGCCGTCATTTACTTTGTTCCTATGCGCCACCTGCTTTTCTCATCAGGCTTTTGCCCAGCAAACACCTGATCAACAAACACCTGACCAGCAAGCCTCTGCCCAGCAAAATACGACACAGAAAAATAAAACACAGCAACAAAAAACACAAAACAGTCCCGCGCAAATTTTCAAAGTCGTCAACGAAGACGGCTCTGTGACATATACAGATACACCACCGCCAAATGCCGAAACCGTAGAGCTAGATATAAAAACACGTAACGTGGTTTCTGCTATTAAAACGCCAAAGACTCAAAAAGTTCAGGTTAAAAAGAAAAAGCCAAATTATAGCGTAAGTATCGCTAGCCCCGCTCCAGAAGCGACCTTGAGAGACAACGCTGGCAACATTGTTATTAAAGCGGAACAAAACAGTGCAGAAAAAGCGCCCTTGTATCGCTTGATATTCGACGGTGCCCCAGTTAAGAGCAATTCCTCAGGCATATTTAAGCTAGAGGGTGTCCATCGTGGGGCACATAATTACAAAGTTGAACTCACCAACAATACGGGCAAGACTCTTGCATCGTCTCCTACTCAAACCCTTTACCTGCATCAGGCATCGGTGTTTATCAATAACAACTAGCGTGCAGCCCTACTGAACTGGCGCACCAACGCGGTTCATAGAATTTTAATTTTCGAGTAAACCTGCGCGGGATTGTCAGTTACACGCTATAATGCACAACATTGGTGCAAAGGAGACATACTCGGATGGTTTCTACCGAGTCAGAATCACGATTATTACTAAATAGTCTAAATACAGCCCTAGTGATGGTAGATAGCCGGCTGCGTATTATTTACGCGAACCACGCCGGTGAAGCATTATTTGAAACGGGGTTAAAACAACTTCAAGGCCATCTTCTACCTGACTTTTTCTTACCGGATACTATTGAGACAACGCGGTTGCGAGCCGCAATACGCAAAGGTGAAGACTTTACTGAAAACGAGATAAAACTGGCGTTTAAAGATAATCGCTACGTTTCAGTAGATTTAACCGTTACTAATATTGCAACTTCCAACGGCCCAGGCCTGCTTTTTGAAGTAAAGAAAATAGACCAGCAAAAGCGAATCACCCGAGAAAATCTACAAAATGCCCAGCATTATGCAGCTCGAGAACTCGTACGTGGCCTAGCCCATGAAATAAAAAACCCCTTAGGAGGAATTCGTGGTGCAGCTCAGCTGTTAGAAAAAGAGTTACCTGAACAACATAAAGAGTTTACACGCATGATAATCGAGCAATCGGATAGACTGCGTACCTTGGTAGACCGCCTTCTAGGACCTAATTCTTTACCTCGCTTTGAAGTAAGCAATGTGCATCAAGCGTTAGAGAAAGTGCGAAGCCTTATGTTGGTTGACTCTGCCATACCAATTTCAATTGTACGAGATTACGACCCAAGTATTCCCGATCTGAGGATCGATCCAGACATGATTCAGCAAGCGGTGCTGAATATAGTGCGCAACAGTATTCAGGCGTTGAACGAGCACAAAACACCTAACCCTGAAATACGCTTGGTAACCCGTATTGAACGTCAAATGACTATTCAATCTGCGCGCCACGCTTTAGTGGCCAAAGTGAAAATTATCGACAACGGACCAGGTATACCTGCAGAGATAAAAGACACCTTGTTCTATCCCATGGTCACCAGTAAACAAAATGGCTCGGGTCTTGGATTGTCGATTTCACAAACACTTATTAATCACCACGGTGGAAAAATAGATGTTGATAGCCACCCTGGTTACACCAAATTCGTGATTTATATTCCAATTAAAAGTAAGGAGACAGACGATGACGAATGAGTCGGTATGGATTGTCGACGATGACAGTTCGATTCGTTGGGTGCTGCAAAAAGCCTTACAGGCAGCCAATATCAGCTGCTTGAGTTTTGAAAACCCAGAAGATTTGCTGCGCCAAATCCAAAGTGGTCAAGCGCCAGAAGTTATCATATCTGACATACGAATGCCTCAAATGGACGGTATAACCCTGTTGAACGAGGTTCACAGCTCACACCCCCTACTTCCTGTCATTATTATGACTGCGCATTCAGATCTGGACAGTGCGGTAAATGCATATCAAAAGGGGGCGTTTGAGTATTTGCCCAAACCCTTTGATATCGATGAAGCCGTTACGCTTGCTCGGCGTGCAATAGACCATGCAAGGGAGCAGTCATCTACCACCAAGGTACAGCAAGATGAAGTGGTTACTGAAATTATTGGTGAAGCGCCAGCGATGCAGGAAGTGTTTCGTGCCATTGGTCGTCTGTCTCGCTCGTCAATCAGTGTACTCATTAACGGTCAGTCTGGAACAGGTAAAGAGCTAGTCGCCCATGCTTTGCACAGACATAGCCCCCGCTCTAGCAAACCTTTTATTGCGCTAAACATGGCTGCGATTCCCGCCGATCTTGTAGAGTCTGAACTTTTCGGGCACGAAAAAGGGGCGTTTACTGGTGCTCAGGCTGCGCGTCAGGGGCGTTTTGAACAAGCCGACGGCGGAACCTTGTTTCTGGACGAAATTGGCGATATGCCTCTTGATGTTCAAACCCGCTTGCTAAGAGTACTTGCCGACGGTCAATTTTATCGCGTTGGCGGGCACCAATCGGTTAGTGTCGATGTAAGAATTATTGCCGCAACCCACCAAAATCTAGAAACCCGAGTTGCTGAAGGTAAGTTTCGTGAAGATTTATTTCACCGCCTCAATGTTATTCGAGTGCACCTACCTTCCCTTGCCGAGCGTCGTGAAGACATTCCATTGTTAACCAGACACTTTTTGCGTCGCGCCGCTAAAGAACTTGATGTTGATGCTAAAACTATTAGTAAAAGTGCTGAGCGAGTGATGTCACAGCTTCCGTGGCCTGGTAACGTAAGACAGCTAGAAAACGTGTGTCGTTGGCTAACGGTAATGGCAAGCGGCCAAGAGGTTATCCCTAGCGATTTACCGCCAGAAATTCACAGCGATGGGCACGTAGAAACATCTTCTGCCGCTACCGGAGAATGGCCTGAATTACTTGCCTCATGGACAGATAAACAGCTGCGGGACGGTCGTCACGACATTTTAAATGATGCCATGTTAACGTTTGAAAAAGTGATGCTTGAGCGTGCCTTACATCATACTCACGGCCACAAGCAAGATGCAGCAAAACGCTTAGGATGGGGGCGCAACACGCTTACACGTAAGCTAAAAGAGTTAGGGATTAGCTAGCTTGGCACACTGGAGAGTAAGGCTCTTACTTCAGAAATATGAAGGTGACAGTAAAAAATTTACATTTGCAGCTTGTTATTAACCTAACAAGCTGCCTAAACCGGTTTTAATGACCTTTAGTCAGTAACCCTGTTATGCCCTGATTAAAGTGGCGAACCCATTTCATACTGAACTGTCCTTTAGCCTGCTTGTTGATATGAATAACCGCCTCTTTCTTAGACATGACTTTGTCTTCGTTGTGCGCTCTTGGATGGGTAAGAGCATCGTACGTATCAATAATCGCCAACAGCTTTGCACCTTCGCAAATGTCGTCTTCCTTCAAGCCTAGCGGATACCCTGAGCCGTCGGTGCGCTCATGGTGTTGCATCACTATTTTGCGCGCCATATCCCAGTCATCTAGGTGCTCTAGTAAACGGGCACTTTTATAAACATGAGAGCGCATTAGATTGAATTCATTTTCAGTTAACGTATCGCCTTTGTTTAACAACTTCATGGGCATAAAGGCCATACCGAAGTCATGCACATAACTGGCAACGGCTAGCTGATCTTCATCAATAATATTGTCGGCCACATCATTAATATACATAGCAAGTTTTGCGATGCGGTCACCTTTTCCAGCCCAAAATGTACAGCGTCGCTCGACGGTTTGCATTAGTTCTCTAAAAAACAGCACATCTTGTTTCTTTTCACTGCTTATATCTTTTGGAATACCCGTTGAAGCCAAAACGGGGGCCTTTACGGGTGCACTTTCCGAGTTACCCTCGCTACTCGCAACATCAAGGGCAGGATTAAGCAGAAGAACGGCATCGTTTAAGAAGCGCTCGTGTTCAGCATTGTTTTCCGGCGTTATGCGACTAATCGCAAGCACTAACTGCTCGTGCAGATTATTGTCATACTCTGCTTTGCCAGTTCGCATAACTTCTTCTACAAACGCTTTTACCCTGTCCATAGTAAGCAGAACAAGGTCGCTCATAGTGCTTGTATAAGCAACTTGGCCCTTGCGGAGGTAATCAAGTAAATCTTCTACGTGCTGAAGTAATGGAATTAATGGCGAGAAGTTTACTAAGCCAAGGTCACCTTTAATGGTATGTATAGAGCGAAACAAGGCTCTTTGAAGCTCGTTGTCCGCAGGACGCAACTCTAGCTCTATTAACGTTTGCTCGCTCGATTCATAAAGCTCGTTAATTTCCTCCATGAGGTCTGCAAGAATATCTTCTTCTAGTTCGTCAGGGGTAAATGTCAACATACTTATGGGTACCAAATATGGTTTGAATGCTTAGTCTTATCTATTGTAATGGGCTATTAATAAAAATGCTTCATACTAAAGGTGATAAAAACGTCGAATTGTCTAGATGCCGCTTAACGATTTCAATATATCCCGTAAAATACCGGCTCCTAGATCTACTTTTTATCTTAGTAACGCGAAAATAATATAGAAATAGCGGCTCAACACTCTAGTGTAGCCCAGATTACAAACTTCACTGTAAAAACTCATCGGACAAGTGTACGCTGAAATTTCTTCTATACTGCGCGCTCTATTTACTGCTAGGAGTTATTTTGATCGCTTTGCTTCGCATTCCCATTCTTTTCATCGCGTTTTTGGTTATCAACGTAATCTTGCTTTTTGTCTTCATTTTGCGCCCTTTCCACAAAGATAACGTGCAGGCTGCGGGAGCGCTATATTCCCAGATGGCTAAAATTGTGGGCCTTAAAGTTATTGTTCGAAGAGATCCGGCAGTAAAACTTAATGAGCCCTATGTATTCATTGCAAATCACCAAAATAGCTTTGATATTATGACAATATGTAAAGCTGCCCTGCCGGGTGTGGTGACTATTGGTAAGAAAAGTCTGAAGTGGATCCCTATTTTCGGCCAAATTTACTGGCTATCAGGCAACATCATGATTGACCGAAATAATTCCTGTCTCTTATACACATCTGACGCTGCCGACGATATGCAGTGTGTA
>OJFL01001074.1_pt1 | contig 11471 bp, 9 predicted proteins | sample 1594131 | NCBI WGS metagenome assembly OJFL01 (sample SAMN05416782, study PRJEB24817) | seawater metagenome | isolation source: Sea water | place: Canada:Atlantic | collected 2013-07 | reverse complement strand
CGAGATTTCTGCCTGTCTCGTGGGCTCGGAGATGTGTATAAGAGACAGATTTAGCGCAGCTCAATAGTGCAAAAGCAGATTTAAAGAGTGCACAAGCAAATCTAAAAACACTGGAAGCCAAGGCGCGTCGATACGACGACTTAGTTGAGAAAAATGCAGTAAGTAAACAAGAGTACGACGATGTTATTGCTCAAAAAGAGCAAGCCCAAGCAGCTATAAGTGTGGCAGAAGCAGCGGTAGACGTAGCCAAGGTCAGTATGGGCTACACCAAGGTTTACGCGCCAATAAGCGGTCAAATAAGTCGCTCATTTGTTACTGAGGGAACCTTGGTTACTACGAATCAGGCGCAGCAACTTGCGGTTATTACTCAGCTCGATCCTGTTTACATTGATATGCAGGAGTCGGGTACTTCAATACTGACCTTACGTCAGTCTATGCGCAATCAAGGTTCAATGGATGTTGAACTCACTGTAGACGAGGTAAGTGGCGAAAAATACTCGCATACAGGTAGCGTAAAGTTTTCAGAAGTGACTGTAGATGAAAGCACCGGGTCTGTAACGTTGCGTGCTGAAATGCCCAACCCCGATAGCATTTTGTTACCAGGGCTGTTTGTAAAAGGCCATGTAATAACTGGGCGAGAGAATGCTTTGCTTGTTCCACAAAGAGCCACTACCCGTCAGCCGAATGGCTCGCTGTCAGTATATGTTGTAGGAGACGACGGCACCGTAGAGGGCAGAACGCTGAATGTTGGGCAAATATATCGCGACCAGTATGTAGTTAACGGCGGCCTTAGCGAAGGTGATCGCGTTATTGTTACCGGGTATCAGAAAGTTAAACCCGGTGCCAAAGTGAATGCATCTGAATGGCAACCCTCATCACGCGGCTCACGATAAGCAAGCAAGGAATTTTTAGTTATGGCTCGCTTTTTTATAGACAGACCCGTGTTTGCATGGGTGCTAGCAATTATTACTATGATGGCAGGTGTGCTTGCCATTATTTCTCTTCCCATTGAGCAGTACCCTAAAGTAGCGCCACCTACCGTTACTATTAGTGCATCGTATCCTGGAGCATCGGCAGAAACCGTAGAAAACTCTGTTACACAGGTCATCGAGCAAAGCTTGTCGGGCATTGATAACTTACGCTATTTTTCTGCTAGCAGTTCGAACAGCAGTGTTTCAATTAGCTTAACGTTTGAACCAGGCACCGACCCAGATATTGCGCAAGTACAAACACAAAACAAAGTGCAGGGTGCGCTGCCGCTGTTGCCAAGTGAAGTGCAACAACAGGGCGTTACCGTATCTAAGTCGAACAGCGCTTTTGCATTAGCGGTTGGTTTTTATTCTGAAGACGACACTATGAATCAGTACGATTTGAGTGATTTACTGGTGTCGCAGTTTCAAGATCCCATTTCCCGAGTCAATGGCGTGGGGAATGTGCGCGTATTCGGCGCACAGCGTTCTATGCGTATTTGGTTAGATCCGGATAAATTGAACAGTTACAACCTAACGCCTGTGGACGTACAAGCTGCGGTTCAGGTGCAAAACACCGATGTCTCTGCTGGTCAGTTAGGTGGCTTACCTGCCATTAATAATCAGCAAATTAATGCCACTATTCAGGCGCAAAGCCGCCTACAAACAGAAAAAGATTTTGAAAACATTGTGCTGCGGGTTAATACCGATGGCTCACAGGTAAGAGTGCGCGATGTTGCCCGCGTAGAACTTGGCGCGCAAAGTTACGATGTTATTGTACGCTACGACAGACGACCTGCGTCGGGCATGGCCATTAGCTTAAGCTCGGGCGCAAATGCGCTTGAGACAATAAAAGACGTAAAAGCTCGTGTAGAAGAGCTTAGAGCTAACCTGCCAGATAGTGTGAAAGTGGTGTACCCCGTTGATAGCTCTCCTTTCATTGAATTGTCTATAGAATCTGTGGTGAAAACACTTATTGAAGCCGTGATACTGGTGTTTTTAGTCATGCTGCTGTTTTTGCAAAATTGGCGTGCAACCCTTATCCCTACCATAGCCGTGCCGGTTGTATTGCTTGGTACATTCGCAGTGCTTTTGTTATTTGGGTTTAGCATAAACGTGCTTACCATGTTCGCTATGGTGTTAGCTATCGGGCTGTTGGTAGACGATGCTATCGTTGTTGTAGAAAACGTTGAGCGAATTATGGAAGAGGAGGGGCTGCCGCCCGCCGAAGCCACCAAAAAATCTATGACTCAAATTACCGGCGCGCTGGTGGGTATTGCAGCTGTGCTTTCTACCGTATTTATTCCCATGGCCTTCTTTAGTGGTTCTGCAGGGGCTATTTATCGTCAGTTCTCGGTAACTATTGTATCTGCAATGGCGTTTTCAGTATTAGTGGCCATTGTTTTATCTCCTTCGCTCTGCGCTACCTTGTTAAAAAAGCACCCCGAAAATCACGATAAAAATAAGGGCTTTTTTGGCTGGTTTAATCGCACTTTCAATAAAGGTAGAGATTCCTACCAGCGCACAACAACACATATGGCGAAGCGGGCTAAGCGCTATTTTGTTGTGTATGGTTTGTTAGTGGGCGGTATGGCGCTTATTTTCAGCCAGCTTCCAGGGGCATTTTTGCCCGATGAAGACCAAGGCCGCATGATGGTGTTAGTAAGCACACCTCCGGGAGCAACCGCAGGAAGAACTCTAGAGTCGATAAAGCAAGCGGAAGATTATTTTCTCGATCAAGAACAAGAGGCGGTAAACGGCCTGTTTTCAGTGGTTGGATTTAGCTTTGCTGGCCAAGCGCAAAATGCGGGCATGGCATTCATAAATTTGAATGATTGGAGCGAACGCGACGAGGATAGCTCGGCATTTGCTGTACTAGGCCGAGCGTTTGGCGCCTTTAGTCAAATTGAAGATGCATCTGCATTTCCAATTGTGCCGCCACCTATCATGGAATTAGGTAACGCTACGGGTTTTGATATGCAGCTAGTGGATCGAGGTGGTAATGGTCACGAAGCGTTAATGAATGCCCGTAACCAGTTGCTAGGTATGGCTGCGCAAAACCCGAAACTTGCGGGCGTTCGCCCCAACGGATTAAGCGATGTGCCGCAATTTAAGATAAATATCGACAGTGAGAAAGCCTCAGCACTGGGTCTGAACTTAAGTGACATTAACCGAACCCTACAAATTGCATGGGGATCGAGCTACGTTAATGATTTTATCGATAAGGGGCGTATTAAGCGCGTATATATGCAGGGTGACATTCCACATCGCATGACGCCAGACGACCTTGAAAAATGGTATGTACGCAACAGTAATGGCGAAATGGTGGCGTTTAGCTCGTTTGCCAGCACAGAGTGGGTGTACGGGTCACCTAAACTTGAACGCTTTAACGGTATTTCTTCGGTGAATATTCAGGGCAGCCCTGCCGAGGGTGTTTCATCGGGCGAAGCCATTGCAGAAATGGAAAAGTTGGTTGCGCAGTTACCACCGGGCTACGGCATCGAATGGGCTGGCTTATCTTATGAAGAGCAGCAGGCAGGCTCGCAGGCCCCAATGCTCTATGCTATCTCTATTTTAGTGGTGTTTTTATGTCTTGCTGCTCTATATGAAAGCTGGTCGGTTCCTTTTGCGGTAATGCTGGTAGTGCCGTTGGGGATCCTTGGTTCTGTAACTGCAGCGTTTATATTTAATTTGCCCAATGATGTGTATTTGCAAGTGGCGTTTTTAACCACAGTGGGCTTAGCCGCAAAGAACGCAATCTTAATTGTGGAATTTGCGAAAGAAGAATATGAGAAGGGTGTCGATTTAATGACTGCCGTATCTAATGCCGCGTCTCAGCGCTTCCGCCCTATTTTAATGACCTCTATGGCTTTCATTTTAGGTGTAACGCCGCTGGCGCTGGCTAGTGGAGCAGGCGCTGCTAGTCAAAACGCCATTGGTATTGCTGTGATGGGTGGAATGTTCGCGGCCACTTTCTTGGCTATTTTCTTTGTTCCCATGTTTTATGTGATGGTGGAAAAACTATTCCATAAACAAAACAAGTAATGTAAGGTCAAAAAGAGGTTTAGTTAGCGTGATATTGAATCTATCGACTTTTCAATAAGGACATTAGCAAGATGACGACTGTTGTATTTTCTCACGGAAAAGAAAGTGGCCCATGGGGCAGTAAAATTACCACACTTTCTAACGTAGCAAGTGATATGGGCTTTGGTGTTGAAAGTATCGACTATCAAGACCTCGATTGCCCAGAGGCTCGATTATTACGGCTGAAAGACACTATTGCTGAGAAGTGTAACGACGTTATTTTGGTGGGTTCAAGCATGGGCGGTTACGTTTCGTTAGCGGCAGCTAGCCAAATATCCGCTCGTGGGGTTTTTCTGATGGCCCCCGCGCTATATATGCCAGATTATGAAATTCAGCGTTTTCCTTACGACGGCTATCTGAGCGTAGTTCACGGTTGGAACGACGATATTATTCCTATCGAGAACAGCCTCAAATACGCTCGCCATCAAAAAGCACAGTTGTTGCTTTTAAATGACGGGCACCGTTTGGCAAACAGCAAGTCTGTTATTTCACCCTTCTTCAGAAATTGGTTAGAAAAGTTTCGCTATTAAATATATAGCTACTAATTTTATAGCAATATGAATTTCGGTACGCTATTACACGCACTTTTACAAAAAGCGCCCACTTTATGTGGGCGTTTTTGTTTTCCGTGGAATGCTTTTAATAAGACTAATCGCTTAGTTGTTCGTTTTTTATAAGTGCAGGAAAGTGAGCGAATTTATGGCATGATGAACGCAAGCTATCGTGATTTTACACAGGCAGAAGAAAATGGCATTTAGTCTACCTCAAGAGCCAGATTGGCCCTCTTTGATAAAATCCGGATGTCGGGTTTTTGTTGGCGGTAACGCGTCAGTACCTCACGCCCTAGTACAACACCTCATAGATAACAGCGAGGGTTTTAGCGACATCGAGTTAGTTCATATGTTGGCGTTAGGCGATACACGCTGGGTAAAAGAGGAATATAAAAACCTGTTTAAAGCCAACACCTTTTTTATCGGCGGAGATGCGGTAAGAAAAGCGGTGGATGAAGGACGGGCAGACTATACACCCGTATTTCTATCTGAAATTTCGAGCTTGTTCAGTGACGGTACATTGGCATTAGATGCGGCCTTAGTGAATGTTAGTCCCCCTGATGAATTTGGCTACTGCTCGCTAGGTGCAGCGGTAGATATTGCAATGTCTGCACAGCGCCATAGTAAAAAAGTGATTGCGCAAATTAACTCTCATGTCCCCCGCACCGCGGGTCATTCTTACATTCATATTAGTGAAATTCACGCCTGCATAGAGGCCGGTGAGCCGCTGGTAGAAGTATCTACTCCTCCCATTGATAGTGTGGCTGAACGTATTGGTCAGTATGTTGCAATGTTAGTAAACGACGGCGCAACGCTACAGTTTGGGATAGGAAAAATACCGAGTGCTACGCTGAAATATTTATGCACGCACAAAGATTTAGGTATTCATAGCGAGATGCTTACCGACAGTATTATCGAGCTACTAGAGTCTGGCGCAGTCACGAATAAGAAAAAAACATTTCACCCGGGCAAAGTGGTGACTAGCTTTGCCATCGGAACTCGCAAGCTTTATGAGCTTATCGATAATAATCCGCACATAGAGTTTTACCCGAGCAGTTACGTTAATAAGCCCACTAATATCGCTAAAAATGACAACATGGTAGCTATAAATAGTGCTCTTGAAGTAGATCTCACCGGGCAGGTTGTTGCCGATTCTCTGGGCTACGATTTTTATAGTGGAATAGGTGGGCAAGTTGATTTTGTAACCGGGGCATCAATCAGCAAAGGCGGCAAGGCTATTATCGCGTTACCCTCTACAGCGCAAAATGAAACAGTGTCGCGTATTACGCCAAAAATAAGTGAAGGCGCAGGTGTGGTTACCTCGCGAGGAAATGTGCAATACGTGGTGACCGAATATGGGATAGCGTCGCTAAAAGGTAAGAGTATTCGAGAAAGAGCGCTTGAACTCATTCGGGTTGCCCACCCTAAGTTTCGCTCTGCGCTATTAGAAGAGGTGCGCCAGCATTACTGGGTTCCGCACTACCAAGAAAAGTACCCTACCGATATTCCGGAACTCGGCGCTATTCAGCTTAAAAAACTCGATATTCGGGGCGAACGTTTTTATATGCGCCCCCTAAATCCTGCTGATGAAAGGCGACTGCAGGAATTCTTTTATTCCCATACCAAAGAGACGTTACGCCTTCGCTATAACTACGACCCTAAGCAAATGTCGCGAGAAAAATCATGTAATTTAGTGAGCGTGGACCAAAGTTCCGATGCGGCTCTTTGTATAGTTCGCCAAGAGGGCTCGCGTATCACTATTCATGCGGTGGGACGCTTTTATTTTAACCCTTCAGATAATACCTGTGAGGCGGCATTTGTTACCCGCGAAACACAACAGGGTAAAGGCATGGCGAAGTTGTTATTAAAAGAGCTTATTAATATCGCGAAAAAGCGCTCTATTAGCAAGATGATGGCGTATGTGCGCGGAGATAATATGCCCATGATTACCATTTTTGAGCATGCTAAATTTAAGCGTAAATTTACCGGCGACCCAAGTGAGGTTGAGTTGGTACTTGATGTGGCGTCACTGACATGACTATAAAAATTTTCCGTGGCAAACACGGTACAAAACACGACTTAGGAAAAGAGCACCCAGAATCGCCAGACAGATTGTTTGCCATAGACGATCAGCTACTGTCCTCAGGGTTAGAGATGATTTGCGAGCACGGCGACGCTACACCTATTCCCGAAGCGTATTTATCGTTGGCACACGACCCTTATTACATAAAAAGTGTATTTGAACGTGCTGCGCAAGTTACGTTTAGTGACGATGAAAAAACGATGTATTCAGGCGAGAAGATCGCCACAGCATGGCTAGATGAAGATACCGGATTAATGAAGTACAGCTTAGCCGCTGCCCTTGAGTCTGCGGGAGCCGGCTGTAACGCAGTAGACTATGTTATGGCCGGAACCGAGCGCCAAGCTTTTTGTGCTACTCGCCCGCCTGGGCATCACGCTACCTACGATAGTGCCATGGGTTTTTGCGTGTTTAATAACATTGTTTTAGCGGCGCGCTATGCATTGCAAAATTACAATTTGCAGCGAGTAGCGATTGTCGATTTTGATGTGCATCATGGCAATGGAACAGAGCAAATAGTGGCTGGCGATCAGCGCATAATGCTGTGTTCAAGCTTTCAGCATCCGTTTTACCCTCATAGCGGTGCACCAGTATCAGCCAGTAATATACTGGCAGTTCCCCTTGATGCGGGAATAACCGGCGACGTGTTCAGAGAAAAAGTACAGCATTGGTTTAGTGCACTGGCCAATTTTCAGCCTCAGCTTATATTGATTTCAGCGGGTTTTGACGCACATGCTGAAGATCCAATGGCTCACTTACGCCTCGTAGAAGACGATTATTTTTGGGTTAGCCAAGCGCTCAGGCGCGTTGCCGACACCTGCTGCGAAGGGCGCATTGTGAGTATGCTAGAGGGCGGATATGACCTTAGCGCCCTTGGCCGCAGCGTGGTTGCTCACTTAAAAGGGCTAAGCCAGCCCTAAAACGCGAGCATGTAAATAGCCGCACCAACCATGGCAACGTTTTCAGTAAGCGAAATAAAGCCTAGTGGCAAGTCTGAATTGCCGCCTACGCAGGCGCATTTTAGCTCTCGCTTATCAATGTAAACCGCTTTTATCACCGACACTGCGCCCACACTACCAATAAATAAGGAGATGGGGGCAACGATATAGGCAGGAAAGCTCGCTAGCATCCCAAGGCCGGCATAAGCCTCTGCAAACGGGTAGATATAGGCGTAGCGTAAATGACGCATTGCGAGTAGGTCGTAAGTGATAAATTGGTTAGAAAACGCCACTAAATCTTGAAGTTTCTGCATGGCTAACAACACCATGGTAATGCCAATAAACGCCATTATTGCCCGCTCTAGGCTAAAAGAAAATTCACCGCTCAGCATTATTGCGCATACCATTAGTGCGGCGAGTGAAAAGGTGACAATAATTGGCGTATAGCGAGACCCTTTGTCTTCTTCTTGCTCGAGATTAAAAAAGTCTCGTAAATCGTCGTAACCACCAATACGACGCCCTTCAATAAAGGTTTGTGGTGTGGTTTTTACGTCGTGCTCTGCCTTAAACGCGTCGGTCTGTTCTCTCGAGCTTAAGTGATTGTCGTCTACTTTATAGCCTTTTCGCTCAAGCAAATCTTTTGATTTTAGTCCGAACGGGCAGATATGCTCGTTGGTCACCATTCTATAAAGTGTCGCTTCTCTTGCTTTAGTCATGACGTACAATCTCCTTTGAAAGCTTTTCACATTTGCAAGGGGACAATGCAATAGTTTCACAGTGAGTGAACAAAGACCTTCACTGTAGCCCCTTGTGCGGCTAGTTTAGAATAACTTTGTGTATTAGAGCTGCACTACACGTGCCAACTCAGCAGAAGCAGCCGACAGCGTCGCTATTGATTACAGCGCCTACATAAGGCGTTTGGTGGGTATAGCTAGCTACCTGTTCAACGAGGTTTTTTCCCGTAAAGCATCCGTAACCGGTTGCGTACGGGCCCACATAGCGTAGCTGATAGTTCTCATCGACAACAATAAGCGCAGGTACTGTGGTGAGGAAATCGCCAAGACCTCTCACGTTATCCAGCGTTATATCGACAATTTGATATTTAGATTCATCCAACTTGGCAAGCAGCTGTGTTTGATGGGGAGTAGTCAGTGTTTCACAGTAACAATTATCCGATGCACCCACGTGAATAATACTGGCGCTAGGGATGTCGTTGCTTTTTAGCAGAAGCGTAAGCTGCAAGTCGAAATCTACCGACGTAGATTTGTGCAGTAAAATGCCGTCGGGGTCGAACTCGGACAGCTGCCGTTGGCCATAAACAAGCATAGCGGCCAGTAAGCTGCCTGCCCACAAGACAAGCAGCGCCCAAGATAACCCTTTTTTCATTACAGTTTGAATCGCTCGATAGCTGTGCGCATTCTTTGTGAAACTCCAGAGAGCACTTGCACTTCGCTGGCAAGTGATTCCGCCGTCGCGAGTTCCTTTGACGTGAATTCACTTAATCGCGCTGTGCTCTCGGCTATAGATGCCGACGCTGTTTCTTGCTCTACTGCTGACGTGGCAATTTCAGTCATACTTTCACTGGCGTTACCAATTTGCAGCATGATATCTGCCATGGCATTAGTGGCGCTTTCACTTGAGGTTACTGCCTCATCTACCAAACTGATGCAAGATTGCATTTGATCTACCGAGCTGGCTGTTTGCGAAACAAGTTGTTCGGTAATACTTGTAATTTGTTCAGCACTCTCTTTAGAGCGAATGGCTAGTGTTCGCACTTCATCGGCTACCACAGCGAAGCCTCGACCGTGTTCGCCGGCTCGGGCAGACTCGATAGCTGCGTTGAGTGCTAGCAAGTTTGTTTGCTCGGCAACTGCGGTAATAGAACGCATGGCGTCGGATATATGTGAACACTGTTCGTTTAATGCTGAGTTAGTTTTCTCGGCGCTTCTTAATGTACTTCGCAGCGAGTTGATAGTTGCGCTAGTAGTGCCGATAGAGTCTTTAGTAGCTTGTGATGACGCCTGAGCGGCCTGTGCCTTGTCGCTTGCAATGGTCGTTTGTTCTGTCGACATCTGCATTGTCTGCGCAATTTCTTCGGACGAGGCCGAGACCATAGCAATTTCTTGGTCTGTCTTATGACTAATATCGAACATGTTATTTGCTGCATTTTCCATTTTTCCGCAGCCTGTTACTACGTCGTCAGTTAACGAAGAGGCAAGCTGGACAAGGTCTCTTACTTGGTCGATTAGCTCGCCAAATGGTCGCAACACTTTGTTGTTTCTATCAATATCTACAGTGAGATCTAATTTATTGTCAATCTTTTGCATGTTGTTGATAGCAAGGGTGAGTTCTGCCGCACCAGCGCCTTCTTCATGCGCTACTTTAGACATGTACATGAGTACCGCACCTTCCGCCACAGCAAAAACGGCGTGTAAAAGTAGAATTGAGAAAGTGACATGACCTTCTTCAAAGATAAATAAGGACGCGCCGCTAGATTGTAAAAAGAAGAAACTAATATGGTGTACAGCCACTACGCCAGTACCTGTTGCAACCACTTTCCAATCTCTGAATACTGACAAAAACGCAAGTAGAACGAAGATTTCAAAATGCACTTCAATCAAGCCGAAAGACTGGTGAATATGCAATGCCGTGAGCAGTTGTACGCCAATAGCCATCGCGTGGCGACTTAAGGCAGAATAGGGCGACTGCATACTCAGCACTAATGGTACTGCGGCAATAGGAATACCAAAGATAAACGCAGGAAGGAGCTCACCAGTAATAAGACCAATAACAATAGCGATAATCAATTGAACAACAATGACTACGCGAAATATTTTTTGACCTTCTAATAACCAAGGATACTGCATATAGGTCTCCGCAAAGTGTTTACACTAAAGTATAAGCTTGATCTTTAGTGTAGATAAAACAATAAGGACTTGCTAAATTGGTGAGATAATAAACGAATTAGTCGCCCTTTAACATTTGACTTTGGTCTATTATTTAACGGCTATTCCAGCAGTTAACATGAGAAATTTTTATTAAAAAGCAATTATTCGAGGGTGCTTATTTTGAGAGCATTTTATGCCCCAGGTTGTTTTTCTTTCTACCGATAATCTTGAAACGTTTTTTGTCTATGATGAATTGCTCATTCCTTATTTCAATGAACTAGGGTGGTCGGTGACCACGCTCTCATGGCATGAAAAAAACGTTGATTGGAACCAGTTCGATTACGTAGTGGTTCGAAGTACGTGGGATTATCAACACCATGCTGATACCTTCGCAGAAGTATTAGCGATCATTGATAAATCTTCAGCGACTTTGTTAAACCCGTTTGAGCTCATAAAGTGGAACTTTGAAAAATACTATTTAAAAGATTTAGAAGCGGCTGGTCTTCCTGTTGTTGATACTTGTTGGGGGAGCGAATTTTCACCGCAGCATATCGAGGATGCCTTTGCGAATTTCGCCACCGATGAAGTGGTTGTAAAACCAACGCTAAGTGCAAATGCAGATAATACCTATCGAGTTTCCAAGGCGAGTAGTATGGAGTTAATGTCTTCACTCATAAATACCTTTTCTTCCCGCTCGTATATGATCCAGCCTTTTTTACCCACTATTGTAGAAGAGGGTGAATATTCGTTGTTCTATTTCGGTGGAATTTATAGCCACAGCATATTGAAGGTACCTAAAAGCGGTGACTTTCGCGTTCAAGAAGAACACGGAGGGCGGCTTCTCACTGTTGACGCGAGTGACGAACAGCAAGATATTGCGCAGCGAGCGCTGGCGGCAATGCCAACGGAAGCGCTTTATGCCCTGTCTCTTATACACATCTGACGCTGCCGACGATATGCAG
>OJFL01001073.1_pt1 | contig 11473 bp, 12 predicted proteins | sample 1594131 | NCBI WGS metagenome assembly OJFL01 (sample SAMN05416782, study PRJEB24817) | seawater metagenome | isolation source: Sea water | place: Canada:Atlantic | collected 2013-07 | reverse complement strand
AGATTTCTGCCTGTCTCGTGGGCTCGGAGATGTGTATAAGAGACAGGCCCAAGGATCTACTGTTTTGGTAATTTGTGTTTCTTCTTGTAAGTATAATTGTGTGTTACGAGCAATACGCGCAGAAAAATCTGTAGGTAATGCAATAGCTTCATCTAGCGCATTTGTGTGTAAACTTTGCGTACCACCAAAAGCAGCAGCAGAAGCTTCAATACAAGTTCTTGCTACATTGTTAAACGGGTCTTGTTCTGTTAAACTCCAACCACTAGTTTGGCAATGTGTTCGTAATGCTAAAGACTTAGGATTTTTAGGATTAAACTGTTTTACCAATTTTGCCCAGAGCATACGTGCCGCACGCATTTTTGCAATTTCCATAAAATGGTTCATTCCTATTGCCCAGAAAAAAGATAGGCGAGGCGCAAATGTATCTATATCCATTCCTGCTGCTAAGCCTTTTCTTATGTATTCTAAACCATCTGCAAGTGTGTATGCCAACTCAATATCGCAAGTTGCACCTGCTTCCTGCATATGGTAACCAGAAATACTTATGCTGTTAAATTTGGGCATATTCTCAGAAGTATATTCGAAAATATCTGAGATAATTTTCATAGACGGTTGTGGTGGATAAATATAGGTGTTACGCACCATAAATTCTTTTAGGATGTCATTTTGAATAGTTCCTGAAAGCTGCTCTGCTTTAACACCTTGCTCTTCTGCTGCAACAATGTAAAATGCCATTATTGGTAAAACAGCACCATTCATTGTCATAGAGACAGACATCTTATCTAATGGTATCTGGTTAAAAAGCACTTTCATATCCTCAACAGAATCTATAGCAACGCCAGCTTTACCAACATCTCCTACAACGCGGTCGTGATCACTATCGTAACCGCGATGTGTAGCAAGATCAAAAGCAACTGAGAGTCCTTTTTGTCCTGCAGCTAAGTTTCTTCTATAGAATGCGTTACTTTCTGTAGCAGTAGAGAATCCTGCGTATTGTCTTATTGTCCAAGGTCTACGAACATACATTGTAGAGTATGGGCCACGTAAGTTAGGTGCAATACCTGCTACAAAATCTAAATGATTAAGATTTTCTAAATCTCCTTTTGTATAGTGTGACTTAACTTCAATCTTTTCTGCGGTAGACTGCATTTTAACCTCTGTTGAAGAGGTATCTTGAGTGTCGTAATTTAATTTTAAATGCTGTAAATTCTTTCTACTCATGGTCTTCTATTTCTGTAAAGTCATTAAAGAACATACGGCCATAGCCATATTCAAAAACAACATATAATTTTAAATAAGGGTCTCTAGCTATTTTAAGAGAATTTCTTCCAATGGCATCTGCAAACAATTCTGGCTTCATACTGTTGGTAGTTAAAAGCGCCTTAAACGTAGTTTTAAGATCTTTATCTATCATATTTGCAGCAATACACTTTATAAAATCTGATTTATAGTTTAGGTTTGAGTCTTCATTGTAAATATCCCAAAGGTCTGGTTGAGATTCTTTTAACATCTCAAAAACTCTAACAGTATGTGGTGATACAATTTCTTTCACCTCTAATTTATTCTTTAAAGTAGGGTATAGCCATTGCCCATAAACTTGCTCACTCTGCGCATTTAAATTACCTATGTGCACTTTTATATCGTGCTCAAAACTATAAAATGCTTCCTTTAGCAAAGGTTCTGTCTCATTAGCGCAAACAGTGAAGTTTGGATTGTCTTGAAATTTATATTCAAATTTTTTCTGGCAACCAAATGTCATCATTAAGCTTATAAAAAAGAAAAGTTTTAAAATGGGTTTCATAGGGCTAATCTTTTATTGTATTTAGGTTTTTACCAAACATTCTTCCAAATCCATATTGAAAAACTGCGTAATGATTTAAGTATGGATCAATAGCAAGTCTGGAGTAATTTCCAGTTAATAATGGTTCAATTAATTCTGGTTGAAATGTATTTGTATCCTTTAAAGCTATAAAGGTTGTCTTCACATTATTATCATTTATATTATTAAGAACGCAAGTCATAAATGGGCTTTCTAAATTTAATGTCATCTCGCCTTGTTCTTTAATCCAAAAATCTGGATGGTTTTCTTTAAGCATATTGAAAAGTGTCACGGTGCGTTCTGAAATGATTTGCTCTGGTGTTACTCTTTCTTTAATGGCGTGGTTTATCCACTTTGCCATTGCTTTCATTAAATTTTTCTTCTTAGGATCGTTATTGTAATTATAAATGTCTTCTTCATAACTGTAAAAAGCTTCCTTAATAAGCTTAGTATCTAAACTGTCACAAATAAACCTATCTGGATAATTGGTAAAGCTATATTCATAGTCCTTAACTTCAGTTTTACAACTAGATAAAACCAAGACAACTATTACAGAAAAAAAAATGTAAAATGTTTTATTGAGCTTCATCCTTTAGTCTTTCTTGTTCCAAGTGTTCTGCCAGGCGTTTTTCAATTATTGGCTCTATTAAGGTTTTTCTAGGGTTTTGTTTTACAAAGGGATACAGTTGTAAATCATTTGCCATTGCATCTTGTTTATTAGGATGCTTATTTGTTCCTATGAGAGATAGTTTGCCTTCGTTAAAGAGTTTTTGCTCTTGTAATGCAGACTCTTTTATTTTCTGCTGTATTTTACCATCAAATAATTGCTGTGCAAATCCGCCACCCAATTCAATTTGCTTGAAAATTTCTAATGCTTTTTCTGCAAACTGTTGTGTAAGACTTTCTATATAGTAACTGCCATCTGCGGCATTATCTACCATATCAAAATAACTTTCGTGTTTTAATACGAGTAATTGATTTCTAGAAATACGATCTCCAAATTCATTATTTTTGTGAAATAACATATCATATGGCGTATTGTAAATTGCATTTGCACCACCTAAAGCAGCACTCATACATTCTGTAGTTGTACGCAACATATTTACATTATAATCATAAATACCTTTATTTCGTTTTGTAGGATGTGCCAGAATAAACAGATTGTCCTCTAAGCCATATTCCTTAGCTAGTGAGCTAAATAATAAACGTAAGGCTCTTAGTTTAGCGATTTCAAAAAAGTAGTTAGATCCTATTGAAACCTTGACAGTAAAGTTTATGTCTTTCTGGTCTTTAAAATGATTTGCATATTCATTTATATGCGCTAAAGTATAAGCCAGTTCTTGTGGAATATTTGCACCTGCATTTTGGTAAAGAGAAGCATCTATACTTAGCACATCTTTGCCAATACATTTATTTAAAATTGTATGATCCTCTTTTTTACTAGAAAACCAATTGCCTTTTTTAGCAAGGTGACCAATAATATCTACACCAATTTTTAAATTATAGGAACTCTGAAGTTCTTTAAGAGATTTTATAAATTCTTCAGAAAGAAATGTACACTCTATATATATGAGTTTAGATTCAATGTCTATTTTGCTAAGAAGCTCTTTTACATTTATTGAAGCGTTTGGAATAACAAACCATAACATTTCTGCGCCTCGTGTAAGAACATTGTTTGCTTTTGATATGCTTTTATCTACATTTTCTATGTAAATCTTTTCACATACATCCCAAGATGAAACAGCTTTTACAGTCACTAACTCAGTATCTTCTCTATGGTAAAATGGTTTTACATCTATACCATGATGACTTTTATAAATAAGGTTATCGTTGTAATCTGCGCCTTTAAGGTCTACTTGTATTTTCTGTTTCCAAGCTTTGGCGCTTACAGGATCAAAATCTTTAAATAGGTCTTTAGTCATAGGTTGTATTTATAAATAGCAATGAATATTAAAAGTAAAGACGATTATATCTAATTCTTAATAGTATTGTTATTGTATGCTATCTTCATATTCAATAATAAAAATCTCTTCATTTTCTCGCTTCATATAATACTCTTCTCTAGCAAACTTTTCAATTTCAACAGAGTCTTCTAAAGTTTTAATAGTAGTCTTATCTTTTGCTATCTCTTCTTTGTAGTAATCCTTATTTTTTTCGAGGTCGCTTATTTCATTACTTAGTTCGTGATGAATAAACCAGGAATTACTGTCGAAAAAAAACATCCATACAGCAAAAACTATAAGCAACAAGATGTACTTATTACTTAAAAATCTGAACCACCATTTTTGCTTTAGATCTTTAAATCTCATAAGGCTAAAGATACAATTTTAGGTAAGACGTTCTCTTATGATGCTTTGTACAATATCAACAGCTACGGTATTGTACCTGTTGTTAGGTATTATCATATCTGCAAACTCCTTAGTAGGTTCTATAAACTGCTGGTGCATTGGTTTTAGCGTAGTTTGGTAGCGGTTAAGTACTTCCTCTAAATCACGACCACGCTCTGCAATATCTCGTTTTAAACGTCTTATTAAACGCTCATCACTATCTGCGTGAACATAAATTTTAATATCAAATAAATCACGAAGCTCAGGATTTGTAAGAATTAAAATACCTTCAACAATCATTACCTTGGTAGGATGTGTAGTTGTAGTTTCACCAGTACGGTTATGCTCAACAAAAGAATATACAGGTTGCTCTATAGGTTTATTGTTCCTAAGATCATTTAAATGCTGTGTTAGTAAAGTAAAATCTATAGATTGTGGATGATCAAAATTAATCTTTGTACGCTGCTCCAAACTAAGGTTAGAGGTATCTTTATAATAGTGATCTTGAGAAATAACCGCCACATCTTCTGTAGCTAACTGATCAATAATTTGATTGACTACCGTTGTTTTTCCGCAGCCAGTACCACCAGCAATTCCTATAATGAGCATCTCAATAACAAGTTTGAAGTTTGAGCGACAAAGTTAGAAGTTAATTCACGAAAATGGTAAACAGATGCTGAAAAATTATTAATTACATCTTACGCTACAGAAGCTGTTGTAATTTGCTTAGAGTGCCTATAAAATAGTAGCGATGCTAAAAAACCAATAACAGAAAACAATCCTAAAGCCATAAATACATAACTATGACCTTGCTCACCATTCCAACCATCTAAAAAGTAACCTATCATAGGACCAGCAAAGATGTCTGGTGTGTAACCAATAAATGATATAAGACCAACAGCTGTTCCCGTAAGCGTTAAGGGTATTTTGCCTTCTTGCATTACTGCAAAATACAGTACTCTAACAGCATATACGCCGATAGCTGTAATTACAATACTTGTAAAGAAAAACAACGTAGTGTTATCTGGTAAGACGCCAGAAGCAAATATGCTAGCGCCAATAATAGAAAGTAAAAAGCCAATAACTAAATAAAGTGAGGCTTTAGATCTGTCTGCTAAAACACCAATGAGAACTCCAACAATAGGTCTTATAAATAATAAAAAGGTTCCTGTTTGTGCAGCTTCAATCTCAGAATATTTCATTACGTCTTTTGCATATAAAGAGAAAATATCTGTAATCTTATAACCTACATAAGCACAGAGTATAATTATCATTAAAAGCCATACAGCTTTAAGTTGTAATACGTCTTTTATGTTTTTAAGTGTAATGTGTTCCTTAATAGTTTCCTTTTCTATTGTTCCTTTAGTATCTAGCTTTAAAAAGAAATAAACTAATAGTCCTATTAGTATTACAATGCCAGATGTTATTAAGATAACAGCTTTAAATGCTTGACGCTGTTCAATAGTATTAAGGTCTACATCATTATCTGGCATAAGAAACGCAAAAATTAATACCCCTAAAAGTCCAAATAAGGCACCTACCAAGCCACGACCGCCATCTAAAAAACCAAATGCTTTACCTTGGCTGTCTGTGCCACCCCAAATACGAGTTGCTTTAATCATACCTGCCCAAAACAAACAAATTGTAGTAAAACCCCAATATCCATAAAGTATTTTTAACGTTGTGTATGATGGATTGTTGGCATATACAAAACCACCTATGGCAGTTAATATGAGAGAGATTCCCATTAATTTTCTAGGTTGAAATTTATCTGCTAAAGGACCACCAAACAAATAAGACACTAACGCCACTAAGCCATATATTGAAAAACAATAACCAAGCTGTGTATTAGTTACTTGAAATACATCTAAAACGGTAGCCCTAAACACTCTCGCCAAGACAAAAGGTAAAATGAAAACAGCTTCTCCTGCTAAAATTAGGAGAATAATGTAGTGTAGTGGTTTTTTAATGTTGTCTTTTTTCAAAGGTATGTTACAGTTTGGTTTGTGAAAGATAAGAAATAAGGCTTTGGCAAATTGTATTAGGTTAGGGTCTGTAAATAAGGTGTTTTGTGTTAGGGATAGAGCACGTTACCGTGTAACGGTGAAAGCCCGACCCGATTTAGGGGAACACCCGAAACAGTAACTTGTAATTTGTATTCAAAAAAATTGTTAACGACTCAAACAACTGCCTAAGTTTTCATTTATAGTTTTTATTTCTGACACTCTGTCATAATCATTCTAGTGGCACATCTTTTGACTTTTAGTAGTCGAGAAAACAATTTTGAACACTAATAAAATATATTAAGATGAGTAAAATAATTGGAATTGACTTGGGTACTACCAACAGTTGCGTTGCCGTAATGGAAGGTAACGAGCCTACGGTAATCCCAAATGCTGAAGGTAAGCGCACAACTCCTTCTGTCATTGCTTTTGTAGATGGCGGTGAGATTAAAGTAGGTGACCCAGCAAAAAGACAAGCAGTAACTAACCCAACAAAAACGGTTTCTTCTATTAAGCGTTTTATGGGTAACAAATTCAGCGAATCTTCTAAAGAAGTTGAAAGTGCTGCATACGATGTGAAAAAAGGAGATAACGATACGCCAAGAGTAGATATAGACGGTCGTTTATATACACCACAGGAATTATCTGCTATGATTCTTCAGAAAATGAAGAAAACAGCTGAAGATTATCTTGGTACAGACGTTACTGGAGCTGTAATTACAGTACCAGCATACTTTAATGATAGCCAACGCCAAGCAACTAAAGAAGCTGGTGAGATTGCAGGTCTTAAAGTAGAGCGTATTATTAATGAGCCTACTGCTGCTGCATTGGCTTATGGTTTAGATAAGAAAGATACAGACCAAAAGATTGTTGTATTTGACTTTGGTGGTGGTACTCATGATGTTTCTATCCTAGAATTAGGTGACGGCGTTTTTGAAGTATTATCTACAGATGGTGACACACACCTTGGTGGTGATGATGTTGACCAAAAGATAATTAACTGGTTGGCAGATGAGTTCAAATCTGAAGAAGATATGAATCTTAAGAAAGATCCTATGGCGTTACAACGTCTTAAGGAAGCTGCAGAGAAAGCAAAAATTGAGTTGTCTTCTTCTAACCAAACAGAAATCAATTTACCTTACATTACAGCTACTGCAAGTGGACCAAAACACTTGGTGCGTACATTAACACGTAGCAAATTTGAGCAATTAATTGATGATTTAGTAAAACGTACAATTACTCCTTGTGAAAAAGCACTTAAAGCTGCTGGATTAAGCAAGAGTGATATAGATGAGGTTATCCTTGTTGGTGGTTCTACACGTATTCCTGCAGTACAAGAAGCTGTAGAGAAATTCTTTGGTAAGAAGCCAAGTAAAGGTGTAAACCCAGATGAGGTTGTTGCAGTAGGTGCAGCAATACAAGGTGGTGTATTAACAGGAGACGTAAAAGACGTTCTTTTATTAGATGTTACACCATTATCTCTAGGTATTGAAACTATGGGTGGCGTTATGACTAAGTTGATTGAGGCAAACACGACTATTCCTACGAATAAGTCTCAGGTCTTCTCAACGGCGGCAGATAACCAGCCAAGTGTAGAAATTCACGTATTACAAGGTGAGCGTCCAATGGCGGCAGATAACAAGACAATTGGTAGATTCCATTTGTCTGATATTCCACCAGCACAACGTGGTGTTCCTCAAATTGAAGTGACTTTCGATATTGATGCTAACGGTATCATTAAAGTAAGTGCAGAAGATAAAGCAACTGGTAAGAAGCAAGATATTAAGATTGAAGCGTCTTCTGGTTTAAGCGAAGAGGAAATCAAGAAAATGAAAGCTGAAGCTGAAGCTAATGCAGATGCAGATGCTAAGACTAAAGAAAAAGTTGATAAGATTAACGAGGCAGATGCTATGGTTTTCCAAACGGAAAAGCAACTTAAAGAATTTGGTGATAAATTATCTGATGATAAGAAAGCACCAATTGAAGAAGCATTAACTGAGTTAAAGGCTGCACACGCAACTGGCGATGTAGACCAAATTCAACCAGCTTTAGATAAGATAAATGAAGCTTGGAAAGTAGCTAGTGAAGAAATGTACAAAGCACAAGCAGAAGCTCAACAAGGCGCTCCAACTGGAGATGCTGGTCAAGCTGAAGGTGATGCTAGTTCTTCTGAAGGTAGCGATGTAGAAGATGTAGATTTTGAAGAAGTAAAATAAGCTTCAATCCTTAACCGGATTTCTATTATATATAAATCCGCAACTCGAAAGAGTTGCGGATTTTTTTTGTTTTAACCATAAAGATTGAAACGATTAGAGTACCAGTTTACTTATATTTATACAACTAAATTAACGCGCATAATGACTACAACTCACCGTTTTTTAATCTTGGTAACCAGCCTATTAACTATAATATCTTGCAAACAACAACCGACTAGTGAAGATCAGGTTAAGAATTCTCCAACTCAAATTCAACTTAATACCACTAAAGGAAATATAGTTGTAGAGCTATACAACCAAACTCCAAAACACCGTGATAATTTTATAAAACTAGCTAAAGACAGTACATTAAATGGCGTATTGTTTCATAGAGTAATAAAAGACTTTATGATACAGAGTGGTGATATTGATAGTAAAACTGCACAACCTCAAGATACTTTGGGTGAAGGTGAATTACCTTACAGAATACCTGCAGAATTTCATCCAGATTTGTTTCATAAAAAAGGAGTGCTGGCAGCTGCAAGAGATGGTAATTTAGAGCGTGCTTCTAGCAGCACGCAATTTTATATTGTACAAGGAAAAATCCAGAATGATAGTTTACTGCAATTAAATGAAGATAGGATTAATGGTTGGCTACGTGAGCATAAATTTAAAAACAGCTTTAAACATAAAGATTTAGTAAATGCAATAAAGCAAGCAGAAACTGTAGGAGATGAAACGCTTTATAAAAAACTTAATGATAGCATATCTAAGCTTGCTAAAGAATATGAGGATTTTGAGCGTTATACTATACCAAAGGAACATAGGAAAGTGTATAAAACACTAGGAGGAACACCACATTTAGACCAAAACTACACTGTTTTTGGTGAAGTTATAAGTGGTTTAAACGTAGTCGATTCTATTGCAAACTCTACGACAAACAATTTAGATAGGCCAATTGCCGACATACGTATTGAAAGTGTTCAAATAATAGAACAATAAGTAATTATATATTTTAATATGTGTTATGATATTAAGACAAGCAAGAAAGCACAATTAGAACGTGTAAGACGCGCACAAGATTTATTAGCTTTAGATGAGATTGAACAACGGCTTATACCGCTAACAGATTTGCCATTACATCACGCATCTGGATTTAACCATCCAGAAGTGCTTATTTATACAGACCGATCACCAAATTTTCCTGAAGTTGCAACTTGGGGACTTGTACCGCATTGGGTAAAAGATACCACGCAACAAAAGCAATTTTGGAATAAAACATTAAATGCAAGAGGTGAAACAATTTTTGAAAAGCCATCTTTTAGAGAGTCTGCAAAACATAAACGTTGTTTGTTTTATGTAGATGGTTTTTATGAACATCATCATTATAATGGGCAAGTATACCCCTTTTATATATATAAGAAAGACAACACTGCAATGGCAATGGCAGGTTTATGGAGTACTTGGGAAAATCCTGAAACTGGAGGGCATTTAAAAACATTTTCAATTGTAACTACTAAGGGAAATGCATTACTATCTAAGATTCATAATAATCCAAAATTAGAAGGGCCTAGAATGCCTTTAATATTGCCAGAAGCTATAGCAGACAAATGGCTAACTAATATTGATGATCACTTAGATGAAGAGGCATTTAATACCTTAATTCAGCCTTATCCAGAAGAAGAATTTACTGCGCACACAGTGCAAAAACTTAGAGGTAAAGCTTATTTAGGAAACATACCAGAAGCCTCTAAACCCATAATATATAATGAATTAAATTTTTAACAGGAAAATACCAATCAACTATGATAAATGTTTTTACAGAGAAAGGTACTACAGATTTTATAAATTATAAATAACCTCACGCCAGAAACTAGACCACAAAGAGGAAAAATGAGTGTAGAAAAAATGCTGGCACATTGTAATGTAACTTATGAGTTGGTATATGAGAATAAACACCCAGAACCCAAAGGTTTTAAAAAAAATCTTATAAAACTATTAATTAAGAATATGGTTGTAGGTGAAATGCCGTTTAAGAAAAACGGAGCTACTGCACCAGCTTTTTTAATTAAGGATGAACGTTCATTTGCTACCGAAAAAGAACGATTGGTAAGCCACTTACAAAAAACGCAACAGTTGGGCGAAGTTCATTTTAAAGACAAAGAATCGCATTCATTTGGACACTTAACCACAAAAGAGTGGAATATTATGTTCTCTAAACATTTAGGTCATCACTTAACTCAATTTGGAGTATAGTTAGCAGTGATATTTTTAGGAGATAGTTATAGTTTTCATAATCTATTGTCCAATCCTATTTTAAACTTTTAAATTTGCTGAAAAAACATGACTTTACGTACCGGTTTTCAACTTGTAGTAGTTTGTCTTTTAGGATTAAAAACTATTACTGGTATATCACAAAACGACAACTCTAACAGGTCTTTTAAAGATTATTATCCTATATCTGAGCGTCCATATCTTACAGGCGGATTTGGTAATAACGATTACGAAAAAATATTACTTGAAGCTAAACCAGTTGTTTATTACAGTATATATAATAATATACTACGAAATATGAATGTTTTAAAGTATAAACATCTTATTTACATATCAATATAATAAGTAACAAGAAAGCTAGGGTAGCGACACTTACTTTACTAGGTCGACCATACTGGTGGCGAAGGCGTTGGTGATGAGCGAGCCACCTGCCTTACTGCCGCGCTGGCCAAAAGTGTCGATCCAGGACTTGCATTTGAACTTCACGTTACTGCCAGTCATCTACAGTATACAGTATAGTAGAGACAAATATAGAACGATAGACGAGTTAGCAACAAAACTACATATGAACTATCTATTACACCAGTATAATATACAAATATAATATAAACTATTGCATGCTGTTATACAAAACCATTACAACAACTACTACCACTATCACTACTACTACTGTCACCTACCTGGTACAGGATCTCCTTGGTGGGGTTAAGCAGCGCGTAACTCATGCCCTTGATCACCATCATCACAACGAACACCACCTACAGCACAGCACAGGAGTAGCAGCGGTAAGGTATGAGTATATAGTATATATGCTGTCTCTTATACACATCTGACGCTGCCGACGATATGCAGTGT
>OJFL01001069.1_pt1 | contig 11491 bp, 24 predicted proteins | sample 1594131 | NCBI WGS metagenome assembly OJFL01 (sample SAMN05416782, study PRJEB24817) | seawater metagenome | isolation source: Sea water | place: Canada:Atlantic | collected 2013-07 | reverse complement strand
TCTACACACTGCATATCGTCGGCAGCGTCAGATGTGTATAAGAGACAGAGGTAACACATCTAACATTAAAAGGCACAAATTTGGGCGTGGGCCTATGTCTCACGGGTCAAAGCACCATCGTTTACAAGGGTCCCTTGGTGCTGGTACATCCCCCGGGCGTGTATTTCCTGGTAAAAAGATGCCTGGCCGTGTTGGTATGGACAAACGAACTATAAAAAGCCTAGAAATTTTAGATATTGACCTTATAGATAATATTATTGTACTAAAAGGAAGCGTTCCCGGAAAAGCTGGGAATCTACTAAGTTTGACTTTGGATAAATAAATTTTAAATTCTTTCAACCAAACACAATGAAAATTTTTGAAGACAAAAAAAGAGCTATTGGTTTAATTCACAAAGTATATCTGGCCCAATTAAAAACGTCACGAGTACATAAGGCCTCTACAAAAACCAAATCAGAAGTGCGTGGGGGAGGCAGAAAACCTTGGAAACAAAAAGGGACTGGTCAAGCGCGTTCTGGGTCTATCCGCTCTCCTTTATGGGTTGGTGGTGGAGTCATTTTTGGGCCTAAACCGCATATAGTTAATAAAAAAATAAATAAAAAAGAGCGCCAACTTGCCATTTTGTCTGCACTACAGTTAAAAAAACATCAGCTTACAATTCTCAACGATATTGAAGAAAAAGCTCTTAGTGGAAAAGGCAAAACTAAAACTATCGTTGATTTACTTTCAAAAAGAAGTATTACAAAACATAACAAAATCCTTATAATTACTGCGGAACATAAGAAAGGTTTGTGGCTTATTACGCGCAATTTAAAAAATGTACAAATAACAACAGCTTTATGCTTAAACCTACAGCATTTATTAAGCTGCGATGTTATAATGCTATCAATATCTAGCTACAAATTAATTAATAAAATAAATGGAAAAAAATACCCAGCATTTGGAGCATTATTTTAGCTTAATTAAATTTCCTTTAATAACAGAAAAAACTCTTGATTTAAGCCAACAGAACGTCTACTCTTTTATTTTAGATAAATCACTCTCGAAAAAAAGTATAAAAACGATTTTTGAAACTTTTTTCATGATTAAAATTGACGAAATAAAGACATGCAATTTGCCTGTAAAAATGAAGCGCGTAGGAAAATTTTTGGGCAAAAAATCTAACTATAAAAAAGCTTACATAAAATTAAAAAGCGGATACTCTTTAAATGAGGTCTTTGGTAAAGAATAAAAAATAGTATGACACTTAAAGTATATAAACCGTACACTTCCACAACACGTGGCAAAAAATTACTTAACTTATCATTTTTATCAAAAAAAAAGCCTGAAAAATCTCTTACACTTTCTAATCATCGCGCAAAAGGTCGAAATAACGCAGGGCACATAACTATACGACATAAAGGAGGGGGTCACAAGCGATTATATAGGTTAATTGATTTTAAGCGTAATAAACTAAATATGATAGGCTACGTGTCCTCTATTGAGTACGACCCAAACCGTAATGTTAATATAGCCTTAATAAATTATAAAGATGGGGAAAAACGCTACATTTTACACCCTGAATCTTTAAAAGTAGGTAGTCCAATAATAGCAGGCATTCTAGGCAATTGCTCAGTAGGTAATTCTTTACCTCTATCTTTAATTTCATTAGGAACAGAAGTGCACAATATCGAGCTATTTCCAGGTAAAGGAGGTCAAATCGTTCGTGCTGCCGGAACTTCAGCTAAAGTGCTTGCAAAAGAAAACAACTTAGTTGCCTTACGGCTCCCATCAAAAGAAATTAGGCTTTTTAAAGAAGAGTGTTTTGCTACAATAGGAAAATTAAGTAATTCTGATTCATACGGTGTTTCTTTAGGTAAAGCGGGGAGAAATCGCTGGCTTGGTATAAGACCCTCTGTTCGAGGGTCTGCCATGAATGCAGTCGACCATCCTCACGGGGGGGGTGAAGGACGTTGTCCAATCGGAAAAGCAATGCCAGTAACACCCTGGGGAAAACCCACATTGGGCTTTAAAACTCGCAGCAAAAGAAAAAAAAGTAATTGTTATATTGTTCGCCGTCGTAAATAATTTATAAAAATTTCTAATTTAATAACTCTAAATTATGGGAAGATCCGTTTTAAAAGGTCCTTTTATTGCCTATCATCTTTTAACTAAAATAAACAATTTAAATAAAGCGGAAAAAAGAGGTCATATTTCTACGTGGTCTCGCTCCTCTACAATCTTGCCAATAATGGTTGGGCACACCATCAATGTACACAATGGCAAAAAATTTATTCCCGTTTACGTTTCTGAGCCATTAGTAGGTCATAAATTGGGTGAATTTGCTCCTACTCGAAATTTTCGCTCACATAAAAAAACAGACCGTAAAATAAAAAAATAAAACCATGAATAATCCGCTAATTTGTGCGTCCGCAACTTCTCGCTATATTAGAATATCACCTACTAAAATTAATTTAATTTTGGACAAAATTAGAAATAAGAGCTATTTAGAAGCGCTTAACATCTTAAAACAAATACCCCAAAAAAGCGGGGCTGTTGTTTGGCAAACATTATACTCAGCTGTTTCGAACGTATCGAATATTTTTAAGTCCAACAAAGACAAACTGTTCATTATTGAAGCATACGCAAATCAAGGCCCTATCTTAAAAAGAATGCAACCACGTGCAAAAGGTCGAGCTTTTAAAATTTATAAAAAAGTATCACATATTACGATTTGCGTTTCAGAGAAAGTTGATAACAAAAAATAACAAAATAAAAATTTGAGAGGAATTATTGTGGGGCAAAAAACACATCCAATGGGGTTTCGCTTAATAACAACACAAAAGCATTTATCAAGCGGTTATAGCGCTAAAGCTTCTTATTCGACACGCATAGCAGAAGACTTTTTTATAAGAAAAAAAATATGTGAGGTCTATAAAGATACGCTGGCTTTATCTAAAATCGAGATAAACCGTACAGAAAGCGATTTTAAAAACAGTGCCCGTGTCAATATCGTTATCTCAGCCCTTTTCCCACGAACAAAAGAAATTTCTAAAAATGCACTTAAATTCTTTAATAAAAACACCACTACGCCTCTGCAACTTAATTCAGGCAATTCAACTCCCTTAAAAGATAACTTGAAATTTTATGTTGGATTACTTTTAAAGCAAAAAAAGCAACATATTATACGTGCATGTGAAACTAAATTTGCTCAAAAGTTAAATATATCGTTTAAATTTATTCACAACCAATTTGAAGACGCTGCACTAATAACACAATATATTTCTGAACAGCTAGAAAGACGTGTACCTTATCGCCGCGCAATAAAACAGGCAATAAGAAAAATTCAATATACTTCAATAAAAGGATTAAAAATACAAGTTGGCGGTAGATTAAATGGTATTGATATTGCAAGAACTGAATGGAAACGAGAGGGCAAGCTGCCGTTGCACACGTTAACCGCAAAAATTGACTACGCACACCACCAAGCAAATACAATATACGGGATAATTGGGATTAAAGCCTGGTTATTTATTTAAAGACAAATCAAAATTTATTTGAGGACTATAATATGTTAAGCCCAAAACGAACAAAATTTCGAAAGATGCATCGCGGTCGGCTAAAAGGAAAGGCATGCCGTAATAACAATCTTAGTTTAGGTGAATACGGACTTCAAGCACTAGAGCCGGCATGGCTTTCTTCGCAACAAATAGAAGCCGTACGCCGTACTATTTCTAGATATACTAAACGAACTGGAAAATTATGGATAAAGGTCTTTCCAGATAAGTCAGTAACTGCACGAGCTGAAGAGTCCCGTATGGGCTCAGGAAAAGGTGCTGTAAAGTACTGGGTTGCTGTTGTTAAACCTGGCAACATACTATTTGAAATCAGTGGTGTGCCGAAAGAAATAGCATTGGAAGCCTTAACTAATGCTCGCTATAAATTACCTCTTAGTTGCAAATTACTAATTAAAAAAGAAATTAATTTATTATGATTTTACCAAAATATAAAAATGAGCATGAAAAAGTAGGCACATATAAAATATATGACGAGATTATTTGCTTACACAAAAAATTGCTTGATTTACGAATAGCTCGTTCAATGAATCAAAAGTTTTCTTCTCATTTATTTAAGCACTATCGAAATAAAATTGCTCAATTAAAATTTAAAGCTGCTAATAAAAAAGTTCCAAAATAAAAATAATTTAAGATATGGTCAAAAAAAAGCGAGTAGGGGTTGTTGTAAGTAATAAGCCAGACAAAACCGTTGTTGTTGCCGTTCAAACCCGCTATCAGCACCCAAAGTACTCAAAAATGCTAATTAAAACTAAAAGATATATGGTTCACGATGAACATAATATATCACGCAATGGAGACTTTGTTTTAATAGAAGAGAGTATACCTTTAAGTAAACACAAGAAATGGGTATTGAAAGAAACAATAAAAAGCTCTTTAAATTAAATATAAAATTTATTTTATGATTCAACCGCAAACTTATTTAAATGTTGCTGATAACACCGGGGCTAAAAAAATAATGTGCATACGTGTCTTAGGAAACAACCGTAAGTATGCCAATATTGGAGATCTTATTATAGGAGTGGTAAAACAAGCAATACCCACTGCAAGTGCAAAACGTTCAAGTATAGTTAGAGCCGTTGTTGTAAGGACAAAAAAAGTAATTACGCGTGAAGATGGTTCTGCTTTGCGCTTTGATGATAATGCTGCTGTTTTAATTAACGTGGACGGGAATCCACGTGGTACTCGCATTTTTGGACCAATTGCGCGGGAAATACGCGATAGAAAATTTACTAAAGTAATATCCTTAGCTCCTGAAGTAATATAGTGAAGTAAGCGCTTTACCTACTCACTCGCAAATGGAACCCTTTTATTTTTTTAGAAAAAAGTTGGTGTACGCACAAGATTTTAACTTTAGTTTTTAAAATCAACAGTCATTACTATTCCAAATATTGTATTTAATAAGCAAAATAATCCCAAAAGGTATTATTACCCATACATTTTCACTATACAAAAAGTAAAAAATTTAGATGAACAACTTAAAACGCGAATACACAGCTAAAATTATTCCAAGTATTATTAATGAGTTTGGCTACAAGAATATACACCGAGTGCCAAAAATAGAAAAAATTATAATAAGCTCAAGTTTGGGGTTAAATGCACAAAACAAATTATATTTGCAAAATGCTATAGAAGAATTTAGGCTTATATCTGGCCAACAGCCTGTATTAACTAAAGCAAAAAAATCTATAGCTGGGTTTAAAATTCGAAAAGGTGCTCCTATTGGCCTTTTTGTTACTTTACGCCGAGAAAAAATGTATGCTTTTTTGGAAAAATTAATCAAAGTTGTATTGCCTAGAATTAGAGATTTTCGTGGCCTACGTAAAAATAGTTTTGATACAAACGGAAATTATAATTTAGGTATAAAAGAACAATTAGTTTTTCCTGAAATAAGCTATGAAAGTGTTGAGCGTGTGCGAGGGTTTTCAATCACTATTGTTACTAATGCAAAAAATAAAACTGAAGGCTTTTTTCTTTTAAAAGAATTTGGAGTTCCTTTTGCTAACGAAGAATAAAATTAATTCATATAAAAAAGAGAATATGACACAAGACCTCATCTCTGATATGCTGACACGCATACGTAATGCCAGTAGTGTTCAACATAATTATACGTATATTCCTTTTAGTCGTATAAATTTAAATATTATAAAAGTTTTAGCACAGGATGGGTATATAAATAACTATCTGATTGAAAAATCTACTGGAGCCCAAATTTGGATTAAAGTGTTTTTAAGATATAAAGGATGGTGGATAAAAAAGTCCCCCTTTTCAACAATTAAGCGGATTAGTAAGCCAGGGCATCGAGTTTTTGCCTCATATAAAGACTTTCAGAAAAAAGTCGACGTATTAAAGTATGAACACGGTATTGCGGTAATATCTACATCTAGTGGTATTATGAGTCATTTAAAAGCAACGCAGCTAAAAAAGGGCGGTGAAATTTTATGCTACATAGGATAAATAATTAGAATAAAATTATGTCACGTATTGGTAAAAAAGAAATTATAATCCCTGAAGGTGTATTAGTTAGTAATAAAGGCTGCATCTTTTCTGCGCAAGGAAAATATGGCGCTCTTGAAAAAGTTTTCTCTGATTGCATTAAGTTCATTATTTCCGAAAATAGTATTAGTTTAAAGGTTATAGAGAATACCCAACATTCACGCGCACTCCATGGTTTGACACGAGCGTTAGTTCAAAACATGATTACAGGTGTTGCGCATAAATATTGTATTGTTTTGATAGCTGAAGGTGTTGGATATAAGTTTCACAAAGAGGAAAATTGCTTGTTCTTAAATATGGGCTATAGTCACCCGGTAAAACTTGTAATTCCAGAGGAAATAGAAGTAAAAATTGAATCTCCGGTAAAAGTATTAATTTCTGGAATTGATAAGGAGCGTATTGGCTTGTTTGCGTCAAATGTACGCAAATTTAGGCCACCTGAGCCGTATAAGGGGAAAGGTATTCGTTATGAAAATGAAAAAGTTTTAAGAAAGGTCGGAAAACGCGGTAAATAAAACTCTCATACATATATTTAAAATACATCAAATTATGGTCAAGTTAAGTAAAAAAACATTTTCACCAAAGAAAAAGAAATTTTTTAATAAATTAATAGGAACAGCTAATAAACCGCGTTTTTCTGTCTTTAGATCGCATAATCATATATATGCTCAATTAATTGACGACCTTGCACGTAAAACAATTGTTTCAAGTTCAACCTTAGAGAGTACAATAAAAAATCACGTAAAATCGGCAAAAACGAAAGACGCTGCTTTTCTTGTAGGTAAATTAATAGGACAAAAAGCCACATTTAAAGGTATTTCTAATTGCATTTTTGATCGAGGACATAAACCATACCATGGAAGGATAGAAAGCTTAGCCGCAGGCGCAAGAGCTGAGGGGATGCATTTTTAGTTCAAATGTGACGTCAAATTTAATACATAATAATTATCTATCTGCAAAAAATAAAAAATTCTACATGGAAACAAAAAAGGCGATAATATTAACAGAACGTTGTTCGAGTATACATGATAGTTTGGCGCAATTAAATCGTAAAAAAAGCCCTGCAATTTTGGCTAAAATTAAATACGAGGAAAAAATTGTGCAGATAAAGCGTGTGACTAAAGTTGTAAAGGGTGGAAAAAAAATGACGTTTCGCGCTGTTGTTGTAATAGGAGATAAGCGCGGAAAGGTTGGTATTGGTGTAGGAAGAGCTGAAGATGTTAATTTAGCAATAGATAAAGCTATTTTAATAGGTAAAAAGGCCCTAATTATGACACCTTTGACTCGCAATAATTCTATTCCGAGGGTAGCGAATTCTTCATTTGGGGCCTGCCAAATTATGCTTCGTCCAGCTGCAGAAGGAAGTGGAATAATCGCGGGTGGAACTATCAAAACTGTTCTGGAGCTAGCAGGGTTTAAAAACGTTTTAGCAAAACAGTATGGCTCAAAAAATATTTTAAATAATGCAAAAGCTACTCTTTCCGCATTAATTGAGCTAAACGAGGGTGTTCATTTAGAAAAATACCGCACACTACGTGCACATGGCTTTTATGAAAAAGAAATGAAATATAATACAAAAATTTCTATATAAATTTATTCATTGGATAAATTTGTTTACGCGCATAAGGGGATCAAAAATGTTGCATGCTTTTCTAGATTTCCTTCTTTTGTTATCCTTAAAATATTAAAAGGACTTTAATTAAATGATATTTATATAACGTAAAATAATTATGAAAGTACGACCTTCAGTCAAAAAGATATGTGAAAAATGTCGTGTAATTAAGCGACATGGAAAAATATATGTGCTTTGCGCAAACCCAAAGCACAAGCAACGTCAAGGATAAAAATTTATAGATAACGCAACAATGATTCGATTACTAGGAAATAATTTGCCAAATAAAAAGAAGATTTATATTGCATTAACTACAATATATGGAATAGGAATTTCAAGATCGCTTGAAATTTTGAAAAAGTTGCTTATAAACCCCAATACTTTAGCATTGGATTTAACTGAAAGCGAGGTGTCGTCCCTGCGTGATAGTTTAGAAACAGCTGATTTTAAATTAGAAGGCGATTTGAAACGACTGGTTGGCTTAAACATTAAACGATTAATTGATATAAACTCTGTTAGGGGTAGACGACTTTTAAAGGGGTTACCAATTCGCGGCCAAAGAACTAGGACAAATAGTCGAACTTCACGCCGACAAAACCTTTTTAATAATAAAAAATAACTTTCATTATGACTATACAAAAAAGGAAAAGAAAGCTTAATATTTCTACGGGTATTGCAAATATAACAACAACCTTCAATAATACTATAATTACTATCTGTGACACATTAGGAAATACTTTATGTTGGACATCTTCTGGTACTCGTAATACTGGTCAGGATAAATTTATAAACGCAAAGAAAAGTACTCCTTTTGCTGCTCAAATGGCAGCAAAAAAGGCAGCGGAAAAAGCTATTGAATTGGGCATAGAAAATATAGAGGTCATTATTAAAGGGCGAGGAAATGGAAGAGACGCTTCTTTGAGGGCTCTTAAAGCAAGCGGGCTTACGTTATTATCAATAGAAGATAAAACCGCTACGGCGCATAATGGTTGTCGACCACCAAAAAAACGAAGACTATAATTAATATATGACAAAATTAATCTGCGTTGAAAACCGTATTGATCAAAACAAAAGGCATTTTGGAAGCTTTTTATTCGAGCCATTAGAGCTTGGGCAGGGCATAACGCTAGGAAATACTTTGCGCCGAACATTATTATCTGATTTAAGTGGCTTTGCGATTACCGGTGCAAGAATTAATAACTTAAAGCACGAGTTTGGAATTGTTGAAGGTATACGAGAAGACATTTTAGAAATTCTCTTAAATTTAAAAGAGCTTGCGTTCAAGAGTTCTTTAGCGACATTAAAAGCGGAGAAAAAAATAAAAAGCTATATAAAAATTAAGGGCCCGGCAGTAATAACTGCAGGTTTATTTAATTTGCCAAAAAATAGCTTGAGAGTTGTTAATCCTAATCAATATATTTGTACACTGTTAGATAATAGTGATTTCTATCTTGAAATTGATATAGAAAGGGGCAAAGGATACAATATTACAGAAGAAAATTATAGCTTAGCTTTAAAAGAAAAATTTGCTCCAAAAGAACCCTCAACAATGCCGGTGGATGCGCTTTTTATGCCAGTAAAAAGAGTGAACTATAAAGTAAAATTAATTCATGACACGCAAGGAAATATTAAAGAGTCATTGCAACTTAATGTACTAACAAATGGTAGTACAACTCCAAGTCGTTGCGTACAAGAAGGGCTAAAAATTGTTGCAAATCTTATCTGTCCTTTTTTTGATAAAACGGAATTTCAAACAATAACGTCAGAACTTACTAGAAATTTATATAAATAATTTATGGAATCAATTTTAAGCACAAAAACAATTTTTCCAAAAAATGAATATCATAACCCAGGTTGGTTTATAATTGACGCTACAGAAAAAACTTTAGGGCGTATGGCTTCTGAAGCGAGCAAGATTTTATGTGGCAAAGAAAAAAGTTTTTTTACTCCTGGTGTAAACCAGGGTAACTACGTTGTAATTTTAAACGCGGATAAAATTAAGGTTTCTGGTAAAAAGGAAAAGCAAAAACTCTATCGTAGAAATTCGCAACGTCCCGGTGGTTTGAAAACAGAAACTTTGGCCCAATTAAGAAAAAGGCTACCCAGTCGAATAGTCGAAAAAGCTATTTGGGGCATGTTACCCAAAGGTGTTTTAGGCCGAGAATACTATCGTCGCCTTTTTGTTTATTCAACAAATATAATTCCTTATAAAAAGAATTTGATAAAAAATACGAGTAGCTTAAGTTTAGATAAAGCTTGGGTTGACATTGCATTATAGTAACAATTTCATAAAAAATTTTAAAAAATGGAAAACCAAATAAATAACATTTGCGCTGTTGGCAAAAGAAAAACGTCAACTGCCTGGGCTAGCTTAGAAAAGGGGTCTGGGCTACTGCTTGTTAATAACCAAAGTTTAGACAAGTATTTTTCCTATATTTCTAATGACAAAAATAAAATACAGAGTCTTTTTTTGCTTGCAAATTTAAAAGATGAATATGATATAACAATTCAATTAAAAGGTGGCGGTCTAAGTTCACAATTCGATGCAGCGTCTTTAGCTGTGGCTAAATGTATTTGTGATGCAAAGCCAGAATCACGAGAAATTCTTAAAAAAAATGGTTTGCTACGTCGTGATTCGCGTATCAAAGAGAGACGTAAGTACGGTTTAAAAAAAGCTCGAAAAGCTCCACAATACTCAAAAAGGTAGAACATTATGGCAAAAAAAGGATTGCACCCTAAATGGTATAATACAAATATATTTTGCGACGGAAAAATTGTGCTTGTTGTCGGGACAACTAAAAAAGAATTACATGTTGATATATGGTCTGGAAATCATCCATTTTTTACAGGGTCACAAAAAATTATAGATACTGAAGGACGTGTAAAAAAGTTTGAGCGTAAATACGGCTCTAAATTATTAAAAGTAAAAGAACAAGATAATTAAATTATGCCAACAATTCAACAGCTTGTGAGATCAAAAAGACAAAAACGACGAAATTTGACAAAAAGTCCGGCATTGAACTCTTGCCCTCAAATACGTGGAATATGCACAAGAGTTTACACAACGACTCCTAAAAAGCCAAATTCAGCTATACGCAAAGTAGCTCGCGTAAAATTAACAAGTGGATTTGAAGTTACAGCTTATATTCCGGGTGAAGGCCATAGCTTGCAAGAGCATTCTATTGTTTTAGTTCGTGGTGGAAGAGTTAAGGATCTTCCTGGTGTTCGGTATAGAATAATACGCGGGGCACTAGATTCCACTGGAGTAAAAAATAGACAACAAGGAAGATCAAAATACGGCGCCCGCAAATCAGCTTCAAATACTTTAAAATTAAAGAATAAATAAATTATATGTCACGTAGAATTTCAACGCAAAAGCGCTTTCCAGAAAAAGATTATAAATATGACAATCTTTTGGTTAGCATCTTAGTTAATAAAATATTAAAAAGTGGTAAAAAGCGTTTAGCGCGCCGCATAGTTTATAAAGCATTTGAATTAATTGAATTTCGTACAGGCCAAAGTCCAATGTACATTTTTGAAAAGGCACTTAGAAATATCAGTCCAAGTGTACAAGTAAAAGCAAAGCGGGTAGGCGGGGCGACTCATCAAGTTCCAGTATTATTGAGTAAATATAGTGCTACGCACCTTGCGATTAAATGGCTTGTTGGTTTTTCTAGAAAACGATCGGGAAAAGGAATAACAATTAAGTTAGCCAGTGAAATGATAGATGGGGCTAAAGGAATTGGTAGCTCCGTAAAAAAGAGAGAGGAAACTCATAAAACTGTCTCTTATACACATCTGACGCTGCCGACGATATGCAGTGTGTAGA
>OJFL01001067.1_pt1 | contig 11498 bp, 11 predicted proteins | sample 1594131 | NCBI WGS metagenome assembly OJFL01 (sample SAMN05416782, study PRJEB24817) | seawater metagenome | isolation source: Sea water | place: Canada:Atlantic | collected 2013-07 | reverse complement strand
TCTCGTGGGCTCGGAGATGTGTATAAGAGACAGATGCTAGTACAGTACTAAATAAACCCTGTCTCAATGGATGGGTTAATTACAATGCAGAGCCCATACGAGCTGGGTTCATACTAGGGTACTGTACCCCAGTACTCTTACCATTAGTATTAGAGGAGCGTGGTGCCGGAGTGGGATCCTCATCACTATCGTCACCATAACCAGAGAGACCCGCCAGCAAGCCAGCACTACTCGGTGGTGGACCACGAGGAGGTGCTGGAGTGTACTTAGCACGGCTGGTGGGCTGAGTGACACCTGCAGATGCAGCAGTAGTGGTAGTATCTTCCACGCGGGGACGTTTCTTGGACCCTTCACTCTCCTCCACTACCCCCTCTTCAGTAGGCCAGGATACCACTGGTACTGGTAATCCAGGTAGTACATACGATGCTGCTGGTGCTTTTTCCATTCCTGGTGGTGGTGGCATCACATTACTAGTACTAGTAGAAGTAGTATTACCCATGACATCACTTTGAGCACGTGGTTTTGCCCAATTCACACTTAACGCACGACCATTCACAGTAAGTGCGTTATATAACTGAGCAGCCGCGCCTTCAGCTGCTTCGCGATCAATATACTCAACAAAAGCACATCTTGCAGAGCGTAATAAATGAAAAGTCACCACTTCCTCTTTCTCTCGACCTTATTGTTTGTTTTGATCTCAAGCGCATCGGTCACGTGGACCACAGCCGTGGCGAGTGATCGTTTAGACGATAAGCATCTGAAACAACTGCTACTGCGTATTTACGATAAAACTGGCATGAGCATCCCAGATATGGAAGGACCACACTTTCCAAAAGTTGTGTTCGTCACACAACAGTACATCAACGGAATAGTTTGCAAGAAGAGGGAATGTAATGCTCAGGCAGCCACCAAAGACACGACTATATTTTTGGTGAATGGCCTAGATGTAAATACCGTTGAGGGTGAAAGCATTCTCTACCATGAGCTGGTACATACCCTACAGTTTCATAATTTTGGCAGAAACCCGAACTGTAAAAGCTGGATCAAACGAGAAGTGCAGGCCTATCAGTTACAAGATGAGTTTGTAAGTGACAACGGCTTGGATATGCCCTGGCTCAGAAGCGTGACACATTACTTGACTCAAATGTGCCCACAGTAAAGTATAGTCGATTCGTAGCAAGATCGCGCCTTTGAGATCGTTTCCGAACTAAAATATGACACCTTCCTTTTTTATGAGGCAAATCTCATTATGTTCAAATTCCTAATGCAACTCAGCGTTATATCCAGCATATGTTGTACTGTGAGTTATGCCAACCTCGGCAACTTGAATGATGCCGATCTAAATAATCCCATCATCGAAGAAGGTAAAGCGGCGCTGCAGCGAGAGGATTGGTCAGGGGCGATTATTATTTTCGAACAAGCTCTGCAAGATATATCTGGAAGTGCGGACTTACAAAATTTCTTGGGTTATGCTTATCGCAAGTCTGGAAATTTAACTCAAGCACTTGACCACTATAAGATGGCACTCAAAATTAACCCTGATCATAAGGCCGCTCTAGAATACCTTGGTGAAGCCTACATCGCCTTAGGCGACTTAAAAAGTGCCCAGATTCAACTGGACCGTCTGCAGCATCTTTGCTCCTCAACACCCTGTGAAGAACTCAATGAATTACAACAAGCAATGATTGAGGCTACTCAACAATGACGACAAGTAATGCGATCACCGCGATCCTATTCGACTTTGGTGGCGTCATCACTGAAAGCCCCTTTGAGGCATTCAACACGTTCGAAGTTGAGCACGGTCTACCCACAAACTTTATACGAGATCTTAATAGTAGTAATCACAATGTAAATGCTTGGGCACAACTTGAACGAGGAGAAATTTCTCCTGATGAATTTGATGAATTATTTCGCCATGAGGCGAATAAAAAAGGTTATGACATCGGTGGATTAGAAATTCTCAAGTTAGTCTTTACCCCTCTGAGACCTGATATGATCTCTCTCGTCCAACGGTGCAAAGTACAGTATCAGGTGGCGTGCTTAACCAATAATTTTCCAAAGACGCCAACACTAGTTAAATTGATCGGCGCAAAAAGACTAGACGATTGGCAAGCAGTATTGAGTGATTTTCCCAACGTCATTGAGTCCGCAAAAATTGGCTATCGCAAACCTGAGAGGCGATTTTTCCAAACCGCATGTGACGTACTTGGAGTGAGACCAGAGCATGCAGTTTTTTTAGATGATATTGGTAGCAATTTGAAACCTGCACGAATCATGGGTATGACCACTATTAAGGTGGTGAATGCAAAGCAAGCGATAAGCGCGCTCGACTCTATCCTCAGTTGAAGACAGCGCTAAGAATGGTCTTTATTCAAATGGATCGAGGCTTTCTAGGCGCTCGTTTAAGGAGTTGGTCGTAAACCACTCGTGGCAAGACTCTTAAAAAATACGCCACAATACGCATTTGCCAAGGCATGACATGAAAACGCTTATTTTTATCGATTGCTTTTTTAATGGAATGGGCCGCCGCTTCAGGTTTCATCAAAAATGGCATATAGAAAGGATTAACATCCGTCATTGCTGTTTTAATATACCCCGGACAAATGGTCAAAACTCTCACACCGCTTGATGACAACTCTACGCGCAAGCTCTCCAAGTAAACATTGACCGCAGCTTTTGACGCCGAATAAGCTCCGGACCCAGGCATACCTCGAAATCCAGCAATACTGGATATGCCCACCAAGGTGCCCGATCCCCGCTTCTCCATAGCGTCAATGAAAGGTTGGAAAGTATTCACTATTCCTAAAACATTCGTACGTATTATGCGCTCGAACACCTCTTGGTCCGCAACAGAACTAGTCATTGTGCCCACTGAAATTCCTGCATTTGCTATGACGACATCAGGGACACCAACAGATCGTATAAAATTCTCTGCGACAGCTCGCATTGCTAAAGGATCACCCACATCAGCGCTAAAATTACATACTGTTCCCGAGAGATCACTAGCCAACAAATCCAGTCGCTCTAAACGTCTTGCTAGTAGGCCTAGGGCCACACCTTCATTCGAAAATTCTCTCGCTAAAGCCTCACCCAAACCACTAGAAGCTCCCGTAATGAAAATACTCTTCATGGCGTCCCTGTTAATATTTTTCGCCTGCCGATCGACTGTGTGATCAAAAAATTTAGTATCGGAACGAATCGATCTCGTGATCGAATCATTGATGGCGTAGTCCAGTACACACGATCGATCAACAGAGTTGGTGTTACAGAAATTGGATATTGTTTGGTGAGTGCACGGGCACTATTAACACGCTCACGAATTCGATCAGAATTTAATAGCTGCTTAAATTCATCCACCTCAATACCATAAGAGCTGACCCACTCAAGTTGTGCACCCATCTCCCACAGCCTTTTATTCTGATCGTGTATCGCACTAAAAACCTCATAATGCATATGCGTCAAACGATCCAAAGTTTCAAGCGCATAAAACAGCGCTGCCAATCGGGCTGATTGTTCATTAGTAATAAGCGGTATGAGTATAAGATCAACATCATCTAACTGACCTAGATACCAGCGATCGAGATCAGGACCGAGTTGGTAACAACCCAAACAACTGTATGAAAAGAACTCCATCAGCTCAACGCGCGCGCCTGATGGAAACAGTTGAGTATCTAGTTTCTGGTAATCATCACCTAACTGGGGTTCATCAGCACTCACGAAACCCACGAACACCAAAAATAGAATAAACCCAACTTGGCGCCTCAGACGCACCAGTCGCATAACCTAATAAAGACTAATCTTTTTCAATGAGGGTATTAAGTGTGCCGATAAAACGAATAGGATCAACACCACCTTCGGGTCTTAGCACCATCGATGGACCAGTGATGTACTTCCCTCTAACGGTCACATAAGGCGTTCCAGGAATCCGATAGGCTCTCGTTAATTGAGTGGATTTTTTTACTTTTGCATCAATCCCAAAGGACTTGTAGAGTTTTTCAAATTCCTTAAATTTAATTAGGTCATTTTTTTTGGCCCAATTAAAAATCTTCTTGTCCGTAAGGAGATTGACTCTTTTCTCGTGAATTGCGTCATACACCTGGTGATGCACTGTTTTAAGTAATTGCATTTCTTCCAAAGTATAGAAAAGCTTCGCTAAAGGAATCATCTGCTCGTTAAAAATAGCCGGTATATAGTTAAATTGGACCCCTTCACGCGGCTTAGCCGCCCATGATTCAATCAATGGGTGAAAATCATAACAGTGTCCACAGGCATAACTAAAAAACTCATAAACCTGAACAACACTTCCTTGGTCAGCTTGAGCCTTTATAACTTGATACTCTTTACCCTCTGTAATCTCTTGGGCAGAAGCTTGCAAGCTCATCTGAGATAAGAATACAATAAAAATAATCAGTAGTGATTTCATATACCTATCCGTCTCTCGTCTGTTAGTTATTATTTGTCACCTTTATGACTGTAACGTCGAAATTAAATTCCGCCAAGTCAATCTTAATTTTATCTACGTCACTCGCCTCTTGATATGGGCCAATTCGGACACGATGCAGCAACCTCCCATCAACTGTTTCAACTGATTGAATACGCGACTCAAATCCGTTCATCGCCAATCTTGCCTTTAAATTATCTGCCTCCCTTGCATTAGATAGCGCTGCGATCTGTATAAAAAATATTGTGCTGTCTTGTGGCTTCGCGGCATTATTATTTTCTCTTAAGGGCTCGGATGTGCCATCTCCTCCGGGCAACAGCTTATAAAAATCAAATTCAACTTGCTCTTCTGCTCTCTGAGTCTTGGACTTAACGATGGAATTGATGACATCGTGGTTATCACCAATTTCTTGAGTGGCACGATTTACATAAAACGTTACGGCGATAGCTACCCCCAACCCGATGAAAAGACCAAGAAAAACACCGAGGCCTAACCTTCGTTTAGGAGCTGCACCACTATTTTTAATTCCACGCTTCACCATATCCTTTAATTTTACATGCGTTCTGGAGCGTCCACCCCAATTAATGATAATCCGTTTTTAATCACTTGTTTCACAGCAGCGACCAATGCAAGTCGGGACTGAATGAGACGTTCGTCGCCGCTCAAAATTTGAGTTGCATTATAATAACTGTGCAATAGTCCCGCGAGATCCTTAAGATAAAAAGCCACGGAATGCGGCGACAGCTCCCTCGAAGCAGATTGGATGATCAACGGAAAATCAGCTAAAGACCGCATCAAATCAAATTCATCAGATTGTGTCAAATCGCTGACATTAACGTTGGTCAGCTCGTCAACATTTTGTTCCGATTTGGCGAGTATGCTCGCACACCGCGCGTGAGCATACTGGATATAATAAACTGGATTTTCATTATTTTGAGCTTTGGCAAGATCTAAATCGAAATCCAAATGCTGATCACTTTTGCGATAAATGTAAAAGAATCTCGCCGCATCTCTCCCCACCTCATCTCGCAACTCCTCTAGAGTTACGAATTCACCCGAGCGCGTAGACATCGCCAATTTTTTTCCATCTCGATATAACACTGCAAACTGAATCAGCGGGATGCGCAACCGATCCGATTCCAGATCAAACACACCAAGGGCAGCCAAAGCCGCTCTAACACGGGGAATATAACCATGATGGTCTGCGCCCCAAATATTGATGACCGTATCAAACCCTCGCTTAAATTTATCGACGTGATATGCGATATCTGACGCGAAATATGTGTAGATATCATTGTCACGCCGAACGACTCGATCCTTTTCATCACCAAACTCAGTCGATCTGAACCATGTCGCACCTTCTTTAAGATACAAATAACCCTTTTGATCGAGGTCACGAATAACGGTCTCAATCTTCCCTTCATCGAAGAGTGACTGCTCCGAGAACCAGCAATCAAAATCGACACCAAATGCTGTCAATTCAGCACGACACTGCCCAAGCTGCTGCTTGAGCACATAACTGTGTATGACCCTATAGGAAGCACCCAAGTGTGTTTTGGCTACATCAATCCATCGGTCGATTATTTGCTCGTCGTCATTACCCTTTTCCCAATCAACCTTGGACTCGATTGAATCCAGGTTGTATCGGCTACCATCTTGAGTTTTAATGGCGGCTGCCATCATACTGACGTAGTCGCCTTGATAACCCTTCGAGGGGAAGGGGACCTTATGCCCAAAAAGCTCAAGGTATCGCAACCATGTGGATGCCGCCAGGATATCCATTTGGCGACCCGCGTCATTCACATAATATTCTCGAGATACAGCGTAGCCGACAGCCTCAAGTAAGTTAGCAATACTTGCGCCATAAGCAGCCCCGCGCCCATGCCCGACGTGCAGCGGGCCAGTTGGATTAGCTGAAACAAATTCAACCTGAATGTGCTGACCTTGGCCTATGCTGCTGCGTCCAAAATTTGAGCCCGCCTTGAGCACCTCTTGAATAACCCCCTGATGACAACTGTCGCTGAGAAATAAATTGATAAATCCTGGGCCTGCAACCTCTGATTTTTTAATCAACGTATCTGCAGATAATCTAGAAACAACTTGACTCGCAACTTCTCTAGGGTTCCGTTTTAATTCGCGCGCAATCTGCATGGCAATATTGCACGCATAATCCCCATGATCGCTTGACTTCGGGCGTTCCATAACAATTCTTCCGAGAGAAACGTCTAAGTCCATCTCTTTCAGCACCGAAGCAATAGCTACTCTAAGTTGATTTATCAGGTCAGTCGGATCATTCATGGCCACATCACTAGTTATTACAAAATATTATTGTATTTCTACTACAAAAAATTTACACATCGAGAGGATCAACATCGAGCACATACCGCACGGCATTTTCTTGAAACCCTTCGATGCAACCACTCCAAACACGCAAAAAATCCCTCATGGACTTTCGAGAACTCGCTTGAATCAAGATTTGACCTCGATAAAGACCTGACATTTTAAATATTGGCGATGGGACCGCATCATACACCTCTATTCCGAGCACCTTAATTCTCGAGGCTTCTTTCTGTGCTCGCAACAAGAACTTCCAAAGTTTATCCTCTTGCTTTCCCGCAACCCGCAGAAGCACCTGATAACAATACGGCGGAAATGTCGCCTCTTTGCGTTCCGATAATAATTGTTGCGCAAACTCATCAAAGGTCTGATGTATTAAGGACTGATAAACGGGATGTTGAGCGAATTCTGTTTGGAGCATGACTCGCCCTCGTTTCTTCCCTCTGCCCGGTCGACCAGAAACCTGCAACAACTGTTGGTAGAGTCGCTCTGTGGCCCTAAAGTCACTGCTAAAAAGAGATTGATCCGTACCCATAATTACTACTAAAGAGAGATTAGGAAAATCATGCCCTTTAGCTAACATTTGGGTGCCCACAATAATGTCGACTTTAGATTGCTCAATGGCCTTTCGCATTTCTTTAAAAGCACCTTTACGTTTCGTGGTGTCGCTATCAACACGTAAGATCGATGCACTCGGAAATTGCAGTATCAAACCCTCTTCTACTCTTTGCGTTCCTTGGCCCAAGTCGATTAAATCTTGATTGCCACACTCCGCACATTGTGCTGGCACCTTACTTTGATAGCCACAGTAATGACAACGCATTCGACTCGAATGATGATGTATGGTCAGTCGAGCCGAACAACGTCCACACATAGCCACCCAGTTACACGAGGAACAAAACAAAGCTGATGCATATCCACGCCTATTAAGAAATACGAGTACCTGCTCACCTGTATCCAAACATTGTTGGATCGCCTTTATTATTTCAGGCGAAAGTGTGCGACTTTGAGCCCGATCGATCGGGATTAATTCGATGTCCGGCAACGGACCTTGCGGTCGTTGCTCTAAAACGAGACGTTTGTACCGTGAATCAACGACATTAAAATATGTCTCCAAGGAAGGGGTCGCCGAACCTAAAACAATGGGAATTTTCTGTTGGCTCGCCACATAAATTGCTAAATCTCTCGCGTTATAACGAATGCCCTCAACCTGCTTGTACGACAGATCATGCTCCTCATCTACGACAATCAAACCTAAACGAGGCAAAGACGTGAAAACAGCAAGGCGGGTGCCCAAAACAATTGACGCACTACCCGATCGAGCTGACGACCAGGCTTGGTAGCGCTCTTTGTCCGTCATGCTGCTATTTAGAGTGACGATTTCATGCTGAGGGAAACGTTTACGCAAGCGAGATTCAAATTGAGGTGTCAAATTGATTTCAGGTACCAACACCAGCGCCTGTCGATTAAGGGCAAGTGCCTTGGCCATGACCTCGAAATAAACTTCGGTCTTGCCACTTCCAGTCACACCTTGCACCAACCACGTTTGATGCTCATGCAAATTAGCAACAATAGTCTCAGCGGCTAGACTTTGAGGCGTTGTTAGTTCAACAGACTTAACATCTTCTTTCTCGGCTTGCGCCAATGGCGCTCTGTTTGAAGCAATATTTTGACGTTGCTCATGTGTGTTGATCCAACCCTTAGCATGCCACTGCGCAAGCGCTAATCGTGCGCTCGAGTAAGCCGCAAGCGCCTCTGGTAATATAACCGGACCCTCAGACAATAAATCAAATAGACGTTTTTTAGCAACGGTCCGGGCGGTCAAGTGTGTCGGGACTTCGAGAGCCCCCTCATCGCTAAGCGTGAAAACTGTTTGCGTGCTGCGATTTGAAAAATCGACGCGACGTAAGGCTGTAGGCAAACCTAAGAATAGCGCTTGCCCCATACGAGCGCAGTAGTATTGAGAAACAAAATGACACAGAGAAAAGTATGAAGACGGTAGTGGCTCGAAATCAAAAACCGACTCAATTTCTTTTAATCTGCGCGGGTCAACTAAAGACGCGTCGGATATGCGATCTACGATTCCGACTAATTTTTTATTACGGAACGGAACGACAACAATTGACCCCCTAGTGACCCGATGGAAACCAGTGCGATAGTCGAATGGTCCTTGCAATGGGACGTCGAGATGAACTTGAGCAAAAGACATAAGCTAAACGTTCGAAGGCGTTTTCAACGAAATTTTGAAAATCTACAGAGACTATACCCCCACGCAATGTAGCGTGTTGCGTCTCAGCACGAGAGCAAAGGTACCAACTAGCCTTCTGTGTGGTAATCCCTACTTTGTTCATGCACAGCCTCAACGAGCGCATGCACATTCTCGGGCGGAGTAAATTGATTCACACCATGACCCAAGTTAAACACATGACCACATCCGTCCCCATAGCCTGCAAGTATCTCGCTTACTTCGTTTCGAATCACCTCAGGGTTAGTCAGCAATATCGCTGGGTCCATATTGCCCTGCAAAGCTACGCGATCACCTACACGCGTGCGTGCCTTGGCTATATCCGTTGACCAATCCAATCCCAGAGCATCTGCCCCAATATCTGACAAACCCTCTAACCACTGGCCACCCCCCTTGGTGAATACGACTTTGGGTATCACGCGCCCATTTACCTCTTTAATCAAACCAGCACAAATGTGTTTCAAGTTGTTTTGAGAAAACTGTTTAAAGGCAGCTGGAGTTAAAGCTCCTCCCCAAGTGTCGAAAATCATGACGGCATCAGCGCCCGCTTGAATTTGCCCATTCAAATAAGCAATCACAGATGCCGATGTCACATCTAATATTTTTTTAAACAAGTCTGGCCGCTCGTAAGCCATTTTCTTGACTCGGTGAAACTCCGTTCCCCCTTTACCTTCAATCATATAGCACGCCAACGTAAATGGACTACCCGAGAAACCAATAAGAGGCAGACTTCCATTTAGCGCCTGCTTAATAGACCGAACCGCATCAATTACATATTTAAGTTGTTCCTCTGGCTCTATAACTGATAAAGATTGAATCTGTTTTTCATCACGGAGAGGACGTTCAAACTGAGGCCCTTCACCATCCGCAAAATAAAGACCCAAACCCATCGCATCCGGGATGGTCAATATATCGGAAAATAAAATTGCAGCATCAAGATCAAACCGAGCCAACGGCTGAAGCGTAACCTCCGTAGCCAGCTCTGGATTTTTACAAAGGTTCAGAAAAGACCCTGCTTGACTCCGAGTTTTTTTGTACTCAGGAAGGTATCGTCCTGCCTGACGCATAATCCAGATCGGCGTGTAAGGCGTTGGTTGTCGGAGTAGCGCCCGGAGAAATATATCGTTTTGAAGCTCGGTCAAGTAACACCCTCTCTAAATCTGAATTAATTTTTTAAAACCAACTGGTACTTTAACGAGGAAGTTCCGATTGACCCATGAGTGTCTCATCTATGGAGCGAGCGCATTGCCGACCCTCTCGGATTGCCCAAACAACTAACGACTGACCACGTCGCATATCCCCAGCAGCAAACACTTTCTCACATGAGGTTTTATAGTCATCCGTATTTGATGCAACATTACCGCGACCATCAAGATCAATACCCAATGCAGACAGTAACCCCTGACGTACTGGATTGATAAATCCCATAGCAAAAAGAACTAGGTCTGCCTTGAGCTCAAATTCGCTGCCAGGCATTTCTTGCATCTGCATGCGTCCATCATCACCTTTAACCCATTCGACACGCGCCGCAATCAATTTAGTCACGCGACCCTCTTCACCCTCAAAGCGCTTTGTTGTCACAGACCAATCTCGAGCACACCCCTCCTCATGAGACGAAGATGTTCTTAATTTAATAGGCCAATCTGGCCACGTGAGAGGACGATCCTCCTCCTCCGGGGGCACAGGCATCAACTCAAACTGCGTTACCGAAGCCGCACCCTGACGGTTAGAGGTTCCAACACAATCAGAACCTGTATCACCACCACCGATAACGACAACATGTTTGCCTGTAGCAAGAATTTGACTATCTAATTGATCTCCGGCGACAACTCTATTTTGCTGTGGCAAAAACTCCATCGCAAAATGTACCCCTTCAAGATCTCGCCCTGGCACAGCCAAATCACGAGATACCTCAGAGCCCCCAGTCAATGCAATGGCATCAAATTCTTTTTTAAGCTCGTCATGACTGATGGTGTTTTGAGATAAATCAGTAACACCAGGCATTAGCGCTCCTGGAGAGCCCACACAAATACTGGTACGAAATTCAACGCCCTCCTGCTCCATTTGGGCGACTCGTCGATCGATATGAGTCTTCTCCATTTTGAAGTCTGGTATCCCATAGCGAAGTAAACCACCTACTCGGTCATTCTTCTCAAACACGACAACATCGTGCCCTGCTCGCGCTAGTTGTTGCGCACAGGCAAGGCCTGCAGGGCCAGAACCAACCACCGCAATACGCTTACCAGTCCTCTGGCTGGCCGGCTGCGGGATGATCCAACCCTCATCCCAACCTTTATCGACAATGGCATGCTCAATCGATTTGATTGCAACCGCTGAGTCGTTAATATTAAGCGTACATGCCGCTTCGCACGGGGCGGGGCAAATGCGTCCAGTGAATTCCGGGAAATTATTTGTTGAGTGCAATGTCTGTCTCTTATACACATCTGACGCTGCCGACGATATGCAGTGTGTAGA
>OJFL01001066.1_pt1 | contig 11499 bp, 9 predicted proteins | sample 1594131 | NCBI WGS metagenome assembly OJFL01 (sample SAMN05416782, study PRJEB24817) | seawater metagenome | isolation source: Sea water | place: Canada:Atlantic | collected 2013-07 | reverse complement strand
GAGATTTCTGCCTGTCTCGTGGGCTCGGAGATGTGTATAAGAGACAGGGTTTACACCGTGACTGCCCAAGGTCGTCTGAGTGAACCTGAGGAGTTTGAGAATATCCTGATTCGCGTGAATCCGGACGGCTCCTCACTTCGACTGAAAGACGTGGCCCGTGTCGAGTTGGGCTCGAAGGACTACGACTTCACAGGTCGTATCAATGGCAAGCCAGCCACGCTGGTAGAAGTATTCCTGCAGCCGGGTGCCAACGCGCTCGACGTGGCTCAGAATGTAAAAAACACGGTGGATGAAATTGCTGCGGACTTTCCGGAAGGTCTTGATTACGCAGTGCCTTATGACACCACGCGATTCGCGGAGGTGTCCATTCGTGAAGTGGTGAAAACGCTGGTCGAGGCGATGATACTTGTGTTCATCGTGGTGTATGTATTCTTGCAGAACTGGCGCGCCACCTTGATTCCGATTGTGGCCGTGCCTGTTTCATTGCTGGGCGCATTTGCAGGGCTTTATTTGCTGGGTTATTCCATCAACACGTTGACATTGTTCGGCATGGTGCTGGCCATCGGTATTGTGGTGGACGACGCCATTGTGGTGTTGGAAAACGTAGAACGGATCATGCATGAAGAGGGCTTGGGCGCGCGCAAGGCGGCGATCAAAGCCATGCAGGAAGTAACCGGCCCGGTGATTGCAATCGTGCTGGTACTTTCAGCGGTGTTCATTCCAATCGGTTTCCTGGGCGGCTTGACCGGTGAACTGTATCGTCAGTTCGCCATCACCATCGCCATTGCTGTGATCGTATCCGGCATTGTCGCGTTGACATTGACCCCGGCCCTTTGTGTGCTGCTGCTCAAGCACGAGCACAAAAAACCAGGCAAGTTTTTCACCGCATTCAATAACTGGTTTGCGCGGGTAACGACCAAGTACGTGGGTGGCGTGAAATTCATCAGCATGCGTCCAGCCATTGGTATTGGTTTGTTTCTGGTGATGCTGGTGGTCACTGCTGGTTTGTTCAAGGCCACACCGGGTTCATTGGTTCCTGATGAAGACCAGGGCTATTTTATTGCGGCCGTATTTTTGCCCGATGGCGCAACACTTCAGCGCACCGACAAAGTGGTTGCCGAGGTGGTGGATGCAGTGGCCGCCAACCCCGCCAACGAGTATTCCTTGGCGTTTACAGGCTTTGACGTCCTGGGCGGCAGTTTCAAAAACAACGCGGCCACCATGTTCGTAACCCAGCGCCATTGGGACGACCGCGAGGCTGTGACCACTGATTTGGTGGGCGAGTTGTTTGGCCGGACTGCGGGCATTCAGGAAGGGTTGGTGCTGGCTTTTGCACCACCACCCATCTTCGGTTTGGGCAATGCCGGTGGCTTTGAGTTCTATATTCAAAACCGTGGCGAAGGCGGCCCAGCCGAGCTGGCCAAGGTGATGAACGCCTTCATGGCCAAAGCCAATGCAGACCCGCGCCTGGCTGGAGTACAAACATTGTGGCGCCCCGGCACGCCTCAGCTATATGTGGATGTGGACCGCGAACGTGCCCGCGCAATGGGCGTGAACGTGAATGAAGTGTTCGACACCCTTGCGGCCAGCATGGGTACCTACTATGTGAACGACTTCAACAAATTCGGTCGTACCTGGCAGGTGTTGATGTCGGCGGATGCGCAATATCGCAAAAGCCCGACTGACATTGGCAACATGTATGTGCGCTCGAACACTGGCGAAATGATCCCGATTTCGGCCTTTGCCAAAGTGGAGTTTTCACAAGGGCCGGAAACTTTGGAGCGTTTTAACAATCTACCTGCTGTAAAGCTGTTGGGCAGTGGTGCACCAGGCATCAGTTCAGGCGAAGCCATTCAGGCCATTGAGGACATTGCAGCCGAGGTGTTGCCGGATGATTTCAGCTACGACTTTTCTGGTGCCTCGTTTCAGGAAAAGCGTTCTGAAGGTTCTTCCAGCTTTGCGCTGGTCTTGGGTGCGCTGATGGTGTTCCTGATTCTGGCTGCCCAGTATGAAAAGTGGACCCTTCCGTTTTCGGTGCTGCTGGCCATGCCGTTTGGCTTGTTCGGCGCGCTGCTTGCGGTGTGGATGCGCGACATGACCAATGACGTGTATTTCCAGATTGGTCTGGTGACGTTACTAGGTCTGGCTGCGAAGAATGCGATTTTGATCGTGGAATTCGCGGTGCTGAAGCGTGAAGAAGGTATGAGCGCCCTTGACGCTTCTCTGGAAGCGGCCCGTTTGCGGTTCCGTCCCATTTTGATGACCTCGTTTGCGTTTATTCTGGGCGTTGTTCCGTTGGCGTTCTCCAGTGGTGCTGGTGCAGGTGCACGCGCCGCTGTAGGTACCGGTGTAATGGGTGGCATGACCGCCGCCACATTGCTGGCCATTTTCTTTGTGCCCCTGTTTTACCGCTTGATCGATCGCAGTGAAAAAGGTGGACGACACCATGGTGATGAAGAGGAAGCAAATGATTCATCCAATCAACAATCAACAAACAAAGGGGGCGAGCATGTTTAAAGCCCTGCCGAAAACCGCAATCGCCTTGGGTTTGACTCTGGCCCTGACCGGTTGCGCATCCAGCATCCCTTTGCTGGACAGGTTCAATGGCAAGCCAGAGCAAGCCATGCAAGTTGAAGTGCCTGAAAACGCAAAAGGCGTGGGCATGAAGCAGGTTCAAAATGAGGCGTGGTGGCTGTTGCTCGGCGATCCGGCGCTGAACCAGGTGGTTGAGCAGGCGTTGCAGAACAACACCGATGTTCGTTTGGCCAATGAGCGATTGAATGAAGCAGGTGCGGTGCTTGGCATTGCCAAGTCGCAGCAGTGGCCTTCAATCTTTGGTCAGTTCACCACCGGTCGCAATCGCCCGTCACAGGCTGGCAACGTGCCGGTGTTTGGTGGGCAAAATGTGTATGAAAACCAGCAGCTGGGCATTGGCGCGACTTGGGAGCTTGACTTGGGAGCTTGACTTGTGGGGTCGAATTGGTGCACTGGAAGATGCTGCCCGCGCCGGCTTCATGCAGCAGGGCTATAACGTGCGTGGAGTGCGCCTGAGCGTAGCGGCCACGGCGGCTTCGTTGTACACCCAGGTTCGCGTGTTGGGCTTGCAGGTGAAAGTGCTGGAACAAACCCTGGAAAGTCGTGACGCAGCTTACAAGCTGGCCAAGCAGCGCGCCGATGTTGGCTTGAGCAACGAACTCCAGTTGCGCCAAACCGAAGCGGAATTGTTGGCAGTGCGTGCACAGTTGCCTGACACGCGCGAACAACTGTCCCGTGCGCAGAATGCACTGGCGGTAATTGTGGGGGGTAATTCACCGCAACTACCACCTCTTGAAGTTGACAACCTGCAGTTGACCAAGTTGTTCATCCTGCCGGAAGACACACCTTCCGAACTGTTACTGCGCCGCCCGGATCTGGCCGCAGCTGAACAACAGTTACTTGCTGGCGAGGCCAATCTGGAAGCCGCACGCAAGGCGTTTTTTCCGACCATTGGTTTGAGTGCTTTTGGTGGACGAGAGAGCGCCGATTTAAGCGACCTGTTCAGTGGCCCAGCCCGAATCTGGAGTTTTCAGACCCAAATTACACAGCCAATTTTTCAGGCAGGTCGTTTGTTTGATGAACGAGACGCCGCTGTGGCACGCCGCAATCAGGCCGTGTTGCAATACGAAGCCAGTATTCGTACGGCCTTCCAGGAAATTTACGATGCCATCGTAGCGCAGCGTGAGGCGCGTGAGCGTTTACAGGCCCGTCAAGAGCAAGTTCAGACCTTGACCCAGGTGGTTCGCCTGGCGCAATTGCGGGTGGACAATGGCGTGGCCAATCAACTTGAGCTGCTGGATGCACAGCGCAACTTGTTGAATGCCCAACTTAGCTGGGCTGCAGCATGGCAGAGCCAGCAAGGCGCCAGCCTTGCCATGATTCGCGCGTTGGGCGGTGGTTTTAACGCGGATCAAGTGGCATTTAAAGAGTAATTTCTTGCCTTTGAACTTTCTGAGCAGAGGCAACCGGGTAACTGGTTGCCGCTTTTGCTTCATGCATTGAACTTTAGTCGACCTGTGATATAACCAAAACGGGTTATCCCACAGCATTCACCAATAATTCATGCAAAGGAGTTGGAGATGGCAGGTTATTTCGAATTGAGCAAAAGCAGCGATGGGCAGTTTCGGTTTGTACTGAAGGCGGGAAATCACGAAACCATTTTGACCAGTGAGCTTTACAAAACCAAGGCAGCCGCTGAAAACGGCATTGAATCGGTTCAAAAGAATTGTGGAGAGGCAGCACGCTACGAGAAAAAAGTGGCCGCCAATGGCAAGCACCACTTCAACTTGAAAGCCGCCAATCATCAGGTGATCGGTTCCAGTCAGATGTACGCCAGCGAGGCTGCATGCGACAACGGCATTGATTCGGTAAAAACCAATGGCAAATCAACCACCATCAAGGATTCGACCGGCTGATTGGCATTTACTTTCTGCAAATCATGCGGAAATTTAACCGCATGATTTGCCGCACTGCGGTAGAGCAATTCCACTATCGGCGCTGCAACTTCCCGGTTATGATCAAACCATGACATCGAAGAATGTCATTCTCGACAAAATGCCGGAGACCGATCATGACCGCGACCACCACTGCCCGCAAAAAGCCTGCCCGCCCTGCATCCAGCACCGACACTGTGCTGAAGCAGCGAAACGTGAAATTTGATTGGTCGGAAACGCCGATTGACTGGCTGCCCAATGAGCCCTTCTCCAGTTACTTTATCAACGAAATCAACCTGATATTGCCAGCGGGTGAGTTCTGGTTCTGTCGCTTGTACAACAAAGCCTTGCCGTTCGTGACTGATGAGAAACTGAAAGAAGACGTGCGGGGTTTTATCAAACAGGAGGCCATGCATGCACGTGGTCACAGTTCAGCCACTGAAGAGTATTTGGCAGCGCGTGGCATTAAAACCGAGCGCAACCAGAAACTGATGAAATGGCTGTTTGATGTGGTGCTCGACGACAAACCGTTTGGCAAGAAAGTGCCTGCGCTTCTTGAACGTCGCTGGTTACTGGCACGCCTTGGACTGGTAGCAACCATTGAGCACATGACCTGTGTGCTGGGCATGTATGCGCTTGAAAATAAAAAGTGGGATGAGATCAACGCAGACCAGGTGATGCTGGATCTGATCCGCTGGCATGGCGCTGAGGAAGTAGAGCACCGCAGTGTTGCCTTTGACTTGTACAAGCACCTGGGTGGCGATTATTTGTCGCGCTATTACCTGGCTGCGATTGTGGTGCCAATGATCATCGGTTTGTGGGTGGACGGTGCCGCCAATATTGCCGGACAGGACCCTCGCTTCGCCAAGAAAAAACCTGCGGTGTACAAGCCCTGGATGTGGGTTGAATGGTTCAAGGCTTCGCGCAAGGAACTGCTGCCCAATCCGTTGTGGCTGGTCTTGCAACAGTTGCCCTACTTTAGCCCGTGGTACGACCCGGCCAAGGAGGGTTCTACTGAACTGGCACAGGCTTATCTCGATCAATCACCCGCAGCCATGGCCGCAGGGGCGATTGCTGCCAACATGAAAGTGGCTGCCTGATTTCAGGCAGCTTGCGCTTGTTGGGCGGGCTTGAGCTGCGGGAACCAGGTCGATATTTGTTGTAATCCTTCGAACCAACCCCACTGCGGGTATTCGCCCTTGTTGTTGTAGCCACCGGAAAGGCCGGGATTCATTCCGTCTTTCTCATGGCCATCATTGTCGTTCAGTGAGGTCATGTGCACGGCGTTTGCCAGTTCCCGGTTGCCGAACATGATGGCGTGAAGATTGTTGTGCTCATTGGTGCCCCAGACATTGATCAGTTCTGCATCACCGAGCCCAAACGTACTGCCCCCTCTGGATTCGATCAAATCACGTAGGCCGTCTGCGTCATTGTCCATGGCCATTAATTTGGCCTGGCCGTAAAAAACGCCCGCCTCGGTCTCGTTGGCAAACAGCCTTGGCGGTGCCATATTGTGTTTCATCACCAAATTCGCAATCAGGTAGGCTCCTTTCAGTTTTTGCTCTTCATTCTGGCCTTTGTTGTAGCCGCCAATTGAATCGAGTGTTTTGACAAGGTAATCAATCGTTTCCCCAGCCGGTCGCCCGAACATGGTTGCCATGGCTGCATTGTGCGCGTCGGCATTCAATAGAAAACCATGGCCATGACTCGCGTCGCCGACATGATCGTTGGGGTGGCTGCTGCCTTCCCCCGGGTCGATGTCGCCAGTCAGTGGGCCTGTTGAACTGCCAGTGTAGGGAAGCGGGGAGCCTGCGCTGTGACTGGCATGGCCTTCTTCGCTGGCTGGCGTGCTAGTGCGGCGTGCTGAGGTGGCAGGTGCAGTGACAGGTGCAGGCGAAGGTTGAGGCGATGATGTCGTACCATGACCATGGCTGTGTGAGTCATCAGTGCATTGTTCAGCCAATTCGCCGTGTAGGTGATCACTGTTGTCAGGGTTGCCGGTTTCATAGTGATTGATGGCCATTTGTAGATCACCGTCGTACATGTCTACAAGTTGTTTCAGGTGTTGAACTCCAGCGCGTATGCCTGCAGCCGGATTGTTTTTCAAATCAACCGCGCTCAAGGGGCGCCCATCGTCGTTGTAAAGGCCATGTCCACCAGGGCCTGCAAACACCCCGCCCTCAAGCAGTCCGCCGTGAACCAGCATGGGGCCATACAACTGCTCACCCGATCCATCGCTGCTGGAAATACTCCCGCCAAAATTCGGAGTACCTTTGCTTTTGATCAGTGAGGTAATGACCTCGCCCGGAATGCCGTATTGTTCTCCAACTGAAGCGGCGTAAGCCAGCCACTCGGCTTGACTGGCATTGATTGGCGGTTGTGTCATGGACGCACCCGTGGACGATGGCGAATGCTGGCTTGAATGGTCCCCGTGTGCGGCTGTGGTGGCTGTGGTGGTGCACATATTGTCTCCTGGTGTATCGAAATTCCTCCATGAGTTAAGTGGTAAGCTGAATGCATTAGTTCAACCATCTGGCTCGCCTTTCTGATGCAATCAAAATCAAGGACCGCACCTGAAATCCTGAACACTGTTGAACAGTGTGTGGAGCTTATTCTTCAGCGTCTGGGTAATCAGATCAGGGTGGGTTTGCCCTTGGGGTTGGGCAAACCGCCAGAACTGATCAATGCCCTGTATGTGCGCGCGCAGGAAGACCCTTCAATTCAGTTGACGATACTGACTGCGCTGTCTCTGGAGAAACCTGTTGCAGGTTCTGCGCTGGAAGCTGCGTTTCTGAAGCCTTTTGTTGAACGGGTATGGGGCGACTGCCCTGACCTGCGATACGCCGTTGACGCCACACAAGGCAAACTGCCTCCGAATGTGAAGGTGCAAGAGTTTTTTTTCAAACCGGGAAGCCGCATGGGTAACTTGGCTGCGCAGCAGAACTATGTCAGCACCAACTACACCACGGCTGCACGCGATATCTTTGACATGGGCTGCAACCTGGCGATGCAAGCCGTGTGCAGGCCAGATGAGGGCACGGCCACCCACTATTCACTGAGCTGTAATCCTGACACCTCAATCGAGCTGGTTCGCATGCTGCGTGAAAGCGATCGACCGCATCTGGTGGTTGGCGTGGTGAATCAGCGGCTGCCTTTCATGGGGCACAGCGCCCAAGTGGCCCGCGAGGAATTTGATTTTGTAGTCGACAATCCTGCGTACTTCACAACCCTATTCTCTACGCCAAAATTACCGGTTGATGTTGCGGACTATGCCTTGGGTTTTTATGCAAGCGCCTTGGTGAAAGACGGCGGTACTTTGCAAGTGGGAATTGGCGCTTTGGGTGATGCTGTGGTGCATGCATTGATACTTCGCCAGACCGACAATACAAACTACACCAAGGTACTGCAGGCCCTGCACCGTCCTGAGTCTACTGTAAACCTGATGACCAAAATTGGTGGCGACCAGCCGTTTGAGGCGGGTTTATATGGTGCCACTGAAATGTTTGTGGATGGCTTTCTGCATTTGATGCGTGCCGGTGTGTTGAACCGGCAAGTGTATGACCATTGGGCCTTGCAGCGCCTGATTAACCAAGGCAAATGCAGACCGGAACAAGTGCATGAATCTGTACTGGATGATCTGGCTGAGTTGGGTGTGCGTGAAATTACACCGCACGATTTTGATGTGTTCAAGCGACACGGCCTGTTCAAGGAAGGTGTGTTGCTGCAGGGTGTACACCTGGTATTGCCAAACGGGCAGCGCGTATTGGCCAATCTTGCGGACAAGGCCACCCGTGTAGCATTGGTGGCCAGTGGCCTGGGCAAGGTCTTGGTCAACGGCACCGTGCTTCATGCCGGGTTTTTCCTCGGGCCCAATGCCATGTATGAGGCGCTGAAGAACATGCCTGAACTGCAGCGTAATTCAATTCACATGCTGGGTGTGGAGCATGTGAATCAACTGGATCTGAACCATGCCCTGTACAGCGCACAGCGAGCGCATGCGAGATTTGTGAACACCGGCATCATGGCCACACTGAGTGGCGCGGTGGTGTCTGATGGACTGGACGATGGCCGCGTCATCTCAGGCGTTGGCGGTCAATACAACTTTGTGTCGATGGCACACAAGCTGCCCACGGGGCGAAGTATTTTGATGATTCGCGCAGTCCGGGAAAATGAACAGGGCGGTAAAGCCACCAGCAACATTGTGTTCAGCTATGGGCACTGCACGATTCCGCGCCACCTGCGGGACATTGTTGTGACTGAATATGGAGTCGCCGACCTGAGAGGCAAGTCAGATGCTGACGTGGCCAGGGAATTGATCAATATCGCCGACTCCCGGTTTCAGGCGGACCTGTTGAAGCAAGCCAAGCTGGCGGGAAAAATCGAGGAGACTTACGAGATACCAGAGAGTTTCATGCACAACACCCCGAAAAATCTCGCCAAGCGACTCGATTCCTTGACCAGAGAGGGTGTATTGCCAGCTTTCCCGCTGGGTTGCGATTTCACGGATGTGGAATGGGAATTGGCCAAAGCCTTGAAAGCCGTCAAGGCCATAGCCAACAAAACACCCAAATGGAAGCTGTTGTTGAAAGCAATGTTCGCCGCAAAGCCACCTGCATCGGCCCAACCCTTTTTGGACAGGATGGGGCTGAACGAACCTGCTGATCTACAAGCCAAGGTAGTGCGTGCATTGTTGGTGGAACAGCTCGGGCTGCAGGGTGCGTTGGTGTGATTATCATGGACAGGCATTGCAACTTTCCCCAACTTGCCGAGTCTGAGGACTAATGCTATGTTGCGGTCTATGACAAAAGTGGTACGAACCTTTCTCATGTGGATAATGTTGCTTGCGTTGCCTGTCCAAGGCATGGCGCAGGCGAGCATGTTTGCATGCCACTTGAATGGTGATGGACCTGGTTCAGTCCAGATCATGGACCATAGCAACATGGATCATCGCAGCATGGATCACAGCATGCATGAGATGGACTCGCATGATCATGCAAATTCTGATGACTCCAAAAAATTGATGAAATCGTTGCACGGTTGCTGCAACTGCGCACCCACCTGTGCGGTAGTGCTGCTGCCCGTGGCACAAGCCAGTTTCGGCGCGATCCAGCACGACACATTGCACCCGCTGTCTGCCCCCCAGATTCCCCATTCTGCCGACACGCGTCGAATAGATCGGCCACCGAAAACACTCGCAATTTGATTCGTGGGCACTGCGTGGGTAAAGCCCGTGCATGCCCTGTGTATTGAACAATTGCGAGGATGTATGACTTCCCATTACCCATTCGTACTGCTGTTGTCGGCGTTGGCTTTGCCAGCGCATGCTGAACCAGCTGTGCAAGTTCTTGAATATCAGTCGGCATTCGAAGGCTACCAAGCGTATTCCGATTCTGAGATACAAAACTGGCCCAAAGCCAATGAACTGGTTGAAGAAATTGGCGGCTGGCGCGTGTATGCGCGAGAGCCCTATGAAAACAAAGCCAAGGAGCAACCGACAAGCGCCAAGGAGACTGTCAAACCCAGGACGCACAATCATGGGGGTGAGCAATGAACACCCCCCATTTGCTGAAAAAAACCGTCGTTGCGCTGGCAGTGCTGGTGCTCGCGGGTTGTGCATCGGTGAACATCAATGAATCAGTGAACCAAACCAATCAGGAATTGACTGGTTTCACCAACGGCAAGCTGAGTCTTGTTCAAACTGATGAACAAAGGCAGGCCATGGCCTCCAAGGCCGGCGAAATACTGAAAGAGCCGCTAAGCCAACCCGCCGCTGTAGAGCTGATGCTGACCCACAGCCCACAGTTTCAAGCCGTGTTGGCCGAGAACTGGGCTCAAGCTGCGCAAGCCGCACAAAGTGGTCGCATTCACAACCCGGTGTTTACATTTGAACGCGTGCGCATCAAGGATGAACTGGAGCTGGGGCGTTTGCTGAGTTTCGGTTTACTCGATTTGCTCAGCCTGCCTGCGCGACAAGGCATTGCCCGCACACAGATTGACCGCGCGCAGTTGCAATTAACCAGTAGTGTGGTTGATCAAGTGACGCAGGTACGCCAAGCCTGGGTGGAGGCAGTGGCAGCCCAGCAGGCGCACACCTATGCCCAGCAAGTGTTTGAAAGCGCGCAAACCAGTGCTGAACTGGCCCGCCGCATGCAGGAAGTGGGCAACTTCACACGCCTGCAGCGTGCACGCCAGCAAAGCTTTTATGCCGATGCAGCGCTTAATTTAGCTGCCACAAGGCACAAGGCCACGGCCACCCGCGAAGCACTGGTGCGCATGTTGGGCTTGAACACCGAGCAAGCTGCACAACTGAAGCTGCCTGAGCGCCTGCCCGATTTGCCTGAAGCGCCCAAAGCACCTTCAGAAGTGGCCAAGCGCGCTGAAGATCGATTGGATGTCCGAATGGCCAAGCAGGGCTTTGACAGCAGTGCAAAGGCACAAGGCTTGGGCAATGTGGCCAGTTTTCTGGACATTGAAGCGGGCATTCGTTACGACACAATTTTTGAGAACGACACTGGCGAGCGCAACAACAAAAAAGGGTATGAGCTTGAATTGGCCTTGCCGATTTTTGATTGGGGTGGCATGAAGCGCGACACATTCAATGCCAACACACTGGCTGCTGCCAACCGGCTTGAAGCAACGTTGCGTAGCGCACAATCCACCCTGCGGGAAAGTTATTCCGCCTACCGCACCACCTATGACATTGCGCGCCATTATCGCGATGAAATCATTCCGCTGCGGCAAACCATCGCCGATGAAAATTTGCTGCGTTACAACGGCATGTTCATCGGGGTTTTCGAACTGTTGGCCGACAGCCGCGACCAAGTGAATGTGGTGGTTCAAGCCATCAACGCCCAAGCCGATTTCTGGCGGGCTGACGCCGCTTTGCAGGCCACTGTGGTGGGCAAGCCCATGATGGTGTCGGTCAGTGGCGCAGCAGCCAGTGCTGGCGGCGACGCTGGCGGTGGCCACTAAATGAAAGGATCTTCAACATGACTTCCAGACGAGAGTTTTTTAAAGCAGCCGCCTTGAC
>OJFL01001059.1_pt1 | contig 11546 bp, 10 predicted proteins | sample 1594131 | NCBI WGS metagenome assembly OJFL01 (sample SAMN05416782, study PRJEB24817) | seawater metagenome | isolation source: Sea water | place: Canada:Atlantic | collected 2013-07 | reverse complement strand
CTACACACTGCATATCGTCGGCAGCGTCAGATGTGTATAAGAGACAGATACAGTAACCATAAAAGCATCCAGCCGAATAATGTCGAGTGTGAAGGCTACTAAAGTTTTTATCGTAGAGGTGGCGAATGTTAGACAAAAATAGAAAAGTACTCACCGCACTTACCATTAAGCTGAAACAGAAAACCGATAAAAAACAACGTGGCGTGTTTATTATGGCATCTGTTTTAATGCTGCTCGGTATTTCTGCGTTCACTTTGGCCAGTATTAGTGCGGCCGTAAATCGCCATAAGATAATGAAAAGTACCACATCGACGGCGAAAGATAGCTATACCGCAACAAAAAATGAACTTCGACGTATAGGTTCGCAGTTGCGTGTTGTGCCAATAAGTTCCATAAAATCGACCAACACAAATATATCCCATACTATTTTAACGAGTAACTATGAGGGAGCAAATTCTCAGCCACTTAAAGTATTCGACGTAACTGTTACCTATCATGATAGTCACTTTGCCACTGAGATGAGCCAGCGCTTCCTTCACTACCCTGCCATACTTAATATCCCAAGCGTTTTTCAGTCAACGTCCTCCGATACAAACATTACGCAATGGTTGTTTAATAGGAGTGTTAGCACGCTGACAGCAAAATATTTTCCACTTAGTAATACCACAAACGAGTGTGTAGACCTTAAAGGGGCGACTATGCACTGGGTAACAGGAGACTGCGAATTAAACTATAACGATGTCGACCACAGTAGCGCGTCGACCCCAATGCTGCTTATTGTTGAAGATGGAGATGTTCTTGTTACCGCAGGTACGCCTTTCTACGGCATGATAATAATGCTGTCAGGCAATACCACTAAACACAGCGTTACCATAGAACACGGAGCAAGTATACAAGGTGCACTATGCTCAAACACCCCAATATCGCTTCAACAATTTGGTTCAAACAGTTACGCCAAGCAAGTTCTACTCAACCTTCAAAAAGCCCCTAAACTTGCAAAAATAATGTCTATTCCCGGAAGCTGGTCTAATAATCTGAAAAAGGCATTGTAAAATATGAACGAAATCAACAAGCAATCGAAAGCAGGTGATAGTGTTAGCAGTCAGGGAGGTGGTGCTTTGATAGAAGTGCTGATCGCAAATGCTTTGTTTCTCACAGTTACGGCGGGGCTGATGAGCGCCTTTGGGCATACTGAGTCTTTGTGGAGCGCATTAAAAAGTGCAGAAACGTCTCACCAGATGATAATTAACAAACAGCGGGAAAACATTATTTCTGAGCCATACGAGCAGACTTGGGATGATATACAAAGGCTCACCCCGATTAAACCTGCTCCTTAACTGTATTGCCACATAGAGACAGTACTTTTAGCAAGACCAGCAATACTCTCCCGAATCTAGAGAGCCGTTATTATTTTTGTCCCACCCTTTGCGTCCATCGCTAAAGTAGAACAATGCGCCATCGCTAGCCTGACCTGAGCCACTCACCGGCGTTGCTTTGAGTTCATAACTGGTTGCGTTAGCAGCAACAATAGTTAAATTATAACGCTTGTTCGCCGCATTTTCAGATGACGGTGAGTAAGTAGCAAAAATAGCGGGCGCCCCAGTATTACTGCCGCCGCTTCCTGCGCCTTCGTAGCTGAATGAACCACTTTGATGCCGCTCCATAGCAGCAGCAAATGCAAGCAAATCTGCCTGTCCAGTCCCTCTATAGCCATCTGCAATAACGCCCTGGTAAGACGGATACGCAATACCAGCAATAATGCCAATAATGGTGACCACAATCATCAATTCTATTAATGAAAAACCTTTTTGGCTTTGTTTACTCACAATCACTGTTCTCGCTCTGTTTCAGAATGCCAACTGCCCCGCTGAATGCGCTCAAACCTGCCATAAATATTTTGACCCAAGCATTCAAACTCAGAAGCACACGCTTTATCATTACCGTCTTCATCAACCTCAATTACCGCAGAAACACATTCTGTTCCCAAGCAAACCACTGGGCTAATGATATTTTCAATCAAAATCTTAGTTTCTGGCGCAATACCTGTTTGCTTCAGATCGGCCGAGCGATCGTCATTATCAAGAATGCCGTTGATGTTTAAGTCGGTCAGTGCATTACCATTAAACATACTCACTAAGTACGCCCTGCTATTCCCAGTAGGAGGTGCACATGCACTTGTACTGCTAGAAGATGGAACATAGGTTGTAAAGAAAACCTTATAATCAATGATGAGCGGTGAGGAAAGAACTTTTTCTCCTCCAGTTGTCAAATTCAGATACCATCCTGATTTATTGGCAAAATCTTGAGCAGCAATTTCTCTCTCCGATTCAACACTGCTGGTTAACGCATGACTCGTCGCATTGTACATGTCACTCTCATACACGGTCGGCATAAAGGTGTAGTCTCCATCGGTATCCCGATTGAAAACTCCACCGTCTTTTAGCATATAAAAATTATCTTCAACCACTGTATCAAGTGGAGAAGCGCGCCAACCACTGCCTATGGCAACACCATAGTAAAGTTCATCACGCAACGCTATTTCTGTGACATCTGGTCCGTAGTAAAAGCGTCGATTCGACTCTGCTGTATCGCCACCAAAGTCAGCCAGTCTAGCCCCTTTAATAAACTCTGCTCCAGTCTCACCGTTATAGATATCTAATCGGAAAAGTTGGCCACCCGTATCACTCACATACATATGGTCGGCTAAACCATCGTTATCTCTATCGATAACTGAGATTCGCCCTGGAATACTGTATTGCATTGAAGGGATATTTAAATCGGCCCCTTCATTACTGGCATGCCATAGAAGTGCTCCAGTATCGGCATCAAATATAAATACAGCGTTTCCGAAGCCGTCACTCGCTCTTACCATTCTGTCATCTTGAGCGTTATCATAACCGCCTCCGACAATCATAACGTTTTTAACCGAACCACCCATTTTTACTTTTGTTATGGTAGGTCTTGACCACGTTTCACCTAACTTAGCCAATGCGCCAGCGCCACCTTCAATCTTGTATTTTAGTACCGGTGACGTTTTCTGAGTAACGTCGAAAACATAGTAATTTCTGCCACCTCTTCTCATGCCGACATAGAGGTAAGTGCTGCTTCCCACCGTTCTCAGAACCATATCTCCGTCTATGCCATATTTATGATTAAACGACGAGAGATCTTTGTAGAAATGATCAAGATTAGATAACAGCTCTTTGGGCATAATGGCAAAATTCTCAGCGCCGGTCTCAGTATCAAAGGAGTGAATCATACCGTGATTGGTCGCCACAAATATTGCAGAGTCATTTTCACCGTAGTTGACAATAATAGGCTGAGAATGAATAGGGTCGCCCATTCTAGGCACAAAGTCGCTTGTGCTGCCATCACCATCAGAGTCTTTGACATCAACTCCTCTTGCCCATTTTAAAAGCACATCTCTAAGAGCCTCTGCATCATCTTCATCCGCAATTCCCAAGTCCGACTCAGTAATAGATTCATTGCGCTCGTGCAGTTCATTGGCACTTCGAACTATGGCGCCTGTACTATCGAAAACATAAAGGTTTCTTCCTGATAATAGCTTGCTTGCCGCTCCCCCCTCACGCACATCTTTGCCGTCGGCTAACACTGACCAATAGCTATGAGAGTTCTCGGAAAAGAACCCTGTGACGCTATCAACAGCACTGTTACCATTTTTGTCTAGTACTTTATCTCCGCTCAACTGATAGCGCTTCAGGTTTCCAGGCCATATTGCACCCTCGCTAGGCTTAAATAATGCAAAATATAGCTCGTCGCGATGAGTTAGACGATTTAATTGGTTCACCGCCACACCGGGTGACACAAAGGTCGCATTAATATCCTTCACAGAACGCAAAATAGTATTAAAAGCTTCTAACAGATCTTCACTGTTATCTGCTTGATAAAATCCACCGCCACTTTGAACGGCAAGTTGATTCAAAAAGTTATTCGCCGTGCTGTTGGCGGCAAAACCGATGGTATGGGTTATCACGCGAGGACCAATGACAGAGGTCTCTGCTTCACTGATATTACGTACTAAATTAAGTCCACATTTTTCACCGCCACTGCCGGTACAACTTTCACCTAGCAGGGTCTGTATTTTATTTACACTGTGATTGTTATTTGCCTGACCGTCGGAAAGCAGCACAATGTGGTTGTTAGTTTGACATTGAAGGTCTGATACGGGCGAAATATAAGTAGCACCTGCCGGTATACGCTCGTTTATACAATCACTGTCGGAAAGGTTGTCCTCTAAACATCCCGATGGACGAATGGGATCTGCTCCAAGATAAGAAGCTCGATGGCTGACTCGAGTGCTCCTTCTTACCGTGTTACTGACGTCACTTTTACCTCTCTCCAGCCCGTAATCCACCGCATTGCCGCCATAATAGTTGGCTGCTTCATAGAGTGTATCAACTATCGGGGTAAGACCATTTGCACTTAATTCGTCCACTTTACTCATCAAGTGTTCACGCACAGTGAAAGAGGCCCCTGGCGTTGCTGCACCGTTGTATTTGATGACTAATCGAGGCGCAAGTGACGCCTCGCCCGAATAGCTAAATGCTCCACGATATCCTTGGAAATCATCAAAAACAAATGCCATATCGTTCCCCGGTCGCCAGCCGGAACGATCGACTATTTCCTTTAACATACTGCTAATATTGGGGGTTCGGTAATCACTATAGCTGTAAAAGCTGGGCATTGACCAAACCAGGCCCGATGTTTTTGGGAGGTCTCTTAATGTATAGCGCGCTCTGTTCCTGTTTCTTCTGCCATTTGTATTAGGGAAAGATGCTGCGTCATCTTGAGCGACGCCGCGAATTCGCATACTAGCATTTGATGTTGTGGTTGTATCGTAAGCACTGAATTCTATGAATGCCTCTTCAATTTCGGCACCTTGAGGCAAATTTATGTTGTTAAAGCGGACCGCAATATAACTGTTATATTGGTTAGTGAAAGACAGAATACTTCCAGTATTAGGATAACCGTTCGTGTCCTCCTCGTAATTCTCTCCTTGAGACGCCACTTGATAAACACTTTCACCCTGCGTACACCCGGTAGCGGTAGTATCGTCATAAGATACGACAAGTTGAGGAGAGCCGCTTAACCCCTCGTCAATCGCTCGTGCTTTTCTATCACTGAGAGGGTTAATACTTGAACCTTCAATCAGTATGTTGATGCTTTTTCCACCGCACCAATCTGAAAGATTAATCACCTCTTGCAAAACATTGCTTATATCCGGCGTGGTAACCACTTCACCTGATGTTGGAAAACTGTTGTTTGTTGTCCATTCTACATTGGTCGCGGTTTTAACACGGGATGAAAGATTATTTGAAGAAGCAGAGAATTCAGACCCGCTTGCAGATGCCTCTGCAGATATTACTAAAGAAGTATCAGCTATATCAAAACCTTCTGAAGTAAAACGGATATTAGCGCTTACTATGCTTGCTCCCTGGGGAATTTTTAGACCATCAAAGCGCAAGCCTGATGTAACTGTGTTAGTACCTTTACTTAAGACCAGTTCATTTGACTCTGTAGTGACTGAGCCGTCAATTTCATGGGCATCATTGTTGTTTTTACCGGTAGAGAGCACAATTTCAGGTCTTACCGCATCGTCGATATCTCTTATCGGGTAAAGAATGGGTCCGCCGTAATCGGAGAAACGCATCAGTCCTGCATTGATGTTGGTAGCAGATCCTAATGCATTTTTAAGCGCATTCTGTACTCTTAACATACGAGATTGAGTTGTCCCGTCGTAATTTCCCATACTTCCCGAAGAATCCATAATAAAGAGCACATTCGGATTATAAGTAACAGCACTATCAGCATTGCCCAGGTAGATATCCAGGTCATCGCCTAGGGCAGAAAAACCGATACAACTAAACAGAACGCTTGATGTTAAATAACTTATTAACTTTTTCATAATGCTACCTATTGAGATGCCGGACCAAAAACCGAAGCGGCAAGCGAGTTTGCTACTACTGTAGGTTTCCCTGTCACTTTTCCACACCCTCTAATAATAAAAACATGGCAATTCACGTTACTACCGCCAATGACGTTGCTCGACCCGCGGCATGCTTGCTCTCTAATAAACGCTGTTCTCGACCAGCTTTTCGTCTTCATAGAAGATTGATAGCTTCCCGACGTTACATGCCTGCTGCCAGTAGTAAGACCCCCTGCTGTCATGTGTCTATCGGTCCAATCACCATCATCAAAACAACTCATATCATCAACATCAGGGTCGAATATTGTTCCCTGTCGCGCTTCCGAAAGCGGGTCTGTTAGCGTATCGTCTGCTAATAGCACTTCGTCTTCAGATTCAAAAAACACGCCGGCTATGGCTGATTCAGCTGCATCAAAAGCCAAACCGCTTTGCTGCATCGACATAGCCATTTTTGACTGAGATAAACTACTCGTTACAGCGCTCACACCCAGTACCGTAATTGAGAGAAGTACTAGGAGCGCGAATACCATTACCAAACCATGCTGTTTCATCGTGAACTCCTGACAAAGTTTTTCATATTTCGAAGCGCTAACGTTTTAGAAAAGACCTGATAATAATGTGCGGTGTCCATGGTTTTTGCTGCTTCGTTAAGTAGTGCAAATTTTTGTGCGGTAGTTTGCCTGACCTCGTTTTGATAGCTTTTAAGCATAAGTGCCCAACGCAATGAGACCACAAGTTGGTTATTCGCGCGCATGTTGGCTAATTGATCAGCAGTAACATAAGAAATAGCCTGCCCCTGCGACGTCATTATTTCGTCCGATACACCAAATTGTATTTGAAAGCTTTCAACATTATCTAACAATGTCACTGTAATAGGAGACACAGTTTGGGACTTAAGCCCTCGCAATACGCGGCCGTCATACCCCGTGCATTTAAGCTCGCTACCCACGACAAAATAATGATTTACAACGTGGAATTCTGTATCGACAGGATAACCGTGACGATTACCCGTACAGTCACTCGCGCCAAGTAAGCTAACGACTAGCTTGTCGCTTCCTCCACTGCCCGTTTGAACGGTGCCGAGAGTAGCATTATTGATAAAATCTCCGGCCAGAGCTACCGCATTGTTTTGCACATAGGCAGCTTCAGCGACAATATCCACCGATGTATCTATATTTGCAGTGATTAAATCGTAACGCCCAACTTCGTAAAACTCTTTCGAAAGCCGGCTCATTATAAATCGACCTGACTCCTGAACTTGAGAAACGGCTTGGTTCAATTTATTAGTTACGCTGCTGCTTACTAGTACCTGAATAATTGCGCCAGAAATGATTAGCCCTAAGGTGAGGGTTATCATTAATTCCACCAATGAAAAACCTGCATGCTTCTTATTTTTAGAAACAATATTGTTACCTTGAAAACCGTTTGCAGAATGCAAATTCATAGTGTTATATCCTTCAAAACACAGGCATTGCTTGTGCCTGTTGAAGGGTTGCAACGGGTGTTTAGCGTGTACTTTTGGTTGCCCGATGACGATACTGGCCACGATAGTATAATTTCAATACGAGAACCTGCGCTGCAGGTATATATATCGGCGCTGTTGTTATCATTACACCCTACCGAAATTGTTGTTTGGGGATTAGTTTGAACTGCCGAACACGACAAGGCCCAACCGTCATATTGCGCCATCTGTTGTTCAGAACATTCGTTATTTTCACAATTTGGGACAGCTGCGGGTTTAGACAAGCAAAAACACTGATAAGGCTGAGTTGAACCAGTACAGCTGAGCGAAGAAAAATTGTAGGACGATGTGGAGAAATAGGCATTATTGACTACCATGCCGTCACCTACCGTGGCTGGGCGTGCAGCAGCTCTAAGTCTCTCAGCTACTTGCGCTGCGACTAATTCTGCCTGGGTTCTGCTGATTGCATCTTTGTTCGCAAAAGAGCCCGTAAACTGCAAAGCGGCAACACCTAGCAGACCCACCACTAAAATAAACAACGTGATAAGGATCTCAATCAATCCTACGCCTTTTTGAGAGGTGATGTGGTTGTCCTTAACGTGCTTCATTGTTTCCTTTAGCGATGCCATATTTACTCAACCAACTAGTCGTCGTTTACACTTTTGCCAGTTAAGCAGTTTAGACCCAAAAGAATCTAAAATAAGTATCTTTGATTATTTAAACGTATAATTTAATACAAACAGTCTTTTTAATGATTCATCTTCGCTCTTGTTGCCAGCCATATCTCAACGCGAACGCATTATAGATACTTTCCTTAACCTGCTGATGCAAAAAACGAAAGGTTTAATGTCCTGTATCGGCATGAGATTTCGACCGCTATAGGTATGATTATCCATTCTTTTTAGCTTATTAACAGTAGACAAAAGCATAAAAAAAACGCAGCTTTTTGCTGCGGTTTTAAGTTTATCGTGTAGTTGCGGCTGTGGCATTGTTTGAAGGTTTGAGGGCTAGATAATAATCAGCTTACCTGCTTTACGCGCAGCTCCTTAGGTACAGCAAACTCAACATTTTCCTCTCTGCCTGAGCGCTCCGACGCTGACACCGCGCCCCATTCTTTAAGGCGATCGACGACGCCTTGAACCAAAACCTCGGGAGCTGATGCCCCGGCTGTAACGCCAATGTGATTTACATTCTCCAACCACGATTTCTGGATACAATTCGCGTCGGCAATCAAATACGCTTTCGCCCCTATCTTTTCTGCCAACTCACGCAGACGATTTGAGTTTGAGCTATTTTGCGCACCAACTACTAATAGCACATCGCAATCGGTTGCAAGGTCTCGCACTGCATCCTGACGGTTTTGCGTTGCGTAACAGATATCATCTTTACGAGGCCCTTTGATAGCAGGAAACTTTTCTCTCAAGGCATCAATAACGTCGGCGGTGTCGTCTACCGATAAAGTAGTCTGGCTGCAGTAATAAAGGTTAGACGGGTCTTTAACTTCTAGCTTTTCAACGTCGCTTTCTGACTCAACCAGGTAAATCCCGCCATCATCATTGCTGTACTGGCCCATGGTGCCTTCAACTTCAGGGTGACCCGCATGACCAATTAAAATACACTCAGTGCCGGTTTTACTCGCTCGCGTTACTTCCATATGTACTTTTGTTACTAGAGGGCAAGTAGCATCAAACACCTTTAAACCGCGTGATATGGCGTCTTTGCGTACGGCCTGCGATACGCCGTGAGCAGAGAAAATAACGATACTATCATCTGGCACCTCGTGAAGTTCGTCCACAAAAAGAGCACCGCGTTCACGCAGACCATCAACAACAAACTTGTTATGAACCACTTCGTGACGTACGTAAATGGGTGGCTCAAACATTTCAAGAGCCCGCTCTACTATGGTAATTGCACGGTCTACACCAGCACAAAAACCCCTTGGGTTTGCTAGATGAATTTGCATGTTCTAACTCTCGCTTTGGGCGTGCGTGCCTGGTTTAACATCCAATATTTCGACATCAAAAATGACAGTTTGCCCCGCCAATGGATGATTAAAATCTACAGTGACCGAGTCTCCTGCGACGCTGCGAATGATTCCAGGTATTTCAGATCCATCCGGCTGCGCAAAAGCCAAAATCATACCTTCCTCAATTTTGAGGTCTGCACCAAAACGGCTTCTGTCCATGTAGTGCATGTTATTAGGATTTGGCTCACCAAAGGCGTCATTGGCCTCTAAAGTAAAGGCTTTTTTATCACCCTTTTTCAAACCCACTAAGCACGCTTCAAAGTTAGGCGTAAGACTACTGTCTCCCATCACTAATTTCGCTGGCTTGTTGTTTACGCGGGTGCTGTCTGCCGCAGAGCCATCTTCCAATTTCAAGTCGAAGTGAAGAATAACTTCACTGTCATTACCTATTACCAATGATTCTGTCATATTCAATCCGATTACTGCTGAGAGGTTTTGCTGTTATCAGCCTGTGTTTTGTCTTCGCTTTTATCGCCATTCTTAAGCATATCTACGATAAGTAAAGCCGCACCAATAAAAATTGCGCTATCGGCAATATTAAAGGCAGGCCAATGCCAATTGTTTACGTAGAAGTCGAGAAAATCGATGACATAGCCATGCACAAGTCGGTCATACACATTACCTAAGGCGCCACCTAAAATAAATGAAAATGCCACCGGCAGCAGTTTTTGTGAACGCGGTGATTGCTTTAGCCACCATAAAATGACAACGCTGATCCCTATCGCTATAGCAGTAAAAAACCACCTTTGCCACCCACCGGCACTGCTTAAAAAGCTGAACGCTGCGCCGTAATTATGAACATGCGTTAAATTGAAGAAAGGAAGAACTTCTATCGATTGATACAAGTTCATCGAGTCTAAAACCGCGTACTTGCTCCACTGATCAAGTACAAAGGCGACGACACTGATCCACAAAAAGCGAAGACCAGTGTCGCGAAAAAGCCCAGTTTTTGACGACGTCATATTAGGCATACTGGCGGACTTCCCCTTCACCATCGATGTTCGTTACGCAGCGACCGCACAACTCCTCGTGGCCTGCGTGTGAACCAACATCTTCAAGGTGATGCCAACAGCGAACGCATTTTTCACCTTTCGCTTTGCTCACGCTTAACCACAAACCATCAACATCGGTTTCTTGGGCACCTTCTGGCTTAGCTTCTACACGCTCAAGTGAAACGCCAGAAGTGATTAGCACAAAGCGAAGTTCATCACCAAAGCTTGATAGTGTTTCGAACAGCGAATCTGTTGCAAATAAGCTAATGCTTGCTTCTAGTGAGCCGCCTAATTGCCCCTCTTTACGGGCTTTTTCCATGGCTTGGTTAGCCGCGTCTTTCACTCGAATAACGTCGTCCCATAGTGAATCACTGAATGTATCACTTTGAGTGAAGTCGTTAAAACCGTTATACCAAGTCTCAGTGAACACAAACTCACTGCGTTCGCCTGGTAACTCTTCCCAAATTTCTTGAGCTGTAAAGCTTGTGATTGGAGCAATCCAACGAACAAGTGCCTCAACGATGTGATACATAGCAGTTTGACATGAGCGACGGGCGATACCGTCGGATTTCGCTGTGTACTGGCGATCTTTAATCACATCAAGATAGAAAGAGCCAAGCTCAATTGAGCAAAAGTGGATTATTTTCTGGGTAACAACCAGAAGGTCGTAACTTTCATACAACTCGAACAGCTCGTCTTGCAGAGCTTTCGCTCTTGCTACAATCCAGCGATCCAGTGCAACCATCTCACTCTCAGGCACTGCATCTTCCACTTTAAAGCCGTTCATATTGGCCAATAAAAAGCGCGCGGTATTTCGTACCCTGCGATAAGAATCGGCGGCGCGTTTGAGAATTTCATCAGAGACGGCTATTTCACCGCGATAGTCGGTAGACGCTACCCATAAACGCAGAATATCGGCACCCAATTTGTTTGTGACTTCTTGAGGTGCCACAACATTGCCTAAAGACTTAGACATTTTCTTGCCGTGTGCATCAACGGTAAAGCCGTGGGTTAAAACTTCTTTATATGGCGCGTGTCCATGCATTGCAGTAGATGAAATTAAAGACGACATAAACCAACCGCGGTGCTGATCCTGTCTCTTATACACATCTCCGACCC
>OJFL01001056.1_pt1 | contig 11591 bp, 12 predicted proteins | sample 1594131 | NCBI WGS metagenome assembly OJFL01 (sample SAMN05416782, study PRJEB24817) | seawater metagenome | isolation source: Sea water | place: Canada:Atlantic | collected 2013-07 | reverse complement strand
ACACTGCATATCGTCGGCAGCGTCAGATGTGTATAAGAGACAGGTATTGCTGTATCAACCTAATGTAAGTTTTAAATCTTATTATGAAACTATAAAAACGTTAGGCATAAATACGTTTACAATAACAGGAACACGTACAGATTATAGATTTTTAAACGATAATGGTGAGTTGTTTACTAGAGAATTAAGTGCTCAAGTTGAAGATTATCAAGCAGAATTCAATTCTAATTTTTCAACATTTCAGGTAGACGATATAGGATTTTCAAACTTTCCTCCATTAGTAGATGAGTTTGGTGAAGTGTCTATTAAAAAAGCCCATACGCCACTATTAATGCAAACAATTTCAGGACTACCAACAGGAAGCTCACTGCTAACAACCATTGAAGATGGAGCACAACGACACGCTGTTTTATTTGGAGAAGGTATTTGGAGATGGAGAGCTCAAAGTTATTTAGATAACCAATCTTTTGAACCCTTTGATGAGTTTGTTGGTAAATTAATACAATATTTAGCATCTAAGGAAAGGCGTAATAGGTTAAATATAAATTACAACTCTTTTTACAATGGTGGAGATAACATTGTTTTAGCCGCTCAGTATTTTGATAAGAATTACGAGTTCGATGCGAGAGCTAAACTCTCTATGATTGTAATTGGTGAGCGTAATAATACAAGGCAAGAGATACCTATGGTTTTAAAAAATAATAGGTATGAGGTAGACTTAAGTAGTCTTACTCCAGATTCCTACAAATTTTCGGTAACAGTTGCAGGTGAGTCAATCTCAAGATCTGGAAATTTTGAGATTATTGAATTTAATGTGGAGCAGCAATTTTTAAGTGCTAATGTAACACCGTTACAACAAATAGCGACTAATACTAATAAAGAGCTGTACAGTATGGGTAATTCAGCTCAGCTTATAACTAATTTATTAGAAAATGAAACTTATAACCCCATACAAAAACAACAAAAGCAAATTAAACCTTTAATAGATTGGTACTATTTATTAGGCATCATAATCTTAACTCTTAGTTTGGAGTGGTTTATTAGAAAGTATAACGGATTAATATAACTAAATATAAAAACAAAACATGGACAAATTACCTAAGATAGGATTACCAATTATTATAGGAGTAGTCATTATCATCATAATTCTAGCAAAATCTGCAATCACAATAGGATCTGGAGAAGCTGGTGTACTTTATAAAACTTTTGGCGGCGGTGTAGTAACAGAAGAGTCTCCACTAGGTGAAGGCTTTCACTTAATTGCACCTTGGAACAAAGTAATTGTATACGAAGTAAGACAGCAGGAAGTATTTGAAAAGATGAAAGTATTATCAAGCAACGGTCTAGAAATTAATATCGATGCATCTGCTTGGTTTCAACCAATATATGACGATTTAGGAAAGCTTCACCGTCAAAAAGGCCGTGACTATAAAGAACGCGTGTTGTTGCCTAGTATAAGATCTGCAGCAAGAAGTGTAGTGGGACGTTATACACCAGAACAATTATATTCTAGCAAGAGAGATGCTATACAACAAGAAATTTTTGAGGAAACTAGAAATCTTGTGAATGACCAGTTTATTCAATTAAATGAAGTGTTAGTAAGAGATGTTACTTTGCCTCCCACAATTAAAGACGCCATTGAGCGTAAATTAAGACAAGAACAGGAATCTTTAGAATATGAGTTTAGGCTTACTAAAGCTGAGAAAGAGGCAGAGCGCCAACGTATTGATGCAGAAGGTAAAGCAGCAGCCAACCGTATTTTAAGTGCATCTTTAACAGATAAAATTTTACAGGAAAAAGGTATAGAAGCAACCTTGCAACTATCTAAATCTCCAAATGCTAAAGTTGTAGTTGTAGGTGGTGGCGATGGTGGTTTGCCAATTATATTAGGTAACAACTAATAGAAAAGCAACAACAAAGCTTAAACATAAAAAAAGCCCTATCAAATAAATGATAGGGCTTTTACTTTGATAAAAAATATATGCTTAGTCGATAACTCTTACGTTAACGGCGTTCATTCCTTTGTTACCTTGTTTCAATTCGAATTCAACTCTGTCGTCTTCTCTAATCTCGTCGATTAAACCTGTAACGTGTACAAAGTGCTCTTCGTTTGTTCCTTCTTCTTTGATAAAACCAAATCCTTTAGTGTCATTGAAGAATTTTACTGTTCCTGTTTGCATTATAAAATAATTAATTAATAAAGTGCGAAAATACTTAAAATAAAATTAGTTAGAGCTATTTATACTTAAAAACTTTAAAATAAATACGTTATAAATTTAAAAAGTCTTTAAATTTTAAGTTTAGGTTATTAAATTTCACCCTTATAATAGCCTAAAACTGTGAGCAATTACGCTGGTTCTTTAATTTATAACACAAAAAAAAGCGAGACATTCCTGCCTCGCTTTAATAAATTGTTACTTAAAACTTATGCTTTATTAGCAACTAGCTTTACAGTAATTTCCATATCGTCACTTACCCACTTGTCTCCTAAGTTGTCAAATACAGATTTAGATCCGTAGTTTACATCCCACTTAGTACGATCTATTGTAAATGGCTCAGACTCTAAAGTCATAGTGTCACCATTCATAGTTGTAGTTACAGGAAATTCAATATTATTCTTTTTCTCTTTAATTTGTAAGTTACCTTGTACGTAAGTCTTACCATCTTTTTCAGTTACACCTGTTACAGAAAATGCAGCATTAGGATATTTTTGAACATTAAAGAAGTCACCTTCTTTACCTTCAGCAGTTCCTCTAAGGTGCGCATCTAAATTATTCTTCATATCACCTTCTAAATCTGTAGATTCAATAGTAGTCATATCAATAATAAAAGTACCACTCTGTATTGCACCGTTTTCAACGTTTAATACACCAGACTCTATAGCTACTGTACCATTGTGTTTACCTGTTGGCTTAGAACCCATCCACATTAAAGAAGATGCAGCAGTATCTACTTTGTATTTAGCAGCAGCTTCAGAAGCAGCAACTTCAGTTTGAGCTTCACCAGCTTCTGTTTCATTTTTTTTATCACCTTTACAAGCTACAGCAGTACCTACAAGAGCAAGAGCAAGTGCAGCATTCAAGAAAAATCGTTTCATAATCTTAGTTTTTAAATAATTTAATATGATGCAAAATTACATAGTATATAAATGTATGCTCTTAAATTATTATTAAATTATTGCGATGACATTTTGACATTTTAGAAGTATTGGCAGTACTTTTGCCAACTTATATTCAGTTATAAAATTTGATTTAGAAAATGAGCACTAATAAAGAAGAATCTACAGTTAAAGATAATATAGAAGAAGTCTTAGACGACGCTATAGATAAAGTTTCTGAAGAACAGGAAAACAAAGGAGAGACAGAAGAAGAAACAACCGAAGTTTCTGAACTTGAAACTTTAAAAGAAGATTTACAAAAGGAAAAAGATAAGTTCTTACGATTATTTGCTGAATTTGAAAACTTTAAGAAGCGCACAAGTAGAGAGCGTATGGAGTTGTATAAGACAGCAAACCAAGAAATGATGGGTGCTATGCTGCCAGTGTTAGATGATTTTGATCGTGCACATTCTGAAATAAGCAAAGCAAAAGATAAAAACCTATCTAAAGGAGTAGAGCTTATTCATAATAAGTTAAGAGATACTTTAGTAAGCAAAGGTCTTACTGAAATGAAAGTAAAAGAAGGTGATACTTTTGATGCAGAAATTCACGAAGCTATCACACAAATTCCTGCTCCAAAAGACAAGCTTAAAGGTAAGATTGTTGATGTGGTTGAAAAAGGCTACAAGTTAGGAGAGCGTATAATACGTTATCCAAAGGTGGTAACAGGAATGTAATATTGGCATTAAGATGTCACATCTTACAGAGTCTGGATGTAAAAGTAGACTCATAGATTTTAATCTAAACCTCATTTTAGGATTTAGAAAACACAGATATGAAAGAAGATTATTACGACATATTAGGAATTAGCAAAGGTGCTAGTGATGCAGAAATTAAAAAAGCATACCGTAAGAAGGCCATAAAATATCATCCAGATAAAAATCCTGGTAATGAAGAGGCAGAGGCAATGTTTAAAAAAGCTGCAGAAGCTTATGAAGTTTTAAGAGATCCTCAAAAGAGAGCACGTTACGATCAATATGGTCACCAAGCTTTCGATGGTTCTGGCGGCTTTGGCGGTGGCGGTATGAATATGGACGATATCTTTAGCCAATTTGGTGATATCTTTGGCGGCGCATTTGGCGGCGGCGGTGGCGGTTTCTCTGGTTTTGGAGGCGGCTTTGGTGGCGGCGGACAACGCCGTGTAAAAGGAAGCAACCTAAGGATTAGAGTAAAACTTACACTTGAGGAAATTGCAAATGGTGTAGAGAAAAAAATAAAAGTAAAACGAAAGAAACAAGCAGAAGGTACTACGTTTAAAACCTGTACAACCTGTAATGGTTCTGGACAAGTTACAAGAGTAACCAATACAATTTTGGGTAGAATGCAAACTGCAGCTACTTGTAACGTTTGTAATGGTGCAGGACAAATTGTTGAGTCTAAAGGCTCTGGAGCAGATGCTCAAGGTATGACAACTGTTGAGGAAACTGTAAGTATTAAAATACCAGCAGGTGTTGTAGATGGAATGCAGCTTAAAGTTACTGGAAAAGGTAACGAAGCGCCAGGAAATGGTATTGCAGGAGACTTATTGGTAGCTATTGAAGAAAAAGAGCATCCTAACTTACAACGTGAAGGAGATAATCTTCACTACGACCTTTATATTAGTTTCTCTGAAGCTGCTTTAGGAGCATCAAAAGAAATAGACACTGTAACGGGTAAAGTAAGAATTAAGATAGATGAAGGTACCCAAAGTGGTAAGATATTAAGATTGAGAGGAAAAGGTATTCCTAGCATTAATAACTATGGAAAAGGAGACCTTTTAGTACACGTAAATGTGTGGACTCCTAAGACATTAAACAAAGAACAGAAAGAGTTTTTTGAAAGAATGCAGAATGATGAAAACTTTATACCAAATCCAGAAGGTGGCGATAAGTCGTTTTTTGAGAAAGTAAAAGATATGTTTTCATAATTTAGGTTCTTTAACAATATTTTACATATATTTGAATATCACTAATAACTTATTAGTGGTATTTTCTTTTTCATAGCAATTTTTTTCCCATCCTTGGTTTACTAAGGATGGGTTTTGTTTTTATAGAAGTCACTGTGTAATAAATCATTATTAAAGTCTTCTTAAACACCCTTAAAAAATGTACATTTAGCCTTACTTTTGAAGCATATGGACTACATTCTGGAAGCTAAAAACGTTACCAAAACTTACGGTGACTTTACCGCATTAAACTCGGTATCATTGGCTATTCCCAAAGGCAGTATTTTTGGTCTTCTTGGCCCTAATGGTGCAGGTAAGACAACATTGCTGCGTATTATTAACCAGATTAGTGTTCCTACATCTGGACAAATACTTTTAGACGGAGAGCCACTGCAACAACATCACGTTGCTCACATTGGCTACTTGCCAGAAGAACGTGGACTTTATAAAAGTATGAAAGTTGGAGAGCAGGCTTTGTATTTAGCGCAACTAAAAGGACTAAGCAAACAGCAAGCTAGAACAAGACTAACATATTGGTTCGAAAAGTTTGGAATAGAAAGTTGGTGGAACAAAAAGATTGAAGAGCTCTCTAAAGGAATGGCTCAAAAAATTCAATTTATTGTAACGGTATTACACGAACCAAAGTTTTTAATTTTTGATGAGCCCTTTAGTGGTTTTGATCCTGTTAATGCTAATCTTATAAAAGATGAGATTTTAAAGCTAAGAGACAATGGTGCTACAATAGTATTTTCAACTCACAGAATGGAGTCTGTAGAAGAACTTTGCGATTATGTGGCATTAATACATCACGGTAATAAACTTCTCGATGGAGAAATTACAGAAGTTAAAAAGGCATACCGCTCAAATCAATATGAGGTTGGTATTAAAACCTCAAACATTACAGAGCTGCAAAAAGAATTAGAAGAATTATACACAATTTCTCCAGCACATTTTAAGAGCTTAGAAAATATATTAAAATGTACAATACAGGTAGATACAAATAATACATCTAATAATTTACTTCAATACCTAATGAGTAAAGGTCAAGTAGTTCATTTTAAGGAAGTAATACCTTCTATTCACGATATATTTATAGAAAGCGTCACAGATCATGCGTAACTTAAAACTTATAATTAAAAGAGAATATTTGGCACGTGTTAGAAATAAGACGTTTGTCATTATGACATTTTTAAGTCCGTTAATCTTTGTGGGAATGATAGTCCTAATTGCCTATCTCGCTAAGTTAAATAATGATGAGACTAAGGTTGTAGCCATACATGATGCTAATCGTACATTTTACTCAGATTTTGAAAACACTAACGACATTAACTATTTAGATGTTTCTACGTTAAGTGTAGAGCTTGCCAAAGAACAAGCTATGAAAGATGACTATTATGGATTGTTAGTAATACCTAAACAAATTAACAATCCCACATTTGAAACTGAAGTCAAGTTTTTTTCAAAAGAGTCACCAAGCTTTATTGTTATATCTAATATAGAGAATACGCTATCCAGAAAGTTATCTAATATGAGGTTGTTGTCTGAAGGTGTAGAGTCTTCTGCGTTAGATAAGGCAAGAGCATCTGTTAATTTAGACATAGAAAACTTTCAGGGCGAAAAAAGTTCTAAGTTAGATAACATCACTAAAATGGTATTTGGCGGTATTGCAGGATATCTCTTAATGATGTTCATTATAATTTATGGTAACATGGTAATGCGTAGTGTTATCGAAGAAAAGGTAAATAGGATTATTGAGATTATAATTTCTTCAGTAAAACCAATTCATCTTATGTTAGGAAAGATATTAGGTACTTCCTTAGCTGGTATAACGCAGTTTACAATCTGGGTTATTTTAGGAAGTATTTTGTTAACTGTTGTAACTACAATTTTAGGCATAGATACTTCAGAAGGATCCATAGTGCAGCAACAAGCTTTAGAAGCCGCTTCCAATTCTAATACGATGCAGGATTTTGTAATAGCGTTCTCTAAATTACCACTGTTGTCACTTATTGTATGTTTTTTCTTATATTTTACAGGAGGTTATTTTCTGTACAGTTCAATTTACGCGGCAATAGGAGCAGCTGTAGATAGTGAGACAGACACCCAACAATTTATGTTGCCAGTAATACTGCCACTTATGTTAGGGATATATGTAGGTTTCTTTTCAGTTATCGAAAACCCTCACGGTACAGTTTCCGTTATATTTTCTATGATACCACTCACTTCGCCAATTGTAATGCTTATGCGTATTCCTTTTGGTGTACCTATTTGGGAAGTAGCCTTATCCATGTTAATTTTAGCTTTGTCTATTTGGGGTATGGTTTGGTTAGCAGCAAAAATTTATAAAGTAGGAATTTTAAAATACGGTAAAAAACCAACATTTAAAGAACTGTATAAATGGCTTAAATACTAATGAAGTTACTTATATCATTTATTATATTATTACAAGACGTTCAAGACAAGGTCAAGGAATCTGTAGAGAAAGCTGAAGAAGGTGTAGAAAAAGCTATAGAGACAGACATTCTTGGTTGGGGCTCCATTAAAGAATTTTTAAACTATGGGCCGCGTTGGAATGCAGGTTCCGATAAGGAAATACACCTTACTGTCGGAATGTTGCTATTGGTAATATTAGTGTTCCTTATCACTACATATGCACTTAGATTCTTTAGGAAGTTTTACACACGTAAAATGGAAATTGAAGATAAGAACAAGTTTATAAGCATATTTAGTTTCTTTAAGTATGTTATTTATCTGTTCGTAATTATCATAACACTAAACTCAGCAGGTGTACAAATTACAGCATTGTTAGCAGCATCTGCAGCATTATTTGTTGGTTTAGGTTTAGCATTACAAGAGTTATTTCAAGATGTTATTGGTGGTGTTTTTATAATAACAGATAAATCTTTACACGTAGGAGATATCATAGAGATGGAAGGTAGAGTAGGACGTGTAATAGAAATAAAATTACGCACCACAAGAGCCTTAACAAGAGATGATAAGGTAATTATCATACCAAATCATAAATTTATAAGTGATACGATCTTTAACTACACACAAAACCATAAGACCACACGTGAAGCCGTAAAAGTTGGCGTGGCTTACGGAAGTGACACAGAAAAAGTAAAACAGATTCTTTTAGATTGTGCTGCAGAACAACGTGGCATACTAAAAAAACCTGCACCTTTTGTCCTGTTTGAAGACTTTGCAGACTCTGCTCTGCTTTTTGGCGTTTACTTTTTTGTTAGCGATTCTTTTGTAGATCCTAAAATTAAAAGTGAACTTCGTTTTAATATAGATAAGAAATTTAGATTTAACAATGTGTCTATACCGTTCCCACAACGCGATGTGCATATATTTAATCAACCAAATAATAACCCAAATAATAACCTTGCAAATGACTAGAATCTGTTTAGTAATATTCGCTTTTTTAAGTATTGGCATGCTTCAAGCAGAAGCCCAAACTTCAGACTTAGCCAGGATTGAATATACCTATTTTCCACAATCAGATTCAGACAATTCATTTAGGCGTTTTAGGGCATTAATAAATGCACCTATAAAAGTTAAAGAAGGCAGTTACCTTGTAATTGGAGCAGAATACAGAAATGTAAATTTGGTGTATGAAGATTTAACACCATTTCCTACAAGAGATTTAGAGAGATTCCAGTCTTATGATCTTTCATTAGGCTATACCTTTAAGATGAAAAATGACTGGAGGTTTGGAGTAAAAACAGGAACAATTATAGCGTCTAACTTTACAGATGGTATAAAATCAGACGATCTTTTATTCTCAGGAGCTGTATACTTTATTAAAGATAAAGATATGGAGGACCAACCAGGAACTTCTAAAAACTGGAGATTAATCTTAGGGTTAAGATATTCAACCACAGCTGGTAGGCCTTTTCCTCTTCCTGTAATTAACTATAATGTAAGAGCTTCAGAAAAATGGAGCTATACGTTGGGTGTGCCAAAAACTAACCTCAAACATTATTTTAGTGAAAAGAGTATTGTACAATCTTTTGTAACTCTAGACGGATTTTTTGCAAATATACAAGATAACATAGATGTAGATGGTAACCCTACAACTAAGCCAGCAGACAATATCTCCATGACAGTTGTATTAGCAGGACTTGGTTACGAATATTACTTAACAGATCATCTGTTACTTTATGCTTATGCAGGATATACACTTCTTAATGATATAAGAATGCGAAACGAAGATACAGACGATGTGTATACTGTAAACGATTCTAACACGTTTTATTCTCGTGGCGGAATTAAATTTAAACTCTAAACAATGCCAAAAATACTTATAATAGAAGACGAAGCTGCAATACGCCGCGTACTTACAAAAATACTTTCTGAAGAAAATGACACGTATGAAGTGCAAGAGGCAGAAGATGGTCTTTCTGGAATTGAGCTTATAAAAGATAATGATTTTGACTTGGTTCTTTGTGATATTAAGATGCCAAAGATGGATGGTGTCGAAGTGTTAGAAGCAGCGAAGAAAATTAAACCAGAAACTCCAATTGTTATGATTTCTGGTCATGGCGATTTAGATACTGCAGTAAACACTATGCGTTTAGGAGCATTCGATTATATTTCTAAACCACCAGATTTAAACAGGCTTTTAAATACAGTTAGAATTGCATTAGATAGAAAAGAACTTGTAGTTGAAAACAAACGATTAAAGCGTAAGGTTGGTAAAAACTATCAAATGATAGGTGAGTCTAAAGAAATAGACACTATTAAGGAAATGATAGAAAAAGTAGCACCTACAGATGCACGAGTGCTTATAACAGGTCCTAATGGTACTGGAAAAGAGTTGGTAGCACATTGGATACACCAAAAGAGTGAACGCTCTAAAGGACCTATGATTGAGGTTAACTGTGCTGCAATACCTTCAGAATTAATTGAAAGTGAATTATTTGGTCACGTAAAAGGTGCATTTACTTCTGCAAACAAAGATCGCGCTGGTAAGTTTGAAGCTGCAAATGGTGGTACAATTTTCTTAGATGAGGTAGGCGATATGAGTCTATCTGCACAGGCTAAAGTACTACGTGCACTTCAAGAAAATAAGATTCAACGTGTGGGTAGTGATAAGGATATAAAAGTAAATGTACGTGTTGTAGCCGCTACAAATAAAGACCTTAAGCAAGAAATAGAAGAAAAGAATTTTAGGGAAGACCTTTACCATAGGCTTGCAGTAATTCTTATAAAAGTACCTTCATTAAACGAGCGTAGAGAAGATATACCACTACTGGTAAACTATTTTTCAGGTAAGATATCTGAAGAACACGGCACACCTGCTAAAAGTTTTTCAAAAGATGCCATCAAGCTATTACAGGAATATGATTGGACAGGAAACATACGTGAACTACGTAATGTTGTTGAGCGCCTAATAATTTTAGGAAACAAAGAGATTGTAGAAACAGATGTAAAGATGTTTGCTAGTAAGCAATAGTTTTAAGGTTGAAGTTAAATTTATTCTTTATCGTTATATAAACAAATTACGCCTTCTTGAGATATTTTTTCTCCTGCAAGTGTAGTCATTGTAGCATCGTAAAACATACACTGTCCTTCTATCTTTATTTTAGAAACAATAATACCATTATTCTCGTTAGCCCATTGTTGTCTTTCATTAATTGCCTTTTTTGAGTCGTCATAGGTTAAACGATACGTACAATCATCTATCCATTCTAATTTTATAAATTCTGGTTCACCATTATTTATTCCGTTTTCCCATTCTATTTGGGTTTCATTTTTACGTTCAATAATATACCTTTTGACTAACGAATTTTTAGGGTAGCTTACTTCTTTTACTATAGAATCATTTATATTAATTCTATACATCTTGATCTCCTCATCTGTTGGGATAATAAAAGTACCTTTCTTAAAATCTGCACAGGTTAATTCTTGAGCAGAAATTTTAAAACTTAAAAGAATGAATATTATAAATAAACACTTAACACTACGCATAAGCTTTATATCTCCATAGTTTTTAGTTCTTTGTAATTCTTTTTTAAGCGTCTTGTTAATATACCATATACCAATCTGTAAAAAAGTATTAGTATCCCTAAAATAACAATTAGAGTGGCAATTAATACAAACAACAACAGGTATGGAGAGACACCTTCTGGAGTTGTACCAAATTCATTATGGGTATACATTAATACACTTACTACACAAAATGAAAGTGCAAAGAATAAAAGGTTAAACCAGACATAATGCTTAACAGTACGTCTTGTTTGTATTATATTTCGCATTAGTCCTTTTATAGAATCATCTGTGTTTATGCGTTTGTAGTTTATATAAAACTTAACCATAAAAAAGATAATTACCCCATAAAAGATAATATTACTAATCCAGTTAAAAACTTGAAATTCTGGTTTTGTCATCATATTATCCTTATCAAAAATAGCAATGATAACAGATAAGCCTATCCAGAATACAAACTCTATAATACCTGTCTCTTATACACATCTGACGCTGCCGACGATATGCAGTGTGTAG